>JAABUL010006024.1_pt1 | contig 14365 bp, 15 predicted proteins | sample 5559151 | NCBI WGS metagenome assembly JAABUL01 (sample SAMN10711876, study PRJNA513368) | rock metagenome | isolation source: Antarctica rocks | place: Antarctica: Victoria Land, Pudding Butte sud | reverse complement strand
AGAACTGCTCCTCGACGCAGCGCCCAGGACAGTCACTGGAGACTGTCGAGGGTTCGACCAACGACCTTTTGGTGGGGCGGGTGGGGCTCGAACCCACGACCCAGGGATTATGAGGACTAACCACGGGGGCCAGGGCCCGCGAATGCATCGGCCGACCGTGCTTGACCTGCGACGAGCGCCCTCACCAACCCTCGTGCGTTCACTGACGACGCGATCAGCTTGTGCCCCGGGTGTGCCCTCAAGGCTCGCCCGGCGTCGCCGTGCGATCTTCTTCCGCTCCATCGTCTCGATACTTGTCACTCTGCAAAAGCTGGCACATCATCGTCATCGCAATTACTTGTGAGACCAGCCACTGCCACCAGTTCCGCGTCGTCGGGTCAAAGATAACATTCAGGCCTATGAGGCATTCGGCCACGATTGTCAATTCGGTCCAGCCATTGAAGTTCTCTTCCCCAACTATTCAACTTGAACGCCACTCTTAGGGGGAGCACGCTTCGTCCAAGTTGGCCTGGCCTGACAAACTCGACGGGCCTCATTAGAGTGGTGATTAAAATCGTAAACAGCGGTCCTTGGCCATCGAGGCTGCTCGATCGCCAGAATAGGCGGGAGCGGGCGAGTTTGGTGGAGCGCCAGTCGTTGTTAGCCAAACCAATTAGTGATTCGGCACGGCGCGCTGCGTTTTGCTTACTTCAAGCTAGTAGCAGTGCGGCGATAGAGCTATCCTCCGAGCCAACTAGGTCGGAGACTTCTTTACTCTAAGCCAAGACCAAATTGATAGTCTGAGCCCAAAGTCTGACCACCACGCGACCTCTTGAATCCGAGACGACAGTAGGTGTGTACCAGCGGACTGTCCCTGAGCTCGGGCGAAACGCCTTCCCGCGTCCGGTGCGTCGAGCCACAACGCCACGAGGTCGGGCGCCGGGTGTGCCCCGGTGCCGGGCCGACCTACCTGCAGACCCAGTCCTCGGCGGCGTTCAGACGCCACCGATCGGTCACCGTGCTCGTCCTCAGAGCCGGCCGCGGGGACGAGCGCCCGGCGCCCGTCGGGCCGGACACTACCGGACCGCTGCGGCCGTCCGTCCCGGTGGCTGCGGCCCGTGCCGCCCTGGACCACCTGAAGGTGATCGACCACCGCCCCGAACCATCGGACTACGAAAGGGGCTGAGATGCCGGCTCTGGGTGCGTGTTCGGGCCTGGTAGCACCTCACAAAGCTGGGACAACCAACCTCTTGACCCCTCCCGCGCAAGAGGGGTACGGTCTCGGCAAGCCACAATCGTGGCGACGCTAAAGCGAAGGAGAACGGTGATCAGGTCGGGAACGAGAAGACAGAAGCTCGCGCTCCTCTCACTCGGTGCATTCGCCGCTGGGGCCGTCATGGTCCCGGCAGCCACCGCCTGGGCGAATCCGCCGGGTTGCGACAACTGGATCGCTGGAGGGGCGACTTCCGGGGGGTACTTGACAGCACGGGCGACCGGAACCTGTGGTACCTCAGAGACTCGTGACATGAGAGCGGAGATCAAGCAAGACCTGAACGCTCGACCTGACGGACTCGTGGCTGCGGCAGATCAGTATGCCACTACGAAGAACTACGACAAGTCGGTCAGCTCGTGCGACCACGGTAACAGGGGCTACTACTACGGGCGTGGGTTCTTCACCAGCAATGCGACCTACCGGGACACGGCCCACACATACCATCAGACCTGCGGCTAAACGGGAGATGTTCGAAGGGACTTCCAGGTGAGTCAACCGCGTAGCGCCGTCGTCGCACGAAGTATGTCGGACCGGTATGGAAGGACTGAGGTCCTTCGTGCCATTGACCTCGACATATCGTCTGGGGCGACGGCGCTGCTTGGTCCCAACGGAGCCGGCAAAACCACATTGCTACAGCTGATCTGCGGGCTCCGCACACCGGTGAGCGGTTCGCTGGACGTCATGGGCGTGGCCGAACGAGACAACCGGCGCCGCGAGACCATCGCGGGTTCGGTCGGCTTCTTGTCTCAGGACTTTGGATATCTCGCGACTTATACAGTCCGGGATTTTGTCACTTATGCTGCCTGGTTGAAGAAAGTACCGAAAACTGGACTCGCCGACCGGGTCCATACAGCGCTTACCGATGTCGGCATGCTGGACCGCGCAAACCAAAAAATGAAGACCCTATCCGGCGGGATGATTCGCCGGGTCGGAATCGCCACGGCGATCGTTCACCGGCCGCCCCTAGTAGTTCTCGACGAACCGTCGGCGGGACTAGATCCCGCGCAGCGACGGGACCTACGCAAGCTCATTGCAACACTTGCGCAGACCAGCTCGGTACTTGTGTCGACCCACCTCACGGATGATGTCCGGTCCACCTTCACTCAAGTGATCATTCTAGAGGATGGTCGTGTGCGCTTCGCCGGAACACCAGCCGAACTTGAGCGTTGTGGTGTCGGACATGATGGGGCTGAGCCCAGCATCGAGGACGGTTACTTGGCCGTCCTTAACGACGGGCAGGTAGCCGTATGACCGGTGTAGCCCTAGAATTCCGTCGGGGTCCTGGCAGGCTTCTCGCGCTGCCTTTGGCCGTGCTCGGAATATTCTTCGTCTGGCAGTCCCTGCACGCTGGCCCGGCCGTGTGGCCGTTCGTCGTAAGCGGAGTCGGACTCAGTGCCTCGATACTCGGGCCGCTGGCAGGTGGGGTGGCCGCCTTCGCCGGTATCCGGAACCATCGGAGGCGGACTGACTCCTTGGAGCTGCTTGCCGTGCGGGGTCCCGCAGCTTCGGGGATCGCACAGCTAGTGGCACTTGTTGCATGGGTCGCTATCGCCTATGTTGCTATTGTTGTTGTCGTATATACCCGCGCCGCGTTGACTGCCACATGGGCCGGCCCTAGTGGCTTCCGGACCTTGGCGATCGGGCTCGGACTCCTCCTGCACGTGGTTGTCGGCTTCGTGCTTGGCCGGGCGATTCCGTCACGCCTGACCCCGCCTTTAACGGTTGTCGCGCTATACGGGATTAGTGTCGTCAACACTGTGGCTAATTCGGGTTACCTTTGGTCGGCATTCTTGCCGATCGACATTCATTCTGTGGATGAATTTTCTCGACTTAAGCCGGCCTTTTCTCCCGGGCAGGCACTTTGGTCAATGGGTATTGCCGTGGTCATCACCTCAGCATGGGTGCTAGGTCGTGGTCGACCTCACGGACGGGCGGCCGGATCGCTGGTGGTCGGTGTCGGTTTGGGTGCGATTGGTGCTTCGCTTCTGCTCTCATTGAACGGAGCACCGTTCGAATCAGGCAATATATTCGCTTGGACCTGCCAGGGAACGGACCCGCAAATCTGTATCCATTCTGCCTTAGAATCCGGGCGCCCCGAGATTACCGCGGCGGTCATCCCCGTGACTGGCCGATTAAGCGGCACCCCTTTCGCTATTCATCGCGCTGAACAACGCGAGCGAGGGCCAGACTATACGGCCCCAATGGGGGCCACCGCCTACGCCTTGGACGATCTAAGACCCGAGTCGTTGCAGCTTCTCGGACAGGAACTTTCAGTGAGCGCACTGGGTAACGATGGTTGCTTTCGCTTGCTCGCGTCGTCGGACAATGCTCTGCCGACCGCGTATGACCTCAACCAGATCGTGGTGGCGTCGGTGGGCGGGACGCCGAGCTCTTTCACCCCCGTGGATTCCGCAGCGAAAAAGGCTCAGCGGTGGTTCGACAAAATTGATGATCAACATCGAAAGGTCTGGCTATCCGCGCATGAAAAGGCCATCCGGGATTGTTCGTTGGCCTACTCCGCCTTTCAATGACAAGCCGTGGTTGGGTTTTACTCGTCCGCGCTCGGCACACCGGGCGATCGGTGGTCGCGTTAATCTTATTCGGGCTCGTCGAGGCACTCCTCGGGTCGGCTTCGTTACAGCTTCTTGGACCGAGCGTCACCTTGTCCGTGCCGTGGGCAGTGCTGATGCCAGCTGCCTCGGCGGCCGTCATCGGAGTGGGTATCCGCTCGGCTGCGGGTGAGCTGGAGGCCATGACGGCTCGACCGCTCCCGGCGCTGCGAGGCGCGCACCTAGCGGTACTTCTGGTCGTGGGCGCCGCCGCCACCGCAGTGGGTAGCGCGGGACTGACTGGGCTGGTGACCGGACCGGCAGCGCTGCGAAACTTCCTGGGACTGACTGGGCTCGCAGTTGGCGCCGCGGCCGTCCTCGGAAGCGGCGTCAGCTGGACGGTCCCGCTGGCCATGGCAACCGCCAGCGCGACGGTCGGCGCGGCAGCCGGAATCCCGCGACCCTGGGCATGGCCGATCCACGATGATGGCGATCCGATCGCCGCCGCGGCCGCCGTAACATTGCTCTCACTCGGGTTAGTGCTGGTATTGGCGATGGGGTCTCGCGAGCCGAGATCTGAGGCCGACTGAATGCGGCCCTCACTGTTCTGCACGAGGGGGCGCCCACGATCACGGCACCCGCCTGAGTTTGCAGCGCCCTAGCTAACGGCTGCGTCCTCAGTCCAGAGTGTCTTAGTATAGAGGTATCCCTAGCGAAGTATGGCCTCGCGAATGGGTACGGAGCCCACGGAGGGTCACCGCCATGAGTCGGTGCGGCGTTTTCCCAAGCGGCGTCCAGGTAAGCGGGGTTGACGGTATTACCGGCTTTGGGCCTGTGGCCCCGGCGAGTCTGGTCGTTGCGAGCGATGGTCGGGTTGGCGCCGTTCCGGTGTTCTCGGTCGGGGTTCAGTGTGCCTCGTACAAGCACATGTGGCGTTTGGCCGAGTCTTCGTCCCGGGCGGTACCGGTTCATAGACGGCCTGTTATGGCCGCACAGTCTGTGCTGGCTTTGTCGCGGGAGGAACTCACTGTTGTGCCCAGCGCGGGTCTGCAGCAGCACCCGAATAGCCGCGTTAACACCACACGGCGAGCCGATTCGACGGCGGACGCGGGAGACCCGCCCGGAGCGAAGCGAGGACGGATCGACCGGCGGAGCCGGCGCCTTGACGGAGTATAGAAAGTTCTCACACGGCTGGTGGGCGGCCGTTCTCGACGTAGGACGGTGCGGTGCCCGCTGCGACGGCTAGCGCGGAGTCGATGCGGTCTGAGAGCCGGGACGGCATGTGGCTGGCGAGGGCGTTAGGGGACTCGAAGCTGACGTGGCTGACCTCGTCGCCGTCGGGATCAATTCGGGCGACCGCCTGGTCGTCCATCAGACCACCGTCGAAAAGGAACAACAGCTTGTCTCCCTCGGCCGGCGCTGGCGCCCAGTCGACCAGAAGAAAGGCACCGACGGGGAAGTCGTGGCCCAGCTCCTCGCGGACCTCCCGTCGTGCGGCGGCAAGTGGGCTCTCCCCCGGTTCGACATAGCCGCCGGGGATGTCCCAGTGCTCCTTGTACGTCGGATGCACGACGAGGACCCGGTCTCGGTCATCGCGGTAGAGGACTCCGGCAGCGACACGTGGGGTGGCCATCGGCGGCACTTCGTTGGTGGGCACGGTGGGTGACTGTAGAGACAACGGCAGAGGCAGGCCGATCAGACGACGTTCATCCGATCGGCGAGCCGCTGCACTCGCAGGTCACCGCCGAGGGACCGACTTCGGGCCCACCCGAGGACCAGCTCGCGTCCGAGGTAGTGGTGGCGCACCTGTTCGGGAGCTTCTGCCTCGGCGGCCAGCACGACACCCAGGGCAGACAGGGAGTCACCGGTACGCGTGTAGATGCGCGCAAGCTCCAGCGCGTGGCGGACCCGGCGCTCGATCGGCAGCCCACTCGCGTCGATGCGCGGCGCGAGACTCGCTGCCTCCTGGGTCTCGCCCAGCTCGACTGCGATGGACACGCGGTGGATCGCGACGTTGGTTGGACCGAAGGCCGTCCACACGTGGTTGGCGTCGTACCTGAGCTGATCCGCGTACCCCGCCGCACGGGCGAGCATCGATCGGGCCGTTGCTGGGTCCTCAGCTCGCGCGGCGGCCATCGCGGCGACTAGGAGCAGGCTTCCGATGATCGACACCTGCCCGGGCGTCGAGACGGCAGCCTCGGTGGTGAGGCGACGGATCGCCCGGTCCGCGACATCGAGCGCGCCGCCGTGCTGGCCGGTCGACATCAGCGAGTGTGCGAGCGATCGAAGAAGTGACCCGACGACGAGCGGACTGGCGGATCGCTGTGCTGCTGCGACTCCCCGTTCCGAGCATGCCCAAGCCAGGTCGGTCTCGCCGAGCTTGGTCAAGGTCATGGCCGCGGCCTGGTAGCTCATCGCCACGTGGCCCCATGCCACTGTCCGATCGGCGTCACCGACGAGTTCGGCGTACGCGCACGCCGATGGGAGAACGGTCGTCAGCTGAGCCGTGACGGCGCGAAATCTTGCCTGTTGGTAGCCGGCCCAGAGGGCGGCGACGTCGCTGCGGAGCTGTGGCTCGGCGACCGGACGACTGGCGATGGTGTCGGCTGGCTGGACGGCCAGGGCGTAGACCACCTGGCGAAGGGCCGGCATGCCGCGTCGACGGTCCGCTGCCCGGTCGGCCAGCCTCGGCCCGCCGGTCAGCTCGGTGACCTCGATGTCGAGTGCCCTGGCGACCTGACCCATCAGGGCGTACCGGTCCAGGGGCAGGTGACCGTTTTCGACCCGGCGCACCCAGTCGCCACTCCGGCCGACGAGGTCGCCGAGGACTTCCTGCGTGATCCCGCGCCGTCGCCGGTAGTACACGACGTTCTCGGCGATGGATGTCTGCTCGCCCGGACCCCTCATCTGTCGACAGTCGCACGCCGGTCTGACACGTACCCAGCCGCTTTCGCTGGGTTGGGTCCTCGATCCGCTCTGACGCTGAGCGAGCGCGATCGACGCGCGGCGACGAGAGGAGCTGGCATGGCGATCCAGGGAGCGATCCCGCTGGGGCAGGGACTGGTGTTCCCGCACGGCGCGTTTGTGGTCGGTGAGGTGGAGAAGGTGGAGGACTTCGACCGTCGGCAGGCCGGGGAGGTCGACAGCCAGTCGCGGGACAAGGTGACGGGCGTCCGGTTGTGGGCGGTGCGGGTGCTGGACGCGGACCCGGAGACCCGGCGCGGTCAGGCCGAGGTGGTGGTGAAGATCGCGGCCGAGGTCCAGCCGGTTCCGCCGGAGTTGGTGCCGGGGCTGCCGTTTCGCCCGGTGGAGTTCGAGGGGCTGACGGCGACGCCGTACGTGGACACCCAGCGGACGCGGCCGCGGTTGGCCTGGTCGTTGCGTGCGTCGGGGATGCGTGCTCCGGGCCGTTCGACGGCGAAGGCTGCCTGATGGCCCCCGCTGCTCCGCGAGGGGTGCGGATCGTGAAGACCGAACGGTCCTCCGTGGTGCGGCCGTCGACCCGGGACCCGGTGAGTGACCTGATCTCCCTGGTGGTGTCGGCGGCCGGGTGGGTCGTGGTGGCGGCGTTCCGGCTGGTGTGGCGTCTCAGGGTTCTTGTGGTGCCGGCGGTGGGGTTCGAGCTTGCCTGGCACCTCGGGTACGGCCAGCAGGCCGGCCAGGTCGCGGGCGTCTTGTGCCTGTCGGTGTTGTTGACGCTGCTGGTGCTGCGGGTGTGGTTCTCCTGGCGCTTCGACGAGTGGATCCGGCAGCCGTTGTGGCGCCACCGGAAGGTCCGCCGGGTCCAGAGGGTGTGGCCGCAGCTGTGCGAACGGCTCGGGCTAGTCCTGGTCGACACGGACCGGGTGGACGGCTCGCGCACGGTCTGGACGCCCGTCCTGTCCCGGCTGTCGTGGCAGGACAAGGAGTGGCTGGTCCTGACGGGCACTGTCCAGCTCGTGGGCGGCCAGCACGTCTCGGACCTGGCCGACGTTGTCGACCGTCTCGGTGCCGCGACCGGTGCGGTGGACTGTCGTGTCGCGGCTGCCGGTCCACTGCGGGTGACGGTGACGTGGTCGTTCGGCGACCCGCTGTCGCGGCTCGTCGGGCCGCTGCCGATCCCGGCCGACCCTGACCTGACGGCTGTCCCGGTGGGAGTCCGGGAGGACGGTCGCCTGTGGGAGCTGCGGCTGCTGGGGACGCATGTCCTGGTTGTCGGGGTCACTGGCGCCGGGAAGGGCTCGGTGGTGTGGTCGCTGCTGCGCGGGGTCGCCGGCGGGGTCGCGTCCGGGTTGGTCGAGGTGTGGGCGGTCGACGGGAAGGCCGGGATGGAGCTCTCCCCGGGCCGGGCGCTGTTCACCCGGTTCGCCACCACCGTCGAGGACGGGGTCGACCTGCTCGAGCAGGCCGCGGCGGTGATGACCGAGCGCGCTGCACGGCTGGCGGGGAAGGTCCGGGCGCACACGCCGACGTTGGCGGAGCCGCTGCTTGTCGTGGTGGTCGACGAGGTTGCGCTGCTGACCGCCTACCAGCCGGATCGGAAGCTGCGCGACCGCGCGGAGAAGGCGCTGGCCGTGATCGCCACGCAGGGCCGGGCACCCGGGGTGGTGCTGGTGGCGGCGTTGCAGGACCCACGCAAGGAGGTCCTGGGCCTGCGGAACCTATTCCCCACCAAGGTGGCGATGCGTCTGGACGAGAAGGCGCAGGTCGACATGGTGCTCGGGGAGGGTGCCCGGGACGCCGGTGCCGCCTGTCATCAGATCCCGGAGTCGATGCCCGGTGTTGCCTACGTCAAGGTGGACGGTGTCCGGGAGCCGGTCCGGGTCCGCGCATCCTTCCTCGACGACGAAGCGATCACTGCTCTCGCCGCCGGGTACCCGGCTCCCGTGCGGGTCACCGGCCTCACTGCGGAGATCGAGTGACCGGCACGGGTGCGGCGGCGAACGGCCGGGGTCTACTTCCTGACCTTCTTGAACCCTTGCGGGACAACCCGAGTCCGATCCTTACCGCCAGGTCGGCCGCCGCGGCCACAAGCATGGCAGCCCTCGGCCCGACCGAGCAGGAGATCGCGCGTCGGTTGCTGTCCCCGGGCTTCGACCGGTGGGCGGAGCAGGCCGCTTCGACCGGGCACTGTGCCCGCCCGGTGCGGCTCCGCGGCCATGCGACGACGCTGGACCGCGGGACCGGTGAGGTGCTGTCCCGCTACGACAGCTCCGCCGAGCCCGACGGGGTGCTGTACAAGCGGTGCGGGAACCGGCGGGCGTCGGTCTGCCCGTCGTGTTCGCACGAGTACAAGGGCGACATGTGGCACGTGCTCGCGGCGGGCGCGGCCGGGGGCATGAAGGGTGTCCCGGCTTCGGTCGCGGCTCACCCGCTGGTGTTCGTCACGTTGACAGCGCCGTCGTTCGGAGCGGTGCACACCACTCGCCGCGGTCGGGACGGGGTTGCCGGACGGTGCCGGCCCCGATCGGGTCACCGCAGGACGCTGTGTGCGCATGGCCGGCCGACCTGGTGCGGCGCGACCCACGACGACGGAGACCCCCGGCTCGGCCAGCCGTTGTGCCCGGCGTGCTACGACTACCGGGCTCACGTGGTGTGGCAGTGGTGGGCGCCGGAGCTGTGGCGGCGGTTCACCATCGGGCTGCAGCGCGCGTTGGCCGCCCGGCTCGGGGTCACCGCGACCGCGCTGCGACGCCTGGTCCGGGTCTCGTTTGCGAAGGTCGCGGAGTTCCAGCGCCGGGCCGTCGTCCACTTCCACGCCCTGGTCCGCCTCGACGGTCCCGCGTCGGCCGCAACCGAGGACGACCCGTTCCCGGCGCCGCTGGTCGACGTGCCCCCCGGAGAGCTGGTCGCGCTGATCGGTGCAGTGGCGGGCCGGGTACGCGTAGACGCCCCACCAACCGGACGGGACGACCCGATCCGGCGGCTCGCGTTCGGGGTCCAGGTTGACGCGCGACCGGTCAGTCCGGACTGCGACCGGGACACCGACCGGAGCACTGCTCCCGGATCCGGGCAGCTGCACCCGCAGACAGTGGCGGCCTACATCGCCAAGTACTCGACGAAGGGCTGTGAGGACTTCGGGCTGCCGCCACGGCTGCGCGACCCGGACACGGCCCGGCGGATGGGTGTCCCGGAGCACGTGTGTCGGCTGCTCGCGGAGGTTCGGCTGGTCGCCACCGGTGAGGTCGAGGCCTACGCCCGGATGATCCGCTGGGTGCCGATGCTCGGGTTCCGCGGTCACTTCGCGACCAAGTCCCGCCGGTACTCCACGACGCTGGGACGGCTGCGCTCGGCCCGGCGCCGTTGGCAGCTTCGCAGGCTCCGCACTCAGCCCAGGGATGGGAGCACGGATGCTGCGCACGACAGCGACACGGACGAGGACGAGGATTCGATGCTGGTGATCGGGTCGTGGTCGCTGGACGGGATCGGGTGGCTCACCGGTGGGGATGCCGCCCTGGCCGCCACCGCCGCCGCGCAGGCCCGGGAGTGGACCGACCGGCGTGCCACGGCCCGGCGTGTTGACCACGAGTCGGCGTCCATCCGATGACCAGCGAATTCCTGACTGGGCGGTGCCGGTCAACGGTCGAGCGCGCTCGATCACGCAGTGACGCCGCAGGCGCCGTTGAGGGGCTCTGTCCGGTCCGGACAGTCGGGGATCGGAAGGACGCCCCCGCACCGGACCGGGGACATCAACCACAGACGGCACGAACGGAAGGACAGTCGCGATGAGGGGTCGATCGGTGAAGGTGGAGCAGCCGGGCTTGCAGGTGCTGCCGGTGTGTGATCGGCTGTGGTCGGCCCAAGAGGTCGGGCAGTTCCTTGGTGTCCCGGTTGCGACGTTGCACCAGTGGCGTTACCTCGGGACCGGGCCGGCCGCGTACCGGGTCGGCAAGCACCTGCGGTACGACCCGGACACGGTCCGCCGCTGGTTGGCCGAGCAGTGCGCTAGCCCGGTCCACGGCCCGGCCGCCTGAGATGGGCAGCGTCGAGCGGGTCACCCGGGACGGGAAGGTCGTTGGGTACCAGGCCCGGTGGCGTGATCCGGGGCGGGCGCAGCGCAAGCGGACGTTCCGGCGCAAGTTCGACGCCGAACGGTTCCTGACCTCGATCACCTCCGACCTGCTCCGGGGCGCCTACGTCGATCCGCACGACCGGACGACGGTGGGCGCGTTCGGCCGTCCGTGGCTGGCGGGGCAGGCGCAGTTGAAGCCGTCGTCGCGGGCCCGGTCGGAGTCGGTGTGGCGCAACCAGGTCCAGTCGCGGTGGGATACCACGCCGCTGTCACTCGTGACCCGGTCCGATGTGGCGGCGTGGTCCTCGGCGCTGACGGAGAAGGGTCTGGCCGCTTCCTCGGTGCGCAAGGCGGTCGGGCTGCTGTCGCAGGTGCTCGGCGCGGCGGTCGAGGATGGCCGGCTGGCGCGGAACGTCTGCGTCGGGGTGAAGCTGCCCCGCTTGGTGCGGGACGAGCCGCGGTTCCTGTCCTTCGACCAGGTCGACGACCTCGCGGCCGCGGCCGGCGACTCGAGCCTGCTGATCCGGTTCCTGGCGTTGACCGGGTTGCGGTTCGGCGAGGCCGCAGCGCTGCGGGTGTCCCGAGTCGATCTGCTGCGGCGACGGATCCACGTCGTGCAGACCGTCGGCGAGATCGGCGGCCACCTGTCGTGGGGCACGCCGAAGACCCACGCGACCCGGAAGGTGCCGCTGTCGCCCGCGTTGCGCGACGACCTGGTGGTCCACCTCGCGGGCCGGGGACCGGACGACATGGTGTTCACGAGTCCCGCCGGCGGCGTGCTGCTGCTGGGCAACTTCCGGTCACGGGTCTTCGATCCCGCTCTCCGCAGTGCCGGGCTCCCCCACTTCACGCCGCACGATCTGCGGCACACGGCGGCGTCCTTGGCGATCGCGTCGGGGGCATCGGTGAAGGCGGTCCAGAGCATGCTCGGGCACGCCTCCGCGGCTATGACGCTCGACGTCTACGCGGGCCTGTTCCCCGACGAACTGGACGCCGTCGCGGACCGGCTCGGCGCCGCGTGGGATGCCTCCCGTGCTGCGCGTGTGCCCGCTGTGTGCCCCGAAGCCATCGTCACATCGCTGGTCGAACGGCGGAACGGCTCCTGAGCTGCACGGACGCTGGTGGGGCGGGTGGGGCTCGAACCCACGACCGAGGGATTATGAGTCCCATGCTCTGACCAGCTGAGCTACCGCCCCGGCGTCGTCGGCGGGCCCGGCCAGGACGCGGTCCGACGACGGGTCGCATCCTTCCAGCACCCCGGGCCGCGGACGAGTGCTGGCCGGCGCTGCGGCTCTATCGTTCCGCGCAGGCCGTGCGCGAGCGGCCGGGCCAGCCGCAGCAGGAGGTCGCCGTGACGAACACGCCCACCGCGCAGACGACGGGCGGCGAGACGCTGCCGCAGGTCCGCCGGCTGGTCACCGAGGTCCCCGGGCCGCGGTCCCGGGAGCTCGCCCGCCGCCGATCAGCCGCGGTGTCCGCCTCGGTCGGCAGCACGATGCCGGTCTACGCGGCAGCCGCCGGCGGCGGAGTGCTGGTCGACGTCGACGGCAACTCGTTCATCGACCTGGGCTCTGGGATCGCGGTCACTACGGTCGGCAACAGCGCCCCGCGCGTCGTCGAGGCCGTCACCGAGCAGGTCGCCCACTTCACCCACACCTGCTTCATGGTCACGCCCTACGAGTCCTACGTGGCCGTCGCCGAGACGCTGAACGACATCACGCCGGGCGACCACGAGAAGCGTTCCGCGCTGTTCAACTCCGGCGCCGAGGCCGTCGAGAACGCGGTCAAGATCGCCCGGCAGTACACCGGCCGGTCGGCGGTCGTCGTCTTCGACCACGCCTACCACGGCCGCACCAACCTCACGATGGCCCTGACGGCGAAGAACATGCCCTACAAGTTCGGCTTCGGCCCGTTCGCGCCCGAGGTCTACCGGGCGCCGGTGTCCTACCCGTTCCGCGACGGATTCGACCTGGACGGCAAGCCCGTCGACGGGCTCGGCGCCGCCGCGCGCGCCATCGAGCAGATCCAGACCCAGGTCGGCGCCCGCAACGTCGCCGCCGTCCTCATCGAGCCGATCCAGGGCGAGGGCGGCTTCATCGTGCCGGCGCCGGGGTTCCTGCCCGCACTGCGGGAGTGGGCGACCGCGAACGGCATCGTGTTCGTCGCCGACGAGGTGCAGAGCGGGTTCGGCCGGACCGGAGCACTGTTCGCGTGTTCCCACGAGGACGTGGTGCCGGACCTGATCGTCACCGCCAAGGGGATCGCCGGCGGCCTGCCGCTGTCCGCGGTGACCGGCCGGGCCGAGATCATGGACTCCCCGCAGGCCGGTGGCCTCGGCGGAACGTACGGCGGCAACCCGCTGGCATGCGCGGCTGCTCTCGCGGCGCTGGCGACCCTGCGCGAGGACGGGCTCCTTCAACGCGCACAGGAGATCGGCGCGACGATGCTGCACCGGCTCACCGCTCTCGCCGAGCGCGACAACCGGGTCGGCGACGTCCGCGGCCGCGGAGCAATGCTCGCGATCGAGCTGGTCGAACCGGGCACGCATGTTCCGGACCCCGCCCTCGCCAAGGCCGTTGCGGCCACGGCGCACGCCCAGGGCGTCATCGTGCTCACCTGCGGCACCTGGGGAAACGTGCTGCGGTTCCTGCCCCCGCTGACCATCCCGGATCACCTGCTCGACGAGGCGCTGGACGTTCTCGACGCGGCGTTCGACGAGAGCTGATGGGCTGGTACGGCGAGCACGTCCTGCCGAAGCTGCTGGACACCGCGATGGACACCCAACAGCTCCGCACGATCCGGGCCCGGGTGACCGCCGGTCTGGCCGGGGAGGTCGTCGAGCTCGGTTTCGGCAGCGGTCACAACCTGCCGTCGATGCCGGTGGGCGTCACCCGCCTGCTCGCCGTCGAGCCGGCCGGGTCGAGCATCCGCCGGGCGCACGCGCGGATCGCCGCCTCTGCCGTCCCGGTCGAGGTCGTGGCGCCCGACGCCCAGCGGCTGCCGCTGCCCGACGCGTCGGTGGACGCGGCCCTCTGCACGTGGAGCCTGTGCACCATCCCCGACCCGGTCGCGGCCGTGGCCGAGGTGCGCCGGGTGCTGCGACCGGGCGGGCACCTGCACTTCGTCGAGCACGGGCTGGCGCCCGATCAGAACGTCCGCCGCTGGCAGGCGCGGATGAACCCGCTGCAGCGGCGTCTCGTGGGCGGCTGCACCCTCGACCGCGACATCCCCGCGTTGCTCGCCCACGGCGGCATGCGCATCACCGACCTGGACACCTACTACGCCGACGGCGAGCCGAAGGCCCTCGCCGCGACGTACGAGGGCCGGGCCGTCGCGGCCTGAGGAGACCGGCAGCGGTCAGACGGGTCCGGCGGCCGCCTCGCGGGCGCGGAAGTCGTCGGCGATCTCCCCCATCTGCGCGAACCAGACGCCGTCGGCCGCGAGCACGTGCCGGATGAGCCGCTCGAGCACCTGCAGCCGGTGGTGCCGGCCGATGATCTGCGGGTGCGCCGTCAGCACGAACGCGGCGTCGTTGTCCTCCGCGAGCATCCCGTCGAAGTCGCCCTGCCAGAT
>JAABUL010006023.1_pt1 | contig 14368 bp, 16 predicted proteins | sample 5559151 | NCBI WGS metagenome assembly JAABUL01 (sample SAMN10711876, study PRJNA513368) | rock metagenome | isolation source: Antarctica rocks | place: Antarctica: Victoria Land, Pudding Butte sud | reverse complement strand
TTGAAGTTCTTCCAATCGCCTCCTGCACTGCCAGGCAACCTTGCAGGTCTGGAGTTGAGAACAGGGAAGAAGTGCAAGCCAACCATGCCATGCAGAGGAAGTAAAGTCTGTCTGTCCTGATTGTCACAGCAGTAGTTGCAGCCTGTATGTGGTCAGGGACACAGCCAATGTATGCCTGTACAGTCGACAAACAAAGCTGTGCCTTGAGAAGCCCTGACTTGGGAAGCATGCGACTAGTGCTCCTGAAACACAACAGCCCCATGTAGGCATAGACAAGCTGTTCAGTGCTTTTCAGCAATGAGTGCAAAAGAGATAGCCAACAAGCAGCAGCAGCATTCTGGCCAGATGCTGCAGGTGTTGTGCGAGATGCTCTTGTACCTGCTCTGTCTATCTGCTGAAGTGCATCTTGGGCCTCACAGATCTGCTTGGGCAGGTGATACGGCATGCCTGGTACTGCCTCAAAAATGCCCCGCTCTGGGATGTACAGGTACACTTGCATGAAAAGCTTGTAGCCACGCAGCTGTTGCGCCTGACCATCAGGCGAGCCGCAACGTCCCTGACCACACCACAGAAGACATACTGAGCCCAATGCAAACATCTGCAGTGCTGTAGGTTTCGCGTGGCTGCAAAGTCAATTTGCAGTCTGCCTAAGGGAGGTGACGCATGCAGCATCATGTATGGCTCAGAAAGCTATTGCGTATACTGGGCCAACAACAGTCAGGCAGAGCTTGACAGCGTGCAGGATTTTGGTACCCAAGTTTTTTGGTGCAGGGACTTCTGCTCCATGGAGATGTTCTGGACCTTGAGTAGGTATTGTCGCCCATCCAGCAGCTGCAGTCACACAGCAAGTTCTCACAGCGGTGCAAACAGGCCTTGCTGGGTGTTTTGCTACAGAGATGGTCTGCTTGGCTGGTATGCTAGCGATGGTATGCATGCAAAATCGCAGCTCTGCAGTGTGACCAGCTAGCTGGAGTGTTGTAAAAAGCAAAATTAGGCAGGTCACCTTGACAAGCACGTATTCTGCATGTGATAGAGAACAGCAATGTAGAAGCTGTGCAGCTTTGCAAGGAGCACATGCTGCTAGAATCTGAAGTGGCCACTCAGCAAAATGCCTGAGTGCTGGGTGAGAATTCCCTTGACCTCTTGTAAGACCCATACACTCTTGCACCACCTGGCACAATAGACCGCAGCATCATGGATGCATAATCGTGGCGTCAACAAGTGCTTGTTTAAACTATATTGTCTGGGCAACAGGGGGGTAGATTTCTGGGTGTTGACTGGAAAGCGTGACAAGCAGCGCACGTTGTCGGTCTGCTCGGCCTCAGAAGCGTGGCGCATGGTGTTCTCTTTCGCTTCAATAACACGACCCTTAGGAACATCGGGCAAACTCAGCCAGTGGACTCAAAGACGAAACCTTATAATTATCGGTGCCGGTCAGGCCACTCGAAAACCTTCCTTGGCCAAATGGCGATCGCCGTCCTCGGGAGTAGGACTTGCAGCAGTGTTATTGCTTCTAACTTATACGTACACCGTCGGGATGCAATGTCTCGCGTACGAAGGGTCAAAGGTGGCGACCATCAATCGTTCCACAACTGCTGCTGCACTTCCGGGTTTACGTAACCATTCACATGAGGCTAAAAGCGCTAATGATGCTAACCAAGGACGTGTGGTGGACTGGCCATGTGGCAGAGCAGAGGCGACTCCTTCTTGTCACAGCTCTTAACTCGTTGCCTGGACGCTTTCAAAGCTTTTCAGACGATCACAGCGCAAAACTCGCTGCATCCGATGTTGGAATCTTGCGGCGATGACGGCCGCAACGACGCCGAGGCCCGCATCAAGCGTGAAAACAAAGCCGTTGTCCTGTTCCTGGGGCACCTCTACCTTCACCTTCACTGATGCAGGTCACCAGATGTCGCCGATCACATAGAGTAGATCATAGGTAGGACACAAGCTGATAACTTGCAGAACAATATCGCTATTGCTATTACTTTATTACTATTGATACTACCCTGCGCACCAGAAAGAGCGCTCAGAGGCTTCAGAGAAGATCTTCTGCTAGTACTAGCCACACACACTAGTGTGTGTGGCTCACAGGAAGTGATAAGGTAGCACAGAAGGTTCAATGACAAGTGCAATTGCCGGCTTGACTCAAGTCCAGGTGGCTTGAGCACCCATACATAACAATAATAATAAGTCAACGCTTTCCAGCTCACGATGACCTAGGTATGTGCAGGATGAGTCTTGTCTCTCCAGTCTTGTGCGTCCCTGTAAGGCTTACTAATACAGCAGTTTTGACAGTATGTAATGCAACGTCATTGAAGCTAGACCTAGGGCGGCCAGGTGGACGTCTGTCCTTTTGCAAAGCCCCTTCACTTCACCAAACAAAAGCTTCTTAGGCAATCTATCATTAGGCATCCTGAAAACATGACCTAGCCACCCATACGTGAACAGAAGCAACTGCAAAAATATAATGAGTGATTTCTTCAGGTGTACACATGTGTATGTGCAGGATATGTGCCTTGAGAGCACTACCAGCCCGCAGTGCTTATGGAGTTTGGACGTTGATCTCTGCAGCTTCATTTATGGCAGCAAATGTCAAGTTGTCACAACCAAAGTGTTGCTTGACCAACAGCTGGCTTGACAGACTTGGCTGGTGTTGCTTTGATGAATGGGTTCTGGGAGAGTAGCCCTTTCGTAGTAAAAGGTCCAGGCGCCATCAGGAAATGCAGACTCTGCAATGCAATACCTGAGATGCCCAGCATACACATCTCAGGTATAACACCCTTCTCACTGATTCAGGCAAGTGGCCGCTCAGCCTACACTCTGGGGCTATTTGGGGCAGACATCCGGCTAAGGACAGCTGGAGTCACGCGTTGAGTTATGCACATGCAGCTTGGGAGCGACTGTGCGGCCTTGCACATGACTATGATTGACCAAATGGAGGCCTGATGTGCACCGTTGTTACATGTGCCCATGCCATTTATGGCAAACTTTAAATGTCTTCAGCATTACTAAGCAAGGAAAAGCTCATTGGGAAAAAATTGTCTGTTCTGACACATCTGGACGATAGAAGCCTGCACATGTACACAGCTGTGTTGGCCAGTCCACTTTTAGCTTGGCTTCTAAGTTCTGTTAAACTAGGTTAGTGTATACGTCACATAGAGCAAGTGGCGTCGTGATACTAGCGCCCTCCTTCATTGCAGCATTGCTACGTAGTATACTGCAATTTCTTGGGTGCTTTATTGTTGAACACCTCGAGCGTTTAGTACGTTGATTTCCCAATTATTGTCTGTTGACTTACCTGATGAGTCCTGTTCTGATGAGTCTGATGAGAAATGTAGATTGATTGATTGATTGATTGATAATGATCAGAGGTACTGTCACTCTTTCACATGACTCTACCGCATGCGCAGACAATGCTGAATTGTATCATATACTAATATTCGTTGCTGCGGGCATGGCATGCGTCAAGACGTCTGCCCCATGGGCAACTGCCAAAGATGTTCGTATACTTGAGGGTTCCAAGCTTGGTGAGGGGCTACCAGACTGGTAGCTCTGCAGCATGACTTATGCATCACCCCAAGGCTGATGTTAGGTCATACCGGTATCACTTTGGTCATCAACGCCTTTCACTGCACAGCTCCAGTGAACATTCTTGCAGCTGCTTTTGCGCATCTACTATCGCGGATGACATCCAGCTGCATGCTTTGCCATCAAATGACGGCCAGACTGCAGTGTGACAACATCGGCTCTAAAGCCTTGTACAACCGGCGTCCATGGATAGTGCACGCTGTCGAGGCATCTGGCAGGTGACGAGTCGACAACCGGCGTCCATGGATAGTGCACGCTGTCGAGGCAGCTGGCAGGTGTCATAGCCAGAATAATGGGCAACTGAATGATTGGCTTTGTGAACAGTCCTGTAGAGTTGCAAGCAGCTACAGTTTGTGTCAAAAAGAAGGTCCTCAAACCAGCGCACTTTTTCTCAATCAATAATGATGGAAACAGTCATAATAGATCTGTTGCCCATGTGTGCCAGTAAGCCGGTGCACAGCGGATCTCCGATTGCCTGAAAATGCTTCAACCCAGTGAGGGGGGCTAGCCAGCGGTGCTGTCCCAAAATTGCAAGACGAGCTTCTGCGTAATGCAACAGCCGAGGCTGTGGTGATGTCAATGATGTCAATAAAGCTCAGGCGAAGAAGTTGCCGGTTCAGAGCATCAGAAACGTGTTGCGTACGTGTAGTATCTTTATGCCTCAACGCATGTCTCATGCTGCGTGACCCAGTACACTGAGTCAGGAGTCAATATAGCTGCAGCCACATCAGGTGCTACAGCGGTCTGGTACGTCAATTGACCTGCACCACAAAGCCCATTTTCTTGTGAAGGTGCATGCACTTGCTGTGATCACTTCACAAGACTTGGACACTTAGTGTCGCTTGTGTCATTGTCATGCGGGCAGAGTGCTGCTGGTGAGGCTCCAACCTGGCATGTGAGATGTATGCCATAGGCTCTACAACATCTGCTGTCAGCTGAATCATGAAATTCGTGCAGGAATACATGCAACTGCACATAGAGCAAGCCTCAACACAGGCATTGGTGTGAAACTGTCTGCATCGTTGCCAACGATTCGTGGCACTGACACTCCACAAGGCAACAAGATATAACATAGTGTTTGCATGTCTGATTGGCAAAATGCCACAAACCTCCATAGCCTAACCTCAAGAACAGCGCATCAAGTGCCACAGCTATTGCGCAGAACATCCAATGACCTGCAACATTTGCCTCCTTCTGCCAATCCCTGCAGCACAGCACTGCTTTCACACAACTGGGATCAAATCAGGTCAGGCGCATGGGCCAAGATTGCCAGCAGTAATGGAGTTTTTAAGGCAGCTGCAGGTCATAGTTGCAACCTTTGGCAAATGCTTGCACCAAGTCAGATGCAGTGGGCCGCAGGTATCTGCTGGCTGAGCTGCAACTGAAGCAAGGCACAGACAGCAGATTTGTACAGTCATGGTCCTGACTAACTGAAAATTGAGGCGCCTTATTGCAGCAGCTGAACCCACCCAATGCACACAGGCAAGCAATATGCCTGACCCATACCAAGAGCCACTTGGAACATGCACAATATCTTTCCACTTGCAACAGGTCAGCTGGAGCGAAGGCAAACACGCAGGCAGACAAGCAAAATTACAGGTCTTTAGCTCTTATTTTGGGAGCACCGGCTTCATCATCCACATCTGCGTTGTTAAAAGCAAACCTTGCATATGGTGAGGCATGGCCACTAAAGCGCTACACACCCTTCCGGAGCCCCTGGCTAGTGCAGATTGCATCATGCAGGCTATGGCATCCGTTGGCCTGTGTCACAACAAGCAGCAATAAAAATCAGTTTGCAGCCTATCAGTCACAGCAGTGCTGCTGCAGATGCATTCACCATGTGTGTGCTGCCGCTGGCCTTGAACACATGTTAGACAAGCTGCCACTCGCAAAGCTAGGCACAGCAGCGGTCTACTCTTGTGGCAAGCTAGCTCTGCTGGACGTATCTGGCTGTGACAGAAATGTGCATGAAATGATTCTACCAAATGAAATGGCCTCTGCAACATGGAAGGCACCAAGCCTGCTTGCAAAGATGCATTGTATGTGACGACATTATTGTCTGCTACTAGCAGACACTGGTCAATATGTCATGCATGCCAGAGCTCACACATAAGTGCCCAAAAATGCCCCAAAAATGCTGTCATAAAGCTGGAGAGCAAGCAACACAGGTGACAGCAGTGCAAAACAAACAATGAGTTTGACACAGTGACGCAAATCATATGCCAGGCAGATGCTGTGCTGCAGGTGTGGTGCTAGCTAGCTGCGGTCATGTACTGAAGACTTGTGAAACCCTTTTTACATGCCAAGTCATGTCACTCCCCGAGTATAGTGTTATATAACACTGCGCCTGCAAGCGCAGCATTCTGTACCATTTAGCCTACTGTTGCAGTCAGGGACAGTGACAAGCATATGAAGCTGCATTGGACGTGTGCACACACAGAGCCCAATGGCAGAAATGCCTGCGAAGTTGAAACGGCGCTGCACTCAAAAGACTTGGCCAGACTGTCACAAAAGCTACGTTTGCCAGCTACGCTTACTCTTCTCGTGACTCTAGTCTGGTGAACGTCGCGACCATAGTGTACGGCCAGCGAAGGCTGTGTAAACACTGTGGACAGCCGTCGAGCACTTTGTGAGGAAATTAGCCTGCAGTCTATATAGTTGGGCTTGCGCCTTTGATGCTGACAGTACCGCCAGGGGCTTACCCTCTCAAAGGATTCGCGTACCTGTGCTCGCATCCGAATCTCAATGCCAGAGTTGGGGGGTTTCTGGCAGGAGCCAGTGCTCTGTGTTTGACTGGCATACTGGCACTTGCCTTTTTCACCTTCAGGTCTCAGCTGAACTTTGTAGGGCACAGTTTGATAGGTGTTGGCGTTGCTGGTAAAGTGGTCACTTGCTGCCTTATCCTAGCAGAAGCCTCAATAATTGTCTACTTGGTCTTCAAGCAGACCATGCAAATCCTGCAGAGGAAATTGTTCACAATGGTCTTGCATGGTATGCTCAGATGCTTGTCTTGCAGATCAGCAATTCACTGCTTTGCACACACGCAGAAGTGACATGGCGGCATATGACCTGATGCTTCTCCTGGTGCTTTGCTCTGACAGCTGCGCGCCATAACCTAGCCATTGAGTCAACAGTTATGAAGCCTTCCATGCTTGTTCTGCAACAGATTGCTGCTGCCTCTTTTGCAGATCAAGGAGTGTTTGCTGTCAGGCCACTTACTGACACAGAGAGGTCAGGCCTGCGGGAGTATATGCAGACACCAAAAGCACAACATGCAGCAGAGCAAGAACATGGCAGCACAATTAGTGGCATTGCAAAGCGTGCAGCTCAGACTGTGGCTATGACGGCCATGACGTCAGCTCCAGCGTCCATCGTACCTTTGCTTCCTGTACTGATCTCCCTTACAACTGGAGACAAAGCTACTGTACCGTTCATGTCTCATTACCTCCGCATGCGGGGACTACAGTCGTATGCTGAGCAGCAAGCAGTTGCAGACATGCATAAACTAGCTTATATGCAGTTTGGGGTTATGGCAGCCTTCCTGACTTCTGTGCCTATAGCTAGCTGGGCTTTTGTTTTCAGCAACACTGTGGGTGCAGCTTTGTGGGCTGCAGACTTGGAAAAGAGAGATGTACAGCTCTTTACTGATCAGACGACTTCTGAGGTTTGAATGAAATATTGACTGAACAAGCAAATCTGAAAAGCATGTGCATTGATTGGCAGCCTGGCATCAAGAGCAATGCTGGTACTGCCCATGCAGATCGCTCCAGTCTGTGCTGGCCCTGCATGATATGAGAGGCCAGAAGTGTTTCTTTCACTGTGTCACAAGCAACCTGTCAGCCGCTCGATGTTGGCCTGCTGAAAGAAAAAGGTCTGCATTCCATGCTGCTTTGGTCATGGCTGTCTGACTGTTTTATTTTGACAGCTCACACCTTGCCACATAAGGCGTATGGCAAGCAGCCACTGTGCTGAGCTGTTTCTCCAGACTGGTGTTCCAAGCACCGACCAACACAGTCATGTGAAATCAAATGCAGATTGCACCTCTCCTTGCAATGCACAATGTCTTGTGCAACCACATTTGCTTACAGTCTGACAAAACATGCGTAGCATGACATGCTACAGTGTTTCATCGTGACTCCTCACTGAACTCAAGCCAAAAGTGTGCAATGTCAACCATCAATGACAGCAATATCAGGTCCTCCGGATCCTGATCCTGACCGCAGCCTGATCAGCTTATCCTCCAGACGTTGCAGTCGCTCCTCCATGCTCTCCTGCTCATCCTTTGCTGCAGCAAGGCTGGCACGCAGCTTGTTGTTGTCATGCTGCAATTCTGCATACTGATCCTTCCAGCAGTGGGTGGCTGCCTTCAGAATGAAGTTCTGGTGATACAGGGGCAAGCCATCAAAGGGGACACCATATACAAAGCTGCCAGGTACGTATGGTACAGAAGGGGCTGCACTTGGAGTTGGGAGACTCATTGCAGCGGCATATGCTGGTAAGTACGGAGGGGGAACAGCATGGGGCACTGTGCCTGAGTTTGAGGCTGAGGGTGTGTATGCAACTGGAGCTGTGTATGAAGGTAGAGATCTGTGGGGAGATCTTTGGGGGCTGGAGGGTGTGTATGTGGGTGAAGACGCATGAGCTGAGCTCGGACTCTGGTATGGATCATATACCTGCAGAAAGATACGTGGTGAGTGGATCTAGTGCAATCCTGCATTGTGATTTGGTGAGGAAGCACATAATTAAGAATAGCTATAACAGCATGCCTATGAATACAGTTTGCTGTGATAGCAAAGGCAAACGTGCCATTTGGTGTAACCAGCAAGACGCCAAAGTCATGCCGTGAAGATTGTCAGAAGCTTGGAGCAACAGTCGTTTGCAGCAGGCTTACATTTGCAGGTGGTGGTGATGACGAATGCCGAGGTGAGAGTTGACGTCCTCCTTCAGCAAAGAATGCCTGTGGGATGTGTGCTGAACCAGGAGTGAAGGGACCCTGCATGGGACTGTCTGGGAAGGGAGTGTCTGCCACAGGAGCAGCGCCTCCTCTGGCAGGATTGTGCGCCATAGGCGCTGACACTGTTGGGGGTGGCAGGTCTTCTTGAGACTCACAGCGGGGAAGACTTGCTTCTTCCAGCCTGCTGGCACTGTCCTGCAAATGTAGAGAAGGGGTTTTGAACAGCTTGAGTGTACTTGGTATATGGATCAGGCTTAGCAAGCACACATCCTGCTGAAAAGCTCGCTTACCAGGTTGACACGCTTTGCTGCTTGCACATCAGGACAATCAGTCTCCGCAGTCGACCTCTGCAGCAAATGAACAGGCCGGCATAAATTCTGCATATGCTTTGTAAACGAAAACAGCGACTACTCGAATCATGGAGGGCACGAGAACGACATGCAACTACCTTGAGCAAGCGTTGTTTTGGCGAACGATCTTGCACACCAGGCTGTCCGGGTGGTGGGCCTGGAGGTGTCTTCATCTGCAAAGAAAAACATGCTGCTGAAACATTATTTCAAACACGATTGGCATGCAACCGAGCGATTTTGTCTCGTGGGAATCAGCCCCGGGTGGTCAGAAAACGATGCGAACAATCGATGCAGCCCATCAATGTAACAGTCAAACATCAGAAGACGCCTATACGAGACAGCTCAATTACCTCAACTTTTTTGCTGTTGACTAAGCAATGTTCAGCATTGCCCTTGTCGTCCGCAAGAGCGATTTTAGCTCTTGTATATGCTCAAGTCATCGCTCGACCACCTGAATCTAAAAAGGAAGGGCTGTGGGCCTGCAGCCCTCACTTCGCCCACCTGGCCGCCCTAGGTCTAGTTTCAATGATGATGCATTACGTGATTGTCAAAACTGTCGTATTAGTAGGCCTTATAGGGATGCACAAGACAGGCTGCTCTGGAGGGACCTGCACGTACCTAGCTCATCATGAGCTGGAAAGCGTTTTAATTTTTATTATTATTATTATTGTTAAAAACTAGGACCTTTACACAATCTCATGTCATGCACTATGGTTGCAGATAAGCCTTGCTGTATTAATTTTGCGTTGTTGTGGTCGATGATACGCTCACTGGGCCTGTTGGTATGTCCAATGCACAGAATGCGGCAGAAGGTGCACAATGACCTATTGACCTATGCATCACTGGCTCAGCAGGTGTGCATAGGTTAGCTGGCTCACATGCCTGCCTGCTTTTGCTAGATATTTCTGTCAGTACTGTGGCAAGTACTTGACCATCAGATCCGCAACCGCCTCTGCAAGCAGATTGACTTGCATGATATGTTACCCATTTAAATTTATTCCCGTTGCAAATCCTTGAACCTCTGTGCATGGTCCCTCAGAATTGTTTCAGCAATCTGCCCCTGCTTGCAGCACCTACCAGAGTAGCTTCTCACCTATCACTTGCACATCCTTGTCTGCTGGCTTCGCAAGCAGGAAGAAGACAGGGGATGTGTTGTGCATTGTAGTGAACTTTGGGTTGAGCAGGGCATCCAGCATGTGAAAAGCAATGTCAAGTACCGCAGCACAGGATGCCCAGAAGAGCTGTTTGCTCATCTCTACATGGTGGAGGAGGTTTGCCTGCTGCTGCGTCATGCAGATGCATCGCAAGGCAATCCTGGCTTGGCTTTGAAGCCATTTGATGAGTGGCTGCCAGAATACAGGCAAACATCTGCGCAGGCTCCTGTATGCTAAAACTGGGACACACCTGAATGGCAAGGGGTGTGCTTCATATGGCGTGAGTCAATAATGATGTGCACAGTGCTCATGAGCAGCTCTGAATGACCTTTGACTTAGGTCTCATGCCATCACTAACCCACTCACTCACTCACTCACTCGCTTGCTCACTCATTCACTCACTCACTGCATACTTTTTGTCTGCAGGGTGTCACACTGTGCCAAGATACGCTTCTCCACACGCACAGACAGAGAAGATCTGTATGTAGCTGCAGTTCAGCATTTCCTGAGAGTGGTGATAGATGCTGGGGCCATCATCAGGCTGGCGGTGTGCAAGCTGTACGGCCACTGTGAAGACATCTTGACAGCCAAACTTGCCAGTTCAATACAGTAAGTGCTAGCCATGGACATTGCAGAACTCAACATCCAACTAGTGACAGCTGTAGAGAATGATCACTTGTTTGGGTTACTTTACAAGAATACATCTGGCATGGGTTGACAGGCAGACTTGGTGGAATGCTTGCCTTATAAATGCGTTGACTGTAGTTGTATACAGCTTGAAGTAAATGTGTCAACATGCTGGGTGCAATGTTGTCAAAGAATGTTTAGCTGAAGGGCATTCTTTCAACCTTTTAATTCAGCAGATCCTACTTCAAACCACATCAGCCACTTTCAGCTGATCTTCACAATGCATGTGCTGTCATTAAAGTATGCTGAACACGCTTCAGCTGGCTTTGACTGAGGACCGCGTTATCTGTCAGCACGTTTCAGCTGCAATCAGCACAGCTGAACGAGTTCGGCAGTCTTCAGATGCGATTAGCCGATTTCGTTCGGCTTTAAGGGGTCCTTCATTCCCGCAGTGTATAGGGCCTAGCTAGCAACTTCATGTTCTCATCAGACCATTATCCCTCATGCATCTATACAGTTGTGTGGACAGTGTCCACTGGACAGTGGTTCATATACGTGGTATGATAGCTGCATCTGGAGATGAAGCTTTGGTGCAACAGTTCATGAGCATCTCTGTGAAGCTAAGTGCCACTGTTCTTGTCCTCCAATATTGTTCGTGTCAGGAAGTCCGTCCACTCTGCAATAAGCCTGGGGGGTGCTTCTTGATGTCTCGCAGAGTCTTACCATAGCACACAAAGAAAATAACAACATGGAATAGCATACCTAGGGCGAAGCACAGCAGCTGTTCATCAACAGCAAAAATGTGTTGCGCAATGTCAGGCCGTCAGGCATCCATAGCAGCCCGCCCTTGGGCCTTGGGCATCTTCTTGTTGAGATCAGCAGCAATGTCTTTGCTGCTGTACATGTGCGGTGCTATCTCAAGAAGCCAGTCTGGCCTGATTTCTGTCACTGTCCTGGCATACTCTTTGCTGGTGAGCACCAGTTCATGGTAGACTATCCATCGCGGAGGGTTCTGCAGCACACCAATACATGCGACTCAGATTTGCAGGTAGTACCAGACGCTGCAGACATGTGCAAGGGAGTTGACTAACTTTGCCGACATGCCCCATCAAGAGCTTGTAGACCATGCAGAGACAGGGATTGGTTACGCGCTTTGCAGGCTAGACTCATTGTTCAGAAACCCCAGTTTGGGAACAGGCTGCTGTCGAAACATTTGAAGCTGATGAGCGAATCTCTGAGGTACACAAGCGTGTCCCAGGCTCAGATCAGAACGCAGAGGCATGCCGTGTGCTTACTTGAGATTACATTAGTCACTGCTGTGTCAGGAATCTACAGTCTGCACTTAAAAAAGGCAAAGAAGTGCGGCAGACATTTTACGCGTATAAGAGAAGCGAAAGTACCTCCATCTTGGTCAGGCCAGAGGAGGGATGAAGATGAATGGTCTGGGGGTTTTTGACAGTACGGTAAGAGCCATCCTTCCTCAGACGTGCTGTATTGTAGAAGAAACCAGCTGCAATGGCTTTCTTGATGGAATCATGATCGCCCAGGTTGCTGGTCAGCTCAATCTCTGTTCTGTCCATAAGACCTAAGAGCTGCTCTCTGATGTCTCTCACCCTTTTCATCACTTTCACCTGTGCAAAGTCAGCTTTGGTCACTGTGCTGTGATTATGCACATTGGGTGCTTTGTGTTTGCCAGAGGCTGTGAGATCTCACAGGCAGCGTGTGTTTGTACATTTGAGGTGCAGTTGGTGGTAACAGTTCCAATTTCCTGTATGACACAGCTGCACAGCTCAATGCAGTGCTGCTGGGGATTGTTTGGGAAACAACATTCACACCAAGCATTACAATAGAACCAGTTTTGATTGGGAAAGTGTAAGATAGCTGACCATGCAGTCATTCAGGCAACGATGACATAGAAACTCAGACTGTGAGAGTATGTGTCCTCACAGAATCACTATCAAAGGGCTTAGGCTAGACCTGAACATAGTTCTCGTAGCACCACTGTGCAGAGAAGGCGGTTTCAGCCCAGGAGTTGTACACCGTGAGCAGTGCAAGATGGTCCCCCACGTTTCCCCTGTGGAAGTTCTGATGGGCATTGTCAGCAAAGACGGCCTTGTCCTTGGGGCGGTAGAAGATGCCACTGCCGGCACTCACCATGGCCGCTATTGTCACTATCTCCTCAGAACACTGTGCAGCAAAGGCACGTGTTGGCAGTGAACGCAGCAATTGTATGTCAGTAACGGCTTGTGTTAATGGTGTTATGTGTCTTTGCTGCTGTGTGTCAGTGATAGCGTCACAAGACCAAAACATGTGCAGGTGGATGTGCAGCTGTTGCTACCACTATTGAATGTGGCAGCTCATCACATACAATGACAAGACAGAAACATGCTGAATATCATACACAGGGGTGCAGTGCAGATCATGGCTGTCATGGAGGACTAACAATGATGACTGTGTGAATGATAACAACATTGATGGTGATACTAAACAAAAGCAGTTGAAACGGTAACCAAAATGGGTCATCGGCTGCTTAGAACAGTATGTGCATCATGCAAGCGGATTGTCAGCAGGACCAGCGTGACTTGCAGTCCGGTCATGCCAAGACTTGCTTTTGTGAAGACAAGCAGATTCATGGCATCGCAAAAAGCGGCACCATGTGTCAGACAGATCTTGTAGGGATGACATGCAGCAGACCCAAATAGCATACGAGGGTTTTGCACTAACCAGCCAACATGCAACTTTCATGGCATCCAACAAGCTGATCGTCTGTTGTCCCCAAACACACAGCATCTGATGATGGACATCGAGTGGCTAAGTGGAAAAGAGAAGCAAAGCAACAAAAAAGCAAATCTACATCGCTGAGCAGTCATCACAGGAGCCTCCTGAGGCAGCAGCCTGGAGCTACAGCAATTAAATAGTAGCAGTACAGATGTTGTCGTCCAGTTAGCGTCTACCAACGATACCAAGTGTCAACAAGCTCACCTGGTACTTCTCAGAGGCACAGATCATCTTTGCCAGCATAGGGTCTAGAGGGAACTCCGCCATCCTCCTGCCCAATTTAGTCAATTCGCCCTTGTCATTCAGGGCTCCTAAGGCGTACAACTGCTCCAGAGCCCGCATGAGGGTCTCACTGGGAGGGGGATCCATGAAGTCGAAGTTCATGAGGTCATTGATACCCAGAGACTTCAGCATCAGGACCACATTGCCTACATCAGTCAGCCACTGTGCAGTCAGAGGCAAGCCTTGTACATGCAAGAGCGCAATCAATGTGCATCAGTTACTTACAGCCAGTTGCAAAGGTGCGTTCTTGGCACAGGCAGATGGTGATCAGGCAATGCAACATGCGTGCATAGACTGGATGATTATGTGCAGAACCACGCAGCAGTGCCGACAGCGCTGAACAAGCAGCAACAGCATGTACTGCCACCATGTTTAGATAGATTGCAAAGCCATTGTCTGTGTACCGTGAAGAAGAACGGGCCACAGCTCAGCTTTGCTGACCACCATACACAGCTCGACTGTAAAAACAGCGGTTGTGAAGAGGCGCAATAGGACATGGTGCAGATGTGCTCACCAAGGTTGGTTCTCTGGATCTCAGGCAGAGTGGTCTCTGACATCTGGTTCCTGTAGGCATCCATGGTGAACAGGCGGAAGGATTTGCCGGCAGAAGTTCTGCCAGCTCGGCCTGATCT
>JAABUL010006020.1_pt1 | contig 14372 bp, 11 predicted proteins | sample 5559151 | NCBI WGS metagenome assembly JAABUL01 (sample SAMN10711876, study PRJNA513368) | rock metagenome | isolation source: Antarctica rocks | place: Antarctica: Victoria Land, Pudding Butte sud | reverse complement strand
TGCCCATTTCCTGTCAGCTCGTAGAGCGCACACCGATCTTGCAAAAGTTTTGGAGGGCTCTCGAGCGATGTGTGCTACCATGTTTAGTAATTTGACTAGGCACCCGGGCATAGTAGACTACGTACCTTCGTCTAAGACCACTCTTCTCCATGTCACTGCATGGAGGTTCCCGACCTCCCCTGGTCTCTTAACCCCAAGACTGGCTTTCCAATCTATGCGAACAACGGAATAGGTCGTAATAACCAAGGTGTACTCTTCCAGATGTTCAAGAAGCGTTGTGCGTGCTTTACCATAGTAAATGCAATAACGAACTGCACTTGACGTTTTTAGGTGTCTGTAGTGTGATTAACCAGTGGAAACTAGCTATGCGTCATGGCGACGGTTCACCTTTGTAACTGATCTTTCCAAGTTTGAATTACTTGGAAGAATTAGTAAAATTCAGAAACGGGGCAGCTTCACTGCCTTCACCTACAAGTTTTCGGCACCACCAGTAGTGTTTGACATCGGTTTTCAGACTGCTCGTATCTCTTCTGATCTTCTAGATCAGCGGCAATCAGAGCAATGATACTGAGAGATTTTCCGAGGCCCGGTGCATCGATCAGAAGACCGCCTCGAAATTGTTCTGGGGGTCGCATTTGCTTCTGACCCGTGATATTGTTGATGTAAATCTTCTGGCCTTGAGCATCAACCTCCTCATTCCAGATGTCACTGTGACGTCCGTCCATAGCCCAACCTGACTCTCGCTGCAACATAAATGTTAGAGCTTGTCTTTGATGCTTGTAGAGGGACGTATGCAAATCCGATGGTTGAATTGCTTCCAAGAGGTGCTCCTGCTGTCTCGCATCAAGGAAAATGTCGATTGGATTGGCGGTGGTCTCGAATGGCCCGGGCCCGGCCAGCTTTAGCTGGGTTTCCAAATCATGGGTCAAGAGGCTTCCTCTGTCCTGGAGAGACAAGCAGTGCGGATTGTGATATGGGACGTTGCGATTACAGTGCCTCGGGTGCTGCAGGTATATCTTACATCTAGTCGCGAAGATGCCGATCGATTCGAAGGCATCAGGAGGTCCATAGAGCACAATGTTGACCTTAAGGACGGGGCATCTCGCTGTCTTGCCGTTGTTCTGGAAACGGCCGGATACCGTAGCAGAGGTGGGTGAGGCGCTGTAATCTGCAAAGATCTGCATGGACAAGTCTTTGCCGAGTACGCTTATGATTTCCTTCGTCGTCGTAGAGAGAGTGCCAAAGAGGCGATTCGATTCTTCATCGAAGAGACTCGAGAAGTCATTTGATATGCTCAGAGCCACAGGCGTCTTTCCAAGGACGTATTGCTGCGACAACGTAGGACGAAGGCCTATAATCTGGACGGGAATAGTCAGAATCCACACTGGCATAGTGACATTGCTTTAGCAAGTACCATGCCAAAACACCACTCCGACTCGCTATGCATTGCATTTCGATTCGAACGCTACTACCTCTCCCTGAATCGCTCTTTTGTGAGAAGCAACTAGGTAGACTCAATTCGACCAAGCCGTCCCGATTCCGCATCACAAAGAAACTCACAGAGAGCGAGTACTCGCATTTGTACACAGGACGATCGTCGTGTGAGACATCTCAGCGTTGCTATACTATACTATCAAATCATGATATCACTGTTCGTCACACCGACTGCGCATTTTGGGGCATTGCTCCAAAACAAGGCAATGCATGCAGTATGCACGCGGGTTTCACACGGGCGATTATCGTACAACCAAAGGCTGGTATGATTGAATCTCCCATGTTTCTTACGCATGGCTTCCTGCGATGCTGAAGAACTATGTTGGCTCATGTTTTCGGAGGCCATCGGCCGGGATTTATGCACCCCTTGCTCCATGATCCATGGCATCTGGAAAGATTAGTATCGGTATGAGGGTAAAAAAAGCAGTCCCACGGAATGCTTGGATGGAGACTGTCCGCGACGTGGCTGGCACTGACGTTTCGAGGACAATATCCGCGGCGAACTCAAAGGCAGACACGGTCCTGCAAGAGGCTTAAAGTACGTCGGCAATACTTGCCATGGGGCAAGTGAGGCGCAGCTAAATTCAGCCTCGCATGGCCGCAGACATTACAGCTTATCACCCCGTCTGAGCTGCGAGCATCGCCGAAGATACACGTGCGGTGCAGCACTCTGTTGCCTGTTCTGGCAGACGCCTCGAATGTCGAAGCTATCCTTACGAAGTGCCTTGCCTCGGGGGTGTGGCAGCACAGCCTGTGGCTTTTGAGCGCCCTCGACGAGGACGATCGAGACCAGCTTGGCCAAGAGCTGACCATCCTTCTTGCGCAAGGCCATTCCTGTTCTTTCGAGGCGTCTTTGACGTGCAGCCATGATGACGTTCTGATGATTGTCCACGTCCCATGTGCCCGTTGTTGGCGACCTTCCGATTTGAAAAGAGTCGTCTATTCATAGACAATTGCCGGTGCAACACTATGGCAACAGGCCGCGCTATAGCCAAGAAAGCGCTCGATCAGCTCAGCTTGACGCTCAGCTCGGATGATACCCGGTTTTTCCTTGACACATCGCTGGAAGATCTATGGAAGGAAGCTCGTACGATCGAGTATGAACAAGGTCAACGTAGGGATCTCCGATACATGCGTCGGATCGAAGGCTTTTTACGGACAATGGAGAGCTATTCTGGAGTCATTGAAGTCTTCTGCCAGGGCTTCTCGCCAATGTCTTTCGTGTGGGTATGTTTATTTCAGCATGTGTCACGCCGTTCCCAGATCGCTAATGATTTGATAGGGACCTATCAAGCTCGTCCTTCTGGTAAATACAGCAACTGTATCTTCCTTAACACTCTGTCGCTGACTTTTCGGTACTTAAGTTAGCCAGACAATACACCGGAGTGATGGACAAAATACTTCAGGGTGGGTCCTCAAGATGTTGCTGCCAGACACATTCTAGCTAGTCGGGTCCACTTCCAGGAACAGGGCGAATACCGGAGCTTGAAAGCCCTTTGCTATCTGTACAGATTTAGGACTGAATGCTGACTTGACACCCCTGAAGCTTACAGCGACATCGCCGACGTCATGCCTCGATTGGACAAGTTGAAAGCCGCATTCGGCGACAGCGCAGACTTCCAGCAGGTGTTGGGCCTGATATACAGCGACGTATTGGAGTTCCATCAGCGAGCCTACAAGATGTTCCGGCGCAAGGGCTGGCACGTGTGGTTTATGTTCGACTGGGGTCTATTTGAGCGTCGATTCAAATCAATACTTCAAAGGCTGGCTTCTCATTGTGACCTTCTTGATAAGGAGGCTGCCGCTGCTCATTATCTGGAGGCGAAAGGAATGTTGGAAAAGCGACAAATCGATGAGGAAAGCTACGAGAAGCAGAGGAACAATCAGTTGACTTTTGAAACACTAGGTTGGCTGTCCGCCGATGAGGACGCCCAGGAAGAGTTTCTCCACCGGCTCTCTGACCAACGTCAGCTCGGCACTTGTGATTGGATTCTTAGTGAAACCCAAGTGAGTAACTGGCTTGGAGACGATGACCATGAGTCGACGGTATGGCTGACCGGTATCCCTGGGGCTGGGAAGAGTTTCCTGTGTTCTTTGGTTGTGCAAAACTCAGACATCCATCGGGATCGATCAACCATATACTATTTCTGTGGCGAGAGACCTTCGGGCAAGGACGCTTCTACTGCACTGTTACGTACCATGGCCGTTCAGCTATTGAGGCAGAACATTGAACTGGCTCCGCTTATCCACCAGGCGTTTGTTCAGAAAGGGCAGGGCCCCTCTGCTCCAACAATCAAAAAAGTTCTCAAAGAGATTGTCTCCTCGGTCAAAGCGTTACGCATGGTTCTTGACGGTATTGATGAGTGGGATCAAATGGCGCAGCGGGATACACTGAAGGCGCTTTCTGAGCTTCAAAAGCATGGTGGCAACAACTGCAAATTGCTTGTCTCCAGCCGAAAGGAGCCTTCAATTGGCAAATCCATGCCTCAAAAAGCCCATATGCATATCGATACGCAGTCGGTCGAGGGTCTCCATCGATACATCAGATCGAATACTAAAGAATTACGAGACCGTTTCCCAGACTTCGAACCCTCTATTTGGGGACGAGTAAGCCAGAATTTACAAGAAAAGGCACAGGGGATGTTCCTCTGGGTACGACTGGTGAAGACAATGCTGGAAGACTGCTCATCGGAAGGCGAGTTTGAGGCCGCAATAGAGCAGCTACCTCATGGTTTGGACGAAGCATATGGCCGTATACTCTCGCGCCTGAAGCAATTGAGCCCGCTATCAAGGGAGCGAGCTCTGAAGATACTCTTTTGGGTATGCATAGCGTATCGGTCTATCAGTATACATGAAGTTGTCGATGGAATAGCTTTGAAACCTGGCCAGACCAATTTATGTCCTAAGAACATAAGCCAGAACCCGGACAGAGACATCTTGGAGCTATGTGCACCGTTACTCGAGAAGACACAAAAGGGTAGCCTTGATCTTGTGCATTTCTCGGCAAAGGAATATTTGCTACATATGCAAAGTGGCCCATTTGTTGATGCATCCGACGCCCATTTCAATATTGCTTACTCATGCATTGTTAATTTGACGTCCGCGCTAGTTCTTGTTCCCAGCTTGAGCGGCTTAGCAACCGAGACTGACATTGAGAGATCCGTAGTGACGGGAGCCTTCGGTTTACATTCATACGCCCATCAATACTGGTCAGAACATCTAGCAGAGCATCTACATCGTGTCCATGGCCTGGACAATCGGAGCCTAAAATTGGTGGACGCATTGGAAGATCTCTCAAGAGTCCTGAAGGGTGAATCCTCAGGCAATGTTGAGTCATTCGCATCACTGCAACGAGGTCCGGCCGCACACGGGCTGCAGAAGCTTCAGAAGTTCCCAACCCAAGCCCGGCTTGTATCAGTCTGGAAGTACTTCGCGGCGCGAGTCGCAGAAATGGCCTCAACATTCGAAAATATAGATGCTCAGGAAAAATTTCTCTTGCAAAACGATCAAACGTATTTAAGTCTTGTCCAGCAACGTCTACGAGGAGTTACAGAGCGCCTCTTGAGACTTGACCGCTCCGCGCTACCCTCCCATGTAGGAGAGAGTGATCACACTGCATTTGTGGCCCGCTTTGGTTTCTCTTGTCGGGTTCATGGCTGCACACGTTCTTTCTCCTCGGTGGACACGAGAATTAGCCATGAAAGCTCTCACAACGCTTCTTATCCATGTCTTCAGTGCGACTTCTCTGGCAGGGGATTCAAATCGAAGGAGATCTTGAGAAAACACATTCAAAGGTACCACATGTCTCCTGAAGATTTCGAGATCCCAGAGAGCTTGGCTTCCTGCCAACATGGCTTCACATCAATTGGACTTTCCAGCCAAGGATCGTCCGCAAGAAGTATTAGGATTTCCCAGTCGTGGACCGAGCAAGGTCGAAGAGCGAGCCAGCAAAGCTTTCAGCGCATTCTTGCCACTGTCGAATCCAAGTTCTCGACATCGTTGCCTGAAATTGTGCCGGATAATTCCATGAAGTCGGATAGCGCGGTGGCTTCTGATATTTCACCAATGACTGTAGACGACACCGATAAAGGACTAGTGCAAGGTATCAATACCATCCGAGCAGGAATCAAGGAGCAGCGATATAATACTCTCCGGGATTTGAAGGACGATCTCCAGAACCTGTTAAGGAATGTGCCACCTTCAGGACCTCTGAATATACACGACGAGGTCGATGTGATCTGTGACGAAGCCCTCGAAAAAGTCATCTCTGACTTCCCTGCCTTCGCAAAAGCCGACAGTGCAACACCAAAGACCTCCGTTGACTCCGAATCGCCGAAGAAAGATCTGAACGAGCTGACCTACTACACCGGCGCTGGTCTTGATGACCAAAGTTTCCACGAACTTGTGGATCCACCCGTTGGAAAGCGCAAGACCTACTGGTCCCTGGCTGAGGAGAAAGAGCTGCCAGAGCTTCTTAGCCGCTACGGTCGGGACTTAATCAAGATAGCCGACTGTCTTAAAACTAAGACTCTGGCCGAGATTGACATGCACCTTCCACACAGACAATTGGACGAAGCTGAAACGTCAGAACAAGACAAAGCAGATTTGCACTTTCAAGCAGGGTCTTTACCGGCTCAACCGGCCACTCAGAGTGTCTTATCTCATTACGTGATGTTCGATTCCTCTCGTCAAGAAAATCCTGACCTAGCTGTTGGATCGATAAACTGGCCGCCACGATACGCTATACAGTCTATACCAGCGTCCAACAACACACTACATGCAATTCCCACAAGCGAAAAGATCGACGACTCTGGAGGCCCTGCCAAAGACGACAAAGCGGCAAGTCATCCAAAGAAGGCCACCCGACGACCCCGAATACGAAAACAATGCAAATTTTGCCTCAAAGAGTGTGAAGATTACGCGCTGTCAAAACATATTGAGCGTTTCCACGTCAGTACACGCAAATTCTGGGTCTGCAAAGACAGATCACAAGGCAGGTCTTTCCTTTCCTCCCAATGCAAGGCTTGTTCGACGGACAAACTATACGCTTCCAAGCACAACGCTATGAAGCACCTACGCGAATGGCACTTCGCGGACATTACCTTGGAGCAGACTTTGCAACGATGGATGGAGCAGGTGGAAGGACCAAACCCCAGGTACCGAGCTGCGGAATCTCAAACATCCACGACAAGTTCTGCCGGGGTAAATGCAGACGATGAGAATACGGCCACAATTCATCGCCGGACGCAAAAGCGTCGCAAGATTGACCAAATAGCTCCCATTCGCCAGCTCTCCGAGCCGAGAGACGGTCTCAATCGATTACCAGCAATTCGGAGCACATTGAACGATTCGCGAATTACCAGCCGTGGAAGCACACCTCAGTCGCCAGCAGCAGATTCAGACGCGGAATCTAGCGATCCAGTAGTCAGCCCTTTGCCGGAGGTTGATCTGCCTCTACACATCTCTTTCGACCATCTTCTTCCCCTTCGGGATCCAGCAACATCCAACATCAACGACGATATCTACGATTCGATCGACAAATCATGGATCAGACCGAGCCAGGTGCGCAGACTTCCACACCTCGACGACTATCAAAAAGCGCTGTGTCTAGATCAAGTCGAAGCTCTTTATTGGTTGCTTACAACGCAAAGGGTTGGCAACCTGCGATACTCAAGGGCTAAGACGGAATTATCATTACTTTCGCGGACAATATTGGCAGGCTTGAGAAATTGGCGTCAGCAGTCAAGTCTTGCTCCGACGTTACCTGTCTCGATCTAATCCAACAGCAATCTGTACATAAATTTTCTGACGTCGCATGGGGACTTCGAGTCTTTGACGACGTGGACAATGAGCATCCTCCCAAAGTAGCTCTGAATTTTTACATGTCGAATGCTTGGGGTCCATACAGCAGTAAAACCAAGCGGTTACTGCTCTACGTATAAGAGATATGTGTGCCATTCTGGAGAAGGAATTCTATTGTCTTCCTCGCAAGAAAATCGACTCGCAAACCTACAGCTCGTGGCCCCAAGTACATCCCTCAACCCTCCATTTGCTAAAGCGCTAGATAATCAAGGCGTCTCAAAGACGCCGGTTGACTGGCGTTGCCACAAAGAGTAATTCTATCACAGGTTTCTCTCTGGCTTCTCCTTGCACCGCTAAATTACAGCCCAGTGGTGTCCAGCAGCACGTGGAGCACATCGGATTCTCCCTGCATGGGGCGCATCCGAAGAATTCCTCTGACTCTCTGATTGGTTACAGGACTACGTGCACTCACAGAGCCTTTCCGAGAGGGAGGCGCTGGTTCGCCAATTGTTGGAGTACGGCTGAAGTGAGTCGTAAGGCTAGCCAGGAGCTAGCCAGGAGCCTCATCACGTGGACTGCACTTCATCATGTAGGGTAATCGCCTGCAGCAAGTGCTGCTCTAATTGGCTGTGCTGCTGCTTGCGTTCGCAAGCTCTTTCTCGGGGATTGACGCTAGTTCGCCAAATTTCTGCACCAGCCTTATTCAGAAGGCTGAATGCGGCTCTGCTCGATTAGCTGCTGACATCATGATCCAGTAATTCCAACGAGCATGGTCGGCGAGGGTCGCAATCTGGGCTTAAGGTATCACGTGACTTTCCTAATAAAGTAAATTGGTAAGCAACCGATATTCAAACACGATCATGTCTGCAAGCTTCACTATTGACAGTCAACCTTCTTCCGAAGCGATCTCGGCCGTGGTAACCAACAAAATTAGGGCTGAACGGGATCCGAAAATCCCACAGTTTATTGACTTCCTCCCCTAACTCAGAAGAGATTTCTTCGTTGACCAGAAGAGAAGACGAGTCTAATAAGACGTATCTCCGAGTTCCGTGAACTACCTGTTCATATCATCGACTTCTACAACTGAGCACATAAGTCACAGCTGCCGTATGCACATTCTACTATCTCCATTCTTTCCCCCTTCTTGCAAGTTCTCATGAACCAACCAACACGTCGAGGCTCGACCATGAAGATAACGCTCCTCGGACAATCTGACCAGCGGTTGGGAAATAAAGTTGGCGTGCACCTACTTCCCGAAAGCAAGTTATCCGACGGAGGAAGCCGGAGCTCGTTATCAGTCTTCGTTTATTCAAAGACAATGGTTAGACAGCTCGCTGTCCTCACAACTACCAGCATAAGCCGTTGTCGGGGCAAGCACGAGGGCAAGCCTGTACTGTTATCCCATACCTTCCTGCGGACGCATAAGGGCGGGGAGCATGTGCCACCCTTCCACTATCCCCATGCCGGTCTACACACCCGACATAAACATCCGTTGCATGCACGTTATGCGGGCTCCGCAATTATTGTCGCTACAGCATCCATCAAACTCTGAACGCTTTCCTCGCTTCACCACGGCAGCGATTCACCACGCCTACAGTTCCCGAGATGCTTTCCATACCATTCTCGACCCCTTCACGAGTCATACCCACCAGGGCTAGCGTCCATCAGCAGATCGAAAGCCAGTCCTCATCATGCACTGACGAGGCCAGATACACAGCGTGTGTACATGCCTCGTCCGTCTGATCCGAGTGCCGCCGCTCCGTGCCCTCATCCCGCAAAATACGCCTCAGTATCAACCTCTCCCATTTCTTCTCAAAGGTCATTTCCATTATTTCAGCCTAGTTCCCTTCTTGTGATATTCGATACGGACATACCGACGCGCTGTACAACGCCTCATCATCCATTCCAGCCCAAACATTCCTGAGTCCTTGGAGAAAATAGCTTTGCAAAACGCCATAGTGTGCGGACCAAGCGGGTGTAAAGCTTGGAGGTACGGACTTCACGCTGTGAGGTTGAAATGGAAGGCAGAAGCGAGCGACGATAGGGAGGCGAAGGGGGTGGGGTTGTGCTGTTTCCTGAGCAGTTTGGGTGGGGTGGAAGGATGGAGAGGGGACTGTAGAGTAGCTTATATTACATTAGGCAGGCGGGATGGCTTGTAGGGTGACGGAATTTCATTGCGAAGGATGCTGGTGATTCGAAATGTTTCGAGGATGATGTAGGCGTATGTGTAACAATACTGGTAGAGACTTCACTATCTTCGTTGAAGTGAGTTCCTTCTCGGTTTATGGGGTCTCCCCTCCAGCTTGCGTGGAGATGATTTGGCATTTTTAGGGAGTCACGGGGGGTGTTGAGTTGCTGGCAAGATATGGTGGAAGAGCTGTTCTAGAGTGGTAGCCAGGCATGCCACCATTCACCAACCTCTAACTCCTTGTCTTGGACCTTGTCCTCGAGCCACGCTGCGTTTGCTTCTTCTTATTCCTTGTACGGCCTTCGTACCACCCATCCTCCCCCACCCACGATTCACATAACCCGCCGTTCCACTACTTCACTCCTCCTGTCCAATCTTTCTCCCTTGCCCCTTGCCCTTTTAAGTTTTCCCTTCCCCCTCCTCCCTCTTCCCTTTCCTCTTTCCCCTATCCCATCAACATCCCTTCCCCGTGAACCCAAACGGGCATTTCCCACCCACGAGCAAACTCGTCGGACACGCCGTCTTACATGGGAGATAGATCGGCAGACGACTCAAACAACTCATATCCAGCGTCCCTGTCCCATCTCCTCCACTCCCTCCGCCCGCGTTAATATTGACGACGCCTCCGCCGGCTTTGTCTTCGGCAGTGCAATTCCACGCCCCATCAAACAACGTCGGCATATCCACCACCGTGCTATCCACCGTGGTACTCGACCCCAGCGCGGTAGACACCGACGCCGCCGCCGTGTAATTCTGCACACTGTTCAACATCTCAATCGGGCTTAATTTCTGGTTATCCTTTGCGCCCTGATACCTGAGCGCGAATATCCTCTGCGTAATAGGCGATCGAAAAATAGCCTCGCCTGAAGCGGTCTCACAGACGGTCGTGTTTGTGCTAAACGCCACCGGCGTCCCAGCCCCACAGCTCGCTGCGAAATCCGCATGACTCGCGACATTGAGAGGGACGCCGAACCAGTCGTTCTGGCTAAGCAGCTCGCTGACGATGTGGGTTGACAGTGCGAGGGTGAGGTGCGGCTGCGAGTCCCGGAAGCCGATGCCATTGTCGGAGGAGGAGAAGGAGCCGTTGGTGGCGAAGGAGGTGAAGGTGGGGAGGTCGGTCATGAGGAGGGAGAGGGCGGTGGTGAGGCGGTCTTTGAATGGGGCAAAGTCTTGTGAGGAGAGGAATGCCACCGAGACATTCGTCTTGGAGGGGGTGGAGAGGAAGAACAAAGCGCGGGCGACGGCGGGAGAGGAGGTGATGCCGGTGACGAGGGAGTGGGACGCCAGGAGGGTTGGGTTGGTGAGAGTTGATGGGGGAAGAATGGAAGGGGACTGGTGATGGGGCGGTGACTTAGTTTGGATTTAGGGGAATGCGGGAGTGGGGGTTTCAGAAAGGGCAGAGGGGAGCCGGATAGGAGAAGGGGGATAACGTACACCAAGAAAGGGCAGACCAAGATCCAACGCGTCGACCATGTTGGCGAGGCTCAGTATCGTGCGGTCTGAAGGATCGATCTTGGGAAGGAGATCCGACCGGAGGATGAAGTTGACCATAAGATCTCCTAATGAATCGAACAGAGCTAAAGACGGTCAAAACACAGTAAGCGACTGGCTCTGGTCGTTGGATGGAAGAAGCATCTTGATGTGTTGTCGATTTGCAGGATGAACTTACTCTTTTCGTGAACAAAAAAGAAATCATTGATGTTTTGGATCGTCCTGAGCACGTAACCGACTTGATCAATAATGTTAGGAGCGAGGGAAGTCCTAAGGCCCAGAGATTTTTCATAACAGATGGCCATGTCGTGCAGAGAACCAATCTGGCATGATTCCGGCGTGCCTGTTGCGAGACGCTGGAAGCAGCTGGCCCACGCTTCACCCCTACGACAGCAGTCGGCGTCGTTGGAGCTATCGTTGGAACATGTCGGAGTCGTCTTGTTCCAGCCAGTCAGATAGCTTGTCAAGTCGAGCTGATTCCAGCAGGCAGCATTGGGGTTCTTTTGCAATGCTGCGTAGGTGCAGTTGACGGGTGGTTGCAAGGGAGCGGTGCGCCGCGTGTCGCGTAGGTTCGGGGCCGGTGTCGCTACAGACGAAGAAATGAGAACGGTGGGGAGGATTAGCTGGAAGAGGAGCTTCATCTTGGGAGACCACCTCTATTAAAGGGTTTTGAGCAAGCTGACTACAGAGAAGTAGACTTGTCGACCAAGACGATGCTGTTGACGTATCTGAAATCAAGCCGACAGAACACTCTTTATATACCCAGAACATGCGGATCGAGATATCGTAGGGAAGCTCAAAAGCCAAAAGCTAACGCCGGATCATCGAACCCAGGAGTTCGGCCAGAACTCTCCACTACGAGCGGAAACCCATCGGGTGTGCGTCTGCGAATCCTTGCAAGAAGCGACAGCGATTATTACTAATTCTTGATCCTCCTACATGCGCGTTGTCGTGCGTTTCGCGCGGATCATAGAGCTAGCGCTTGTCAAGACAAACGACTGAGCTAGCAATCTTGGCTTCTCACCGGAAATCGATCCTGCAGACTTTTTGATAGCTCATGATGGTGGCTCAGAGTGGCTCAGAGTGTCACACGACAACGATGACGGCTCGCCAGTAACAAGCCGTGTGTCGCTGCATCTGTCATAGGCTAGGCTTTCGCTGCAGAATCCTTCAGAGTAAGAAACCATGGATTTTATGCGTTGAATGTTCCTACCATTGCAAATGCGAAGTAAGGATCCAGCGTGTATTAGGAGCGGTAAGGAAAAAACTCTATGACTGGGTGAAAGCTATAGAGCTGCGCAAACACTGTTTCGAACAACCAAACCGAGGCTGTGGAGAAGTGGAGAATGCTTAGCAGACCGACGGCTTGAGGAAAACTAAATTCTATGGGACGATGTAAGCTGGAAATGGGCATTGATGTATCCAGATGGCCTTCAGCATTCGCCCTCGAAGAACTCCGCCGTGTCGGCGATGTCCAGCGGTTCCCTGGCCCCCTCCGTCACCGGACAAGGGTGCTTTCTCTTTAGCTTTGATTATGACTTCTTGGTGCTGTAATGGCTGCTGATGTGTGATCGCTTGTTGACACTGTTTTAGCGGCGGACAGGCTTATAGCTCTTTCCATCGGATGAAAGGTTTCCATAATGGTATGCGGACTTTCGCTTCGCGAGGTGCACCTCATCGTCTGCCTATGGAGCTTTTCAGGGGTACGACAGGAAAGCAGGCGATATAGTTATCGACAAGTGGTTTCTGGCGCGAGATATTCCCACTGAGATATGGATCTCCCTCCGGACGGCGGTAAGCTGGCTCAAAAATCACCACACGGAAGTAAAACCGAGGACCAGCAACCCCAGGGATCGATCCATTTTAAAGGTTGGAGAAACTCTTCGTTTTGAACCGTAAGGGCGAAAAGGAAGCTGAGAGAGACGAGGTCGATGTCGATCGAGGATATGGATTCCGTGATCAGTATTGCAACACCAACTGCCGAGCCACTAAATCCGCATTTGGCAACCGCATCGTGCATCCAGGACCCGTATAATTCAGGCCATAAATTTCAGATACGCGTATAACATGATACCTTTATTAACAGGGCTCCCCGCGTCGTCTGCATGATACCGCATCAACAGATCTTGATTCCATAGTCTCATAAGAGATCACATCGATGAGTCTCGCTCACTTCTCTCCAGCAATCTAGGATTCGGCCTTCCCATAACCGCAAGCGTAAACACCCCCTTCGGTCCAATCGACGTAAACCCACCTTTGAATTGATGCGCGGGATTGACACAACCAGTCACTACTCTAGATGCCTCCTCAGCCAGCTTCAGCCGCGAGAACGTGTCATACGATTGGATCGAGTTTGGCTTGAGGAGAAGTGTGCAGCTGCCCCAGGTCCACGATTTGTATTTTTCGATACCAGGGCCCCAGCTTTCGGGGTCAACTGCGCGCGGCCTTTCGGCGATCACTGCGCGTACGGCGATGCCGCAGTCGTCCGGCTCAGAAATTCGAGGCGCGATCGACCGGCCTTGGTAGCAGACGAGGCGCCGGGTGGCAGTCTCGTTGGTGAGAGAGGTGGGTTCCGGGATAGAGAGAGCAGAAGATAGTCCCAGGAGTAATTGTAGGAAAAGGACGATGATAGTGTGTGTGGAGATGAGCATGACGGTCTTGAAGTTTTTGCCTAATTTGAAGTAAGCTGGTGGTGGACCGATAGGTATTAGCGACGTAGCAAATCTGTCCTGTTTGAAGCGAAATATATGATCATGAATCAGCGAGAGATTTCAAGCTTCTTAAGTGGAGAGAGTTCTCGATGCTTTGAAGCGCTATTGGCCGCATCTATCAGCTTCATCGCGGAACAGACTGATGGAGTTACCCATAATCTATAAGCGCTTCAGTCTTCGCCGACCAAAATCTAAGATCTGCGGGTATTTGATCCTGGGTCTGTTTCACTCCATTGGAGATCGGAATGGTCTACGAAGTGATTACTTCATAATGACTTTCGGCCTGCATGAACCATACTTGCATCAGCTAGTCGGCGGCACATCCTGCACGTCGTATATCTTGCTGAACGGATCGTTCGACGAGTTCTCCTCGCGGTTGTACTCCATCGAATTGATCACATGCTTAACCACATTATCGGGAAACAAATGCGCTAGCCACGCGACCATCCCATCGGTTCCCGCGCTCACACCGGAAGTGGTCCAGATATTGTGGCTGACCACCCAGCGGGCCTGCCCCACCCAGTAGGTCTTAGGACCGTAGGGTGTCACCAGCTTCCATGTCTCCTTGTTCGTCGTGGCGCGATGCCCGTCAAGGACACCAGCTGGAATCCAGATGTAGTCAGCATCAATATAACTTTGCAAGAACACGTACAAGCCGTAATCAATTAACAGCTTTTCATGAAGAC
>JAABUL010006015.1_pt1 | contig 14382 bp, 20 predicted proteins | sample 5559151 | NCBI WGS metagenome assembly JAABUL01 (sample SAMN10711876, study PRJNA513368) | rock metagenome | isolation source: Antarctica rocks | place: Antarctica: Victoria Land, Pudding Butte sud | reverse complement strand
GGTGGTCAGTGTCAGCGCGACCTGATTGACACAGAATTGACACAAGCTGACACATCACGTGGGACCCAATAGGACTATAGTAGCATGCCTTAAAAGCCAGGGGAAACAAGCTCGTATGCGGCTCAAAAGTGGGTGCAATCGACAACTCTGCTCCTGGCGAGCACGACCGTGCTCTTGTTTACTAACAGATTCCATTCTTCAAACATTTACACTGAGCTGCCACTCACCCCAAAGCCGCGGCCTCCGGCTAACTCCGGCTAACTCCGCCTCACTGACACAGGCGCTGACATTTGAGGGGCTGTGTCAGTATGTCAACTGACTCAGTCTGACTGTGTCATGTGTTAGGGGGTCAGTGAGTCAGGTGTCAGCGCCCAACACTGACTGAAGTTACCAGGCTTTCCCCGTCATCAACCCTTCTCTCTGTCTCATCGACCATTGGCTTGCACAACGGCGGTGCACAAGATAACTGCAGCTCGCGCAGACCGACATGCGGCACAGCCACGGCACTAGCGGGCCCAAGCGGCGGTACGGCGACATGGTAGCAGCTGGCGACGATCTGGGCGCCTTCAGCTGCCTGCCGACGGAGATTTTGCAGGAAATTCTGGCGCAGCTGGATGCGGCCAGCCTCGCTCGCCTCGAGGCGGTTAGCACGGCTTTCCGCGGGCGTCACCTGAGTGAGCGAGCCGCACAGGAGGCGGTGCTGCGGTCGTGCGGCGATCCGCAAAGGGCTGCGCGCTGGAGGTGAGTCAGCTTGCCGCCGGTTGCGTTTTCGGACGGCTCGAGGCCCATGCATACGGGTTCCCCTGTCGCCTCAAATTGCAGCTCGCAGTATGCCAGTGCTCAGCCTGCTGCTTCAGACCGAACTCGGAAGGACGTACCCAAATTGCACAACTCAAAGCTCGGGCCTGTCAATTGTCTGCGTCCTCCTAGTCGCTTGGCGCGCGTCGCGCCGCTCGCGGCTGGCATACACTCGTGAAGTTTAGCGGCTGGCGCACACACGGCTTGCTGGCCGTAGCGCGGAGCGGCTGTTGGCGGTTTTCCTGCGGGCCTATTTGTCATGGGGTCCTTTTGGCCCCTGCCCCTGGGGCCGGGTGCCCTGCCCCCTGGGGCCCCGGGTGCCGACATCCAGCCGGGGCTAGCTCAGCCTACCAGCATTAGACGTGATGTGGGACCTGAATCCATGCTCTGGGGTGTGCAGTGGTCAGGGCGACTCGGAGTGTGCGTCCTGATGGTCCAATCTTGCACATTTTCTTGCAAGCCTTGTGGCTGTTGCACACCCTTGTGTTTTGGGGATATGCTTCCGCCATTTCCGGTGTACTGGGTCCTGCATCATCTTTTTCGCAAGCGACGCCCGCGGGGTCTCACAGCACGATGTGCGTTTTGTCACATCTGTGTTGCCAATCCTTGGCCATGCGCGGCGCGGCGCCTCAGTCTCTTTTGCAGCCTTGCGATCGCGTTGCGCTTGTCCACTCGAACCTAGCGCCACTGGTCCTGTGTTCTAGCCCTGTAACTCTGCTGTCGCAACCTTCAATGAAGCCTCGGTTGATCGGCTCCTGACGTCGGCACCCTGCATCTCCCGGCGCTCTTGATCATTCGAGCGGCGCATCGATAACCGCAGTGAACTAAGCTTCCCATTTGTAAGGCCTCCGCCGCGTGGTGGGCAGTTTCTCGTCGTTTCGATATCCCCGACTCCTCGACTTGCTGAGAGGGTACTGCAACCCCCTAACGGCAGGCACCACGCCAGGACACGTCCTGAGCGCCTGTAGTGCTACACTGTATATGCCACAGATGTGGGGGCCGGGCTGAGTGTCGGATAGGTGGCCAGATGCCCTGTGAGCTGGGCAACTCAAGAGTTGTAGCTCGTACTGTGTCAGCGGTATCGGGACAATTGACCCAGGCACCAAACATGGCGCTTTGCTGTGCAGGCATCGCAACTGGAAGGAGCGGCTACACATCGAGCAGTCAGCAGTGGGCTTCGACACCGCTTGCGCAACCGCCAACGGTGCGCCGTACTTCCTCTCCCCCACACTGTCTTGCCCTGGCCCTGGCCCTACAGGCGTGTCGGTGGCTCCGGCAGCTAATTGGCATCCACGTAGTCACCGGACGACGTTTTCTTGATACTCGCTAGCCAGCCAGCCTGCGGGACCGCAACCTTGGACGGCTCAGTGACCTCTCCAGCTTCCTATCCAACCTGCAGGCTTCCAGTTCCGATCGGGCGCCGCCACCGACGCCACTAGTGGCTTCATGCTGGCGGGGATGGGGCCGAAGCTGCTAACGTCTGATGCCTCCACAGCCGGTGGCCGCCTGTTGCGCTGGTGAGCTGGGCACCACCTTGGAAGTGGTTACTCAGTGGTTACCCCCTGCCAGCTGTCAGGCGACTCAGCAAGCCAGCCGACATTGTACAGCTGCCAACCTGTCAGTCATTTGCCGCCGCAAGCCGCCTGCCGTATCCAAGCCGCCGCTACATGCAAACCACACCTTCTCAGGACTGCAGAGCGGCACTTCACTGATACAGAGGCCTACTTGACTAGCGTTGGAATGTGGGGTGGGTACTGGAGAGGCTGATATGATGCATGTAAATCACAGTATCATGATGCATGTGAATCACGGTTCACATCCAACCTGCTCTTATCGATTGACGATCTCATCTGTGGCCGCAGGCGGCTGGAGGTGCGCGGCAACACGGCGGTGGAGTTTGGGGTGGTGCCGGAGGGCCTGGCACGGCTGCCGGGGGCGTTGCACAAGCAGATAACCACGCCTGGGGACGCGGCGCAGCACGCCGTCGGCTTCTGCTCCCAAATCACCGCCGGCAGCAGCCTGCCGTTCCGGGTGCGATTTATGCTACCTCAAATCGCGACAGGCTTGAGCACAACACAAACCAGGCACAGCGCATCGTGGGCCTCCGCAGCCAGAGCACCGTCGGCAGCAGCCTGCGCATCCAGGCGCTCCCTTCTTACCCGGTGCTTTGCCGCCGCTGGGCATCGCTTGAGCGATACCCGGCAGCGCTTGAGCGGCACCGCTCGAGCGCAAAACGCTGTGCAGACTATGGCTCTGCTGCAGGTTGTCTGACTGGCGTCGCGGCAAAGCTGCAGCGTCGTTAGTGCGCCCTTCCAGGCCGGTGTCTGTCATGCGCGGCAGCGTGGTTGAGGTGCTGGCGCGGCGCAGCCGCGTCGAGCTCCTGGCCACAAGCCAAACGACAAACAACACAACAACCTGCTGATATTATTTGTTCTGTATCCGCAGGCGGCCGTCAAGCGGGGCAGCGTGGATGGTGTGCCTGCGTGGCGCGGCCCCCTCGAAGTCTGTGCACCCCATCTGAATACAGACCTTGACACAATACTGTTCGTGTCTTCGTTTTGCGTCCTTGTACATTTCAGGCGTCGGTGATGCAGGGCAGCATGGTGGAGGTGCTGGCGCGGCAGAGCCGCGTCGAGTTCTGCAGGCCAATACCAAATCTAAACCCCAGCAACTGTCGAATCATGTCTTATCTCTGACTGTACGCGCTGTCCAGGCTTCCGTCATGCGTGGCAGCGTGGTGGAGGTGCTGGCGCGGCGGGGTCGTGTCGAATTCCTGGTCACCAGCGAGCCCGAGGCGCGCGAGATGCACTGGGTCAATGGCCAGGCCGTCGCCCGCACCTACAGGTGAGATCCTCCCGAATGTCGTTTCGACGAGGGATGACATTGTTCCAACTCTGTTTCTGGATACCCGAGGCGCGCGAGATGCACTGGGTCAACGGCCAGGCCCTCTCATGCACCTATCGGCGAGAATGGATCTTGTCTCCAATGCGGAGTGATGTGGATAATGCGAAAGCAGCAAAGGCACAGCGGCCAGGCCGCCGCGCGCATCTGCCCGGTGGGAACCCTTTCCATTTCTGAATAGAGTGACATCGCAGTCAGGCTAGGTTGATGTGAAAAGTCCAAAGCATCAAGGGTAAACCACTTGGTGGCACGTCGAGCGGTCATTGCGGATGCTGGCGACGATCTCAGGTTTGGCCTAGCCACGAGACTCCATCGCGATTCCACTCCAAGGATGTGCAGAAAGACCTAACACGCTACCATCGTCCAGAAAGACCTGCTATCGTGCAGCTGGCTTCTGCTGTGGCAGGTGCCTGACAGACAGAGTTGCACTGGCGAGTTGTGCTTCCATGACGCATGTGTATGTAGTGTACAAAGTACACGACTACAGCTGTGCTCTGCAGCTGTTCCCAACAGAAACACAGCTCTTCGGCTTCCCTCGAGGCCAGCCGTTCTGATACAAACTTTTCATTGATTCACGAAAATGCCCAGGGGTCCGCGGGAGATGCGGCTGGAGCAGGACTTCCCGTCGCACTACGAAGTGCGGCTGGCGCTGACCTGCTGGGCCAAGGGCGTCTTTGACGTCCTGCACCCGCTGGACGGCGCTTCTCCTGCCGCCGCCACGCCGGCCGGCGGCGTCGCCGGCGGCCCGCAGCCAGCGCGCAGCCTGCAGAGCTGCTCCACGACGGCCGCGGCGCCTCGCAACGCCGACGAGTCGGATGCAACGCTGACGTGCCCGGCTGTCTCCGGCGCCGCAATCGCGGCGGCGGGGCCGTCGCAGCCGCCCGCGCAGCGGCTGCCGCAGCACGGCGGCGGTGATGGCTTCTGGGGTGCCGCACCGCCAGCGTTGCCGTGGGGCCACATGCAGCAGCATGGTTGCAGCCCGGCGCATGCGGAGCTGCATGGCGGCCGGCCGGTCCAGCCGTTTGCGGCGCAGCAGCACCTGTTGCCGGCGGCGCCGCCGCCGCTGCAGCACCACCAGCTGGCCGGCGGCCTGCCTCCGTGGCTGCTTCCACCGCCCGGCCAGGGCGGCGTGCCGATCGACGCCATGGCGGTCGATGAGGACTTTGCCGGCGCCGCCGCGGGCCCTGCGCGCGCCGCCGGCAGCCCGCCCGCCTACGCCCCACAGCACCACCACCACCACCAGCACCAGCAGCAGCAGCAGCAGCTGGTCAAGCACGAGCCGCAGGAGGCCCAGGGTGGTCCGCCGCACCGCGGCTGGGGCTCGGTCAGCTCGGCGGCCTCCGCGCAGACGGCGGCGGCGGTGCGACTGCGGCGAGGCGGCGCCTCGGTCGCGTCCGTCACCGGTGCCTCGCCTTCGTCCGCCAGCTCCAGCTCATGCAACGGGCTGCAGCCGATGACGGAGACTGCTCTTCATGGCGCACCTCATGACGCAAGATGACGCAAAACTCCACAGACCGACACAAAACATGGGTGGAGCGCGGGTGGCGCGCATGAAAAACCCCCGGCGGTCCCGCCTGCTGCACGCGGCGCGGTTTCGCGGGCGCGGTTTCGCGGGCGCGGGCGCGGTTTCGCGGCGCCGTCTTGTGAAAAAGGAGGAGCGCACAAGTGAGGCACGAGTGAGGCGGCGGCGTGCCGCCTGCGCGGCTGCTTCTGGGGATTGGGATGGGTGGATGGATGGATGGATGGATGTGAGAGGCGCTACTTGGATTACTTCACAGCACAGCGCTCCAGGAGTCCCCTGGAAACCGGCGTGGCGCTCTAGACCTTACGTGCGGCGGCAGCGGCTGCGGCAGCGGCAGCGACCCCGTACACGTTTTAACAAATCAGCGATGATATAGTAGCGACGGGAGATGAGAGACGAGCAACGAGTTCAGGGCGCGGCAATCCTTCCGCAGCGCTCTGTTCGGGATCTGTATTTCTGGCGCCCCCCGTTGACACCTTTGCTCCATCCGCCGCCGCGCCTGCGTGCTCGATGGCTTCCATGTTAGTTGGGCAGGGTCTTCTGGAGCGCTACCTCGAAGACCGTATCTTTTTCAGCCTTTTTGTTTTTTCCTCAGTTGACGCCTCCAGCCGCAGTGTGTCGTTTCCAGACTTGCTTCTGTCATGGGCCGCGCTGGCAAGCCATGACCGCACTTGAGGTTCGTTGGGCTGAGCTTGCTTCTGATAGTCTTGTTCCACTTTCTCTCCGACCTGCAAGCAATATGACGAAGCACAGCAGCTTTCGACATGCAAGATCTAGGAATCAGCTGGATTGGCGCAGGTCGATATTCGATAGGGGCTCGCTCCATGGTCGTTCCGCAAATCGGGTCGAGGCTGGCGTGGCATTGGCAGCGACAAGGCAATGTATCCGGCCCGCCCGCGCGATCCCGTGCTTTTCCACACCCGCGCCCCCTTCAACTGCGAAGCTTCTGCCTTCTTCCAGCTCACAGCGGCGTGACAGTAGCCATGACAGCCCTCAGGATGTCTCAGTACACACAGCCACAGCGATGTGGCATGCAGACCCTACAGCGACCAGCGTGCAGGGCTGTGCCGGCAGCAGCCATGCGAAGCAGGCAGATGCAGGTCACCTGCAGGGCGCACAAGGTGGGCCCCCTCTGTCTGGCGACTTATCCGAGGCATGGAAGCGTGGCTTCACATGTGGCGGGTGTGCACCGCGTTCTTGACGCATCCTGGAACCTGACACAGCACTGCATGCAGGATCGAATGCATACATATATGCCTGACCGCTGGGATGGCAGCAAAGCCTGGATCTCGCAGCCTTGCAGCACATGCTCAATAATTCCATCTGGTTCCGTATCGCGACACCTGCCTGTTCGATGTGCGGCGAGGGGAGCTGCAGCACTGGGTCAAATAAGGCTGTCATATCCTATGGTGGTGCCGCTGATCGGACGAGTACAGCGCAGTGCCTGATCGGCGACATTCCTGGCGCCGCAGCAACATTACGGGCGTCTGTGCGCCTGTGCAGGAGCCGACGCTGCTGGAGACCGTCCGCAGCAAGGCGGCAGCGGTGAGTCAGCTCTATATGCCTCCTGCTGGGTTTGCACGATGGGTGGGTGCATCAACGGCAGGGGTGTAGGAGCTCTCGTGGCGCCAGCAGCATGTCCAGCGCTGTCGCATCCACTGCACGACACGCCGGCACATGAGCATGCACAGCATGCAAACATGGTTGAGATTGCATGTGCACATATATGCATGTGCGAGCGCTCGCAGTCGTGGCGCCGGCCCAGTTGCCGACCGCATCAACCTGCGCTGTGACGCCCGCACCTGGTATTCAATAGGCAGCGGCGGCGGCGGTGCTGCCACAAGGCAGCGGGCTTGCATGCATACGCCTGCGCAGGCGCACGCAACACGTCACAGTCTCGGCACCTTGCCAAGTCAGCGCACCTCACCAAGTCAGCGCTGTGTAACATGCGCCTGAAATGGACAGGCGACGGTGGCGGCGGTGCTGGCGGCCGGCAGCGTCTCCGGTGCGGCGCTCGCCAACGAGCTGGACATCATGCAGGCGCCGCGGCCGAGCGCGCAGCACGTGATCGACGACGCGGGCGTCATGAACCGCACGACAAAGAAGTCCGTGAACGATGAGCTCACGCGTTTCGAGGTGGGCTCGGGGCATGCGACCGCTGTCGGATGGATTTGTCAATTGCAAGCGTGTCATCAACGACGCCGGCGGCAGGAATCGCACGACAAGAGAGAGAGTGTCATCGATGGGGTGATGCAGTGTTGAGGTGGGGCGTCGGAAATGCTGGCAGCTACTGGGCACAGACTGGCGCACAGACAGCTGCATGGGCCGGACATCGTGCAGAGGCAGGCAGCTGTGCCCGCCAGAGCCGCAGTCCAACGCGGGTGCAGCCTGTGGAGGAGGGGGCATGGGAGGTTGCACTGTCGCAGCAGCACTGTCGCAGCAGCAGTCGAAGTTGAGCTGCGCCGACGGAGCTGTGACTGCGCGTGCGCAGATCGACACGGGGTACAGGCTGCAGGTGGTCACCGTGCGCAAGCTGGAGTTTGAGAACGACGCCTTCGGCTTCGCCGACAAGATCATCGAGAAGTGCGCTCCTTCACGAATGGCCCTGGCACTGTGAAAGAGGCCTGCAGTCCGAGAATGATGCTGTTGAAAACTTGCCAAGTGAGGACGACGCCTTGGGCTTCGCTGACAAGATCATCGAGAAGCGCGCCGTTCTCAAACCCTTGATGAAAGTCGTTTACTATATCTGAAACGACTTGGGTCAATGGCCGACTTAGGTCAACGGCCTCATCCCTGCACGCAACCAACCGCCTCTGCCCGGGCTATATGCCAAGTATGAGCGCAGTGTTCAGAGGGATGACACATGCATCTGACCAAGAGCTGGACATGCATGGGATGGTGCATGCTGCCCCGGCGTGCTGCCCTGAACCCTAAAACCCTAAACCCTAAATCCTAAACCCTAAACAGTTTTCCTGGAAACTGGAGGGAAACAGCCCTGGAAACTGCCCTGGGGAAACCTGAAGCTGGCACATGTAGCCACAGCGATCGCACCGAACATGCTCTTGCATGGCATAGGCGGCGTCCGACGCCACAGGAGGGCGCCTTGCCGAAGGGGCTGCTGCCAGCGGCACCTGGACGCCTCATGTACAACGCCATTCCGTGCAGAAGCATGATCCGTTTAGGAACTGCTGCATGCGGTACCCGACGCCGGAGGAGGGCAAACATCAAGGGGATGCTGCTGGTGGTCGCCACATGTTCACATCTCTACAGACGCCAAACCCCTTACCTGAAACCTTTCATCGTGCGCCGCAGGTGGCACCCGACGCCGGAGGAGGTCAACACGAAGGGGCTGCTGCTGGTGACCCACTGCCTTCGAGGAAGCTGAACCCTTCACTAAACCCTTGCATGCCCGCTGCAGGTGGTACCCAACGCCGGAGGAGGGCAACACGAAGGGGCTGCTGCTGGTGATCACCACCGCCAAGGACGGCGCCCTCTCCGGCGGCCCCAAGTTCATGCGGGTGAGCGCCGGCAATTGCAATTCCAACCCGAATGCCGGATGGGGTTTGCCTTGTAGCCCAGGTCTTTCCACCAACAGGCATCTTGATTGCGATTGCTGACCGCCGCCAAGGACGGCGTGCTCCACAAGTTCATGCGGGTGTGCACAATTCATGTAGCCCATTCAGCCCGCTGCTCTCTGACAGCTGGTTATCACCACCGTCAAGGACGGCGTGCTCTTTTGGTGGCCCAAGTTCATGCGGCTGCGCAGCACCGGCTTTGAGAGACAGATTTCAGGTGCGAAGTGCATGTTTCAATGATCACCACCGCAAGGACAGCGCGCTCTCCGGCGGCCCAAGTTCATGCGGGTCCGCAGCAACAGCTTTTGAGAGGACAGTCTCCTTATCTGAATCGCGAGTGCTGGTGATCACCATCGCCAAGGACGGCACGCTCCTTCAGGCGGATGAGCAGCGGCGTTCCTTCATTGTTTTCAAGCAGTTACAAACTAGGGTTTAGTTATAAACTAGGGTTTAGTTACAAACTAGGGTTTAGTTGTCACTGCTCGCACACACCGCCAGGCACGGCGCGCTCTCCGGCGGCCCCAAGTCCATGGGGTGAGCGGCGACAGCTTTCCACAGTGAAAGTCGTTCGCATCGAAGCCCTACAATGCAAGCGGCTCTGAGCTGGTATTGCTCCCCTGTGGAGATAGGTTTAGATCCCCCGAGAGAACCAGAGAGTTTTCGCAGCTCTCTCCAACATCCGCTTTTAGATTGTCACATCTTCTGGTTTTCTCCCGCACAGACGGTGGGCGGTGACCTGGTGGGACTCGATCATCTCAGACAACACCCCCACCCTGGAGCGAGGAGGCCAGGTTCAGGATCCGCAGCGTATTGAACACCTTTTTCGCTGTTTTGCTGCGCAGACAATTGGGGACAACCTGGTGGACTCCATCATCTCCGACAACATCCCCACCCTGGGCGAGGAGGCCAAGTTCAACGAGCTCGTCACCTCGTCGCTCAAGCGCATCGAGGCGCGTCGCGCGTGCCGATGACCAGCGAGCCTGGTCACACCCCTCGCAGTGTTTCTCGAGGCTGCTGGGGCGGCAGGCCGCGGCGCAGCGCTTCCTGCGGCACGCGCCGTCTGGCTGCCAGCCGCAACCTGCTTTGCGGGGAGTTTCGAGGGCCGTCGTGGCCTCCTCGGGCTTGTCAGTCTTGCAGTCCAGCACCAGCCGCCAATCATTCCGCCGCCTGCCGCAGGCGAAGCTGACCGGGCAGGCAGACCCTGGGCCCCCGGCCAAGGCGTCCACGGAGCGTGTGCGCACGTACAAGACCAAGGGCGAGACGGCGGACAAGAAGGGCGTGACGGGTCCAATCGTGCTGACGCTGCTCTTCATCGCCGTCGTCGTCCCCATGCTGCAGTACTGGGGTGCGTTCATTCGCATCAAAAACTGCAAACGTGAACAAGAAGGGCGCGATCCGACCGGGCTCATTGTGCCGACGCCGCTCTTCATCGCCGTCGCCGTCCCCATGCTGCAGTACTGGGGTGTGCCGATTCGCTGGCTCGTTCATGCACATCGAATGGCGCCGCCGCTCCGTCTCTGTTGACGCTGCACCGTGTCGGCGTCGCGTCACCCATGCTGCGGTAACTAGTATGCACCCTTCCAAGGGCGCATCCACCAACGGGTCCGTGCCAGCACGGCGATCCTCCGCTGTCCCCAATTTGGCGCACCAATTTTGCAGGAGCCGCCTTTCGCTGCTGTGACAGCTGTCTGTGCCATATCATTAGAACGAGACCTAATCACAATGAGACTGGATTTTGCGTCTGGTGACTGCAGGCTACACCAGCGAGGACTGAGCTTGCTAATGTTGTACAGTGCTGGTGGGGCCTGAGCTGATAGCCTGCCGCTTGAGGTCGTGCAAGCTTGCCAGCATTGCGACAGAAGGTATCAGCGGGCTTGCGGCAGATGCTGGACTTGCAGTTGATTTCAGCAGTTGATTTCAGCTAATGGACTGAGAAAGAGGCGTGAGAAAGCGGCTGCGATTTTGGCATGCGAGCCGCATTGTAGACGGACTGTTATAATTGAAGCATTGCAATTCTGCTGCTGTTTCTGCTGCTGTAACGTATCCGAGTTGACTGCCATCACAACACAGGCATTGGTGACACCGACCAGTTGTCGCTCACTCTGTCGGTCGTCTGACATTCTGCATCACAATGACGAGCCACATCTACCTAGACACCACCCTCTACTGTATCCAACGAACGACACAAGCTAGGCATCTACCTAGAAGAAACCCAAACGTGAACGTTTCACAGCAGTGGCTGCGCCGCCGTGCCGCTGGACTAATGGCCAGGTTCACAATTTGTCCACTGCCCCGTCAACGTCCGCTAGGGTTTAGGGTTTGGGTGCTAGGATGCAAGAACTTGCATCACCCATACCGTGAAACAAGACCCGCAGGTGCGGCCACCCTCCATATCTCCTACGACAAATACATTTTCGCAAGCCGTCCCAGCTTCATTGCCCAGCGCCCCCCGGCTGCTGTCCAAGTCCTTCGTCACGGCGTCAGATATCCTACAGCGGCCGACGCTCCATTGCCGCCCAATCAGAGCTCCGACAGCGCAAATGTCCATGGTGTCGGCCTGGCAGCCAGCGCCGGGCGTTGCAGCCTCCTGATCACTCCGTTCTTCCCCTGCCGCCGTCGCCAAGTCACTCTGCCACCGCTGCCGTCTTGTCCCGTCGCCAAATCAGAGCTCCGACAGCGCGATGTCCATGGTGTCGATCAGGAAGTCCGCGTCGTCCAAGTTGAAGCACATGGGCGGCCTGCAGCCACGACGGCAGACATGGGCTGACGAACAACTGTTTTGGGAAGTATCCTGGGTTGTACGACAACCAGTGAAGCGCACATGTGCCAGGTTGAAGCACATCGGCGGCTTGTGCGCTTGCAGCCTCAAATGAAGGTGGGACACACATTGCCAAGAGCAGCTTGGAAGACAGCCATTTCACAGCTCAGCTTTTGCACACAATGCTGCTCGAGACGGGTGCAGCGACACGCAGTGCGGTCGGGGTCGTTGTTGGCGAAAGGCGACTTTTCAGTGTCCCAGCTGCCCGGCAGCGCAGTCGACAGGCTGGGCAGTGTCAAAAACATGTACGAGCTGCTGCAGTACCCCACTACCCAGGAGTTGTAGTACCCTGGTACAAGCAGCTGTCAGGACGGCAGGGGTGAGGAGGAGGGAACGAGGAACGAACGACCCTAAACCCTAAACCCTAACGACAACCATGAATGGGTGCGGGTGCGCACTTGATGCGGAAGCAGTTGCCGTGCAGGCCGCCCTTGCCGATGAGCACGCCCCGATCCTTCATCTTCTCCATGACCGCCGCCGTCTCCGACCCCGCCGGCTCCTGCGGAGCAATACGAAGTCTGAGAATGGGATCCTGCGACAGATTTGACCAGGCGTGAGGAGTTGATGGACACGCCCCGGTCCCCGGGTTTAGGGTTTCTCCATCGCCGCCGCCGCCGCCGCCCCCGCCGGCTCCTGCGAAAACGCAACTTGCAGTACCCCTCCTGCATTCATGCAGTCATGCTGTAAAAATGCTCCAAACGTTTTGAGACGACGAGCCTGTTCCCTGGGCATTCCTCACGACCGCCGCCGGCTCCGACCCCGATGGCACCTCCTGCCGCATGACGCCCTAAACCCTAATCCCTAAACCCTTTTCGGAACCGGAACACCGTGTGTGTGCAGTCCGTGCATTGGCAGACTCGCCCTGTCCTTGCAGGCGGCCACCCCCCATGCCGCCATCACCTTTTGGCGCCGCGGCCGAGCGTGAGCTGGAGGCGCATCATGAAGCCGCGGCCGCGCAACCCGGATGTCTTGCTGCCTTCTGACGCCGGAAGTCAGCTGGGAACCACAGGCACCTTGTTACCTTGCTAACCTTGTTACCTTGCTAACCTTGTTACCTTGCTAACCTCGTTACCTTGCTAACCTTGTGGTGTCCGCGGTCGCGCACGAGCTCCAGGCCCATCATCAGGCCGCGGCCGCATGTGAGCAGCGGGGTGAAGTACAAAAGCAAGTAACGTCATGCGCAGCAAACACGTGTCGCACGCGCCTTGGTGTCCCGGTCACGCACGAGCTCCAGGCCCATCATCAGGCCGCGGCCGCGCACGTCGCCGATGATGTCGTGCTTGGCCTGCAGCTGGCGCAGCCTGGCCACCAGGTGCGCCCCCACCTGCAGGAGTGCAGGTTGCTTAATCAATTCAAGTTGGCGTGATTAGGCGGCTGGCGCTCGCGAGAACAACTTGCTGGCTGTCGTGCTGGCCCTGCCTAAGGGGCTGTCTGCCAGCGCGCCTAATCAAGTTTGCATGATCAGGCGTGCTGGGTGTGCCGCCTTGCCAGGCGCGCAGCATGGCGCACACACTCTCTCGGACTTCGAGTGCCACCACAGACATGTGGTCAGACGCAGCCCTTGGCAGAGTCAGCCCGCAGGCCGTCTGGTTGACGGCGCACGGCGCACCGCACCATTGGCACTCGTCCGAGTGCACTGGTAGACACCACTTACAGACATCTCTTATTGCTCGCCTTGGCCGAGTCGGCCTACAGGCCGTTCTCAAAGGTGGCGCGCCGCAAATGCGATTATGTAAACTTCTCACCCAAGGTACATATACATTGTACCTTGGCGGAGTTGGCCAGCAGGCCGTCCTCGTCGATCGCGCGGCAGAACGGCGCGATTGGGCGCCTCTTCGACACCCATTCAATCTGTCAGATGTCTGTTTCGAACCCTGGTGGCGAGGTGCACCTGCTCACCTTGGCGGAGCTGGCCTGGAGACCGGTTTTATCGATCGCCCGCAGCGCGGCGCAGTTGTGCCCACATGTGCTCGCCACCATCATACGCTATGTTTCCGAGTTCTGCTCTTGTTTTGTGTCGACAGGAATGCTTGCCTTGGCGGAGTTGGCCTGCAGGCCGTCTTCATCAATCGCCCGCAGCACGGCGCGGCCGCCGGCGGAGCACACCGGATTGCCGCCGAAGGTGTTGAGGTGCAGCTTCTTCGCCAGCACCTGCATTTGCAGCGAGCCCGTTTCAGGATGAGTTTCGTGAACAGTACACGGAGCGCACCGGGTTGCCGCCAGAGGTGTTGAGGCGCAGCCTCTTCGCCAGCACCCTGCAGTTGACAGCACCGCACTGTCGGGCCACCCAGCTCTCGGTACATTGTCCCCATCAGATGACCATGATGCTGTCCTGGGTCTGCATTGGTTGCTGTCCTGTTTGCGTCCGGGCTGGCACAATATTAGTCACAATATTAGTCACAGTAGTGTTCACATTGCCCCAGCAGCACTACCGAGAGAGCAACTTTTCCTCTGGAATTGTGGTTGGCAAACGCGCTGGTCATGTCGCCACGCAGTTCATCCGCGGCACCTGCGCGATCTCGGGGGTGGTGACCACCGCTGCCAGCGGCAGGCCGTTGCCGATGCCTTTGGCCATGGTCACGATGTCTGGCAACACACCCTGCGCGCAAAGGAAACGTGCATCAACAGGGGACTGCAAGCGGCAGGGGGTGCGTCAGGACGCTGAACACATCGCGAAGGCAACCAGGAACTGGGTATTGTGATCGAATGCGGCATTGGCCTTGCCGCGGCGAGAACGGCAGGTTGGGGCGAACCTGAAGCCAGTCACA
>JAABUL010006012.1_pt1 | contig 14391 bp, 18 predicted proteins | sample 5559151 | NCBI WGS metagenome assembly JAABUL01 (sample SAMN10711876, study PRJNA513368) | rock metagenome | isolation source: Antarctica rocks | place: Antarctica: Victoria Land, Pudding Butte sud | reverse complement strand
GTAGAAGATAGACCCAAGGACGCAGTAGGACCGATGTAGCCTAGTGAGAGATGTACTGGCCACATCTCTGCTCTCGGTATGGCCGGCAGATCTGTTCGGGTAGCAGTCAGCCGTAGGCAATTAGGACCACGTCGCCTCTCCCTTTAGCACGGAAGAAGATGAGGTTTGGATGCAAAACCTTATGACGACTCCCACGTCGCAAGCGGCAGAGTATCTCTTCAGGTCTGGGATCTGAGGGGATGCCGTCAGCCACGTCATCCGTGGGAGCTCCCCACGGATCTCCGAGATGTCCCATGTTTTTGTTCTCGGTCAACGGTCATGCGGACCGAATGATGTATGTGAAGTAATTCATGTTTTGTGATGTAAGTCCATGTACATACAGTACATCAATCAGGTCTATCGATCCGCAAACAGCAGTTCAGCATGACCAGTATTCCCAAGAACATGAGAGCGCTCGTGATCCAAGAACACGTGAGTCAGGTTTCATCTGCTCATCTGCAAATGCTGAAGGGGACAACAGGGCAAGGCGAGCGTAGTCGACCGACCGGTGCCGACGCCTCAGCCAAAGGATGTGCTCGTAAAGGTCGATTATGCGGCGAGTGTAAGTCGAGCTCTGTATCACTGCTAAGCCCCAGAACCCCACCGACCACTTCCACATTTCGTTTCTGGGCAATCCCGATTCGATTTCCGGTTGTGACTTTTCCGGAGTCGTCGTATCCCTCGGCTCCTCGACCTCTATACTGAAGGTCGGTGACCGAGTATGCGGCCCCATCCACGGCGGCAAATACAAGGATAGGGGAGCCTATGCCGAGTATCTCAGAGTCGAAGAGGAAATGATTTGGAAAGTTCCCGAAGGGATGAGCATGGTAGACGCCGCGACGTATGGCGTTGGATTTTCCACTGCGGCAATGGTGGGTGCTAAGGTTGACGTCGCTCACCTCACGACAGTCTATCTTGTACCACCAGGGGAACCCGCTCCCCCCTGCGAAGAGGAGTCACGACGACTGGGTACGTTGTCGGCGTTTGATTGCTCTTACGTCTAGTTTTTCATCCAGGGCGGCTCCTCGTCCATCGGACTCTTTGCCACTCAGCTGGCTCGTCTCGCAGGCTTCCGGGTCATCGTCACCTGCTCCCCCCACTCGTTTGACCTCGTCATATCCTATGGAGCAGAACACGCTGTTGATTACCACGACCCTGGTGCCGCGGTCAAGGAGATTAAGAAGCTCACGGGTGATGGCGTGGTAGCCGGTATCGAGTGTATGGGCGGGCGGACCGACATCAAGCTCGCGATCGAGTCATTCGGGCCCGAAGGAGGACTCCTGACGCTTCTTGCAAGTTTGCCGCAGGGATTGGAGAAGCTCAGGCCAAACGTAAAGCCAGAGCGGATTTTGTTGTACACCGTCGGCGGATATGTAAGTTGCCTAGCTTATCGCGCTGACCCCAGCCCTTCGACTGGATGCCTGGTGAACCGACTCAGACGTCAAAGCCGGATGATCGCGCCTGGTTCCTCGACTTTGTAAAAGCCATGCCGGATTTGATTACAGAGTACGGCATCAAACCCAACCCGGTAGACCTCAGACAAGGGCTCGACAACGTTCAGGCGGGACTGGCAGAACTCCAGGCAAGTTTGACCACGAAAGAGGTGCTTCAGAAAGCTGACAAACATGCTGCGCAGGCTAAGAAAGTGTCCGGGAAAAAGCTAGTATACAAGATTGCATAGGAGCGAGGACAGAAGATGCATTTTTATAGTTCTCAAGGTGGAACTCCTCATCGGGATTTCATCCGCGGCGTCACTGCTCGGTCTTGCCTATAGGCTGGACATGCCTGCGAAGACGAGCACGATCCCTCCGTCCTCGCTTCAGGCTGACTAGATGTCAGTAGGGGCTGGAGCGCCCTGGTCCTACGAAAGGTCATGTCTCACCCTGTCAGGTCAATCCTTGCCTCCTGATGCGTGGCCTGCTCCGGAAGAGAGCAGTTTACATACAGCCACTGGACTCCGCCTTATCCCGAGAGCCCTTGTAATCGCAATTGAGCGACACTGCCTGTCGCGGATGCTCGTTTCGTCGTTCGGTATCCATGGATCACACCCGACAATTAGCTATGGTCACGAAGGAACGGAACATGCTACAGTTTGCATCTCGAATGCTTCTAGTCGTCGAAGAACGTAATCATGAAGACAAGGCGCAAAGCACATCAAGAAGTCTTCGAACGGGTTTCACAAGAACCTTCACCAGCAGCTCACGAACCCCCAAGCATATTAAGCAGTTGTTTCGCAGCATCCAGTACCTCAGAGTCCGTCTCCTCGCGACCACGCTTGCCATGGGAGTCGGATGTCATATCTCGCGAGTAGACCGTCTTGCCAGTATGCGAATCGAGGTTGCGGTGGTATGACCCCTCGGAGATCGGAGTGAGGGTGGATGACGTGGATGAGAACGAGTAAGAGCGAGTGAGGCCGGGTGTACGGGTCTGTGGTGTGGGTGGGGCTGCGAGGATAGCTGCGGATTGAGAGCGGGAGAAGGAGTCACGAGGACGGGAGTAGGATTCGGGATAAGCGGAGTGAGACCCCTGTCGCTCGAACTTGGCGCGCTTGGCCGAGTCGTGCATCGGGATTGGAGTTAAAGAGCGTTTCTCGACCATGCGAGGGGCGTCGAGAGGCCCTGCCGGGCCGGACACGGCGCGCGGAGGACCGGGAGAGATGAGCTGTTTCGCGCGGGAGCTCGAAGCGAGGATATCGAGGGAGGTGGCGCGGCCGAGGTAGTCTGTGGATACGGCACGGAAGAGAGGAGGCGGTCGACCTAGTCTGACGCAGCTGTTCGGCTTTTCTCGCGGTTCTCGCGGCTCTGCGTACTCCTCATCTTCCTTGTCCTCATCCTCGATCAGCTCATCCTCATCCGCCAATTCCATCAGATCCATTGATGGCGGATCGCTCGGCATCAGAGCGAGCATATCCCGGTTCCTCTCTTCTCCCTCGCCTCTCAACCCGATCTCTCCAGATCGTCGATATATCCTGTTGCTCTCCCCAAAGCCAGACTCCCTCGCCTGAAGCACTTCGTCCAGTGAACTACTCGTCGTGCGGGTGAGCGGTCGCCTTTGGACGGTGTTAGACGCGCGCGGTGGGGAACTCTGCTCTAGGGGAAACTGATCGAAGTAGATCTCCCGCGTGATCTGGCCTAGGGAGATGGCTTGGATCGCTGCGAGCTTTTCGGCAGGTGGAGGTTGGAGGCTGGATATACACGAAAGGGGGACTGGTCGCCATTTACCGGTCACGGGGTCGTACGTGCCGCGGTTGGAGCGGGATGAAGTCTGGGTTTGAGAGCCGCCTTCTCGGGAGTGACGTTTCTCCTCTTGCCGACGGTTCTGAAACTGGGTACTGTCAGCGGGACCACAACGTATGACAAGGTTGCATTCACCCAGACAGTGATATGTTTCGTCTTCCTGTAGCGTCGTCAGCTAGATTCCCTCGATCTTTCCCGAGCACTTACACTCCCAGCCAAGCTCCTAGCCGCTGCCTCTGGTACTTTGTCGGCGACTTGCTGATACTCCAGAGCACCTCCAGAGCCTCCAGTTCCCGCTTCGTGAACCTCCTCCTGACCTTGCCCTTCGACTCCTCGCCATCCTTCGATGTCTCATCCGTCATTACATAGTCCCAAGGGTTACAGCTCGCCGCGCCCTGCCGGCTCGACCTCCTCAGATCGCTGGCATCGTTATCTCCCGCGTCGTTATGATCAGACGGAACCGGATCCTTGTTCAGGTAGGCCACAGGGTATGGTCCAATGAACGGTGCAGGCGGCTGGATCCCCGCTAGCTTGATCGGGACCGACGCGCCGCTCGATGCGGTAGAAGGTGTATGGGGAGATGGGGAAGGTTGAGTAGTCATGCTGGGCGGAGTAGGAGAAGGCGAATGTCCGGGCTTGGCTGACGCGTTCCGGTGAATGAGAGGTGTCATCTCATCATTCGAACGATGATGGAAGAGCGGCGAGGTATTCATGGCGTAGGCTTGAGAGCGGGTAGGGGTAGGGATAAGTACCAGCGAGGCTGGACCCAACGGCTGACGCGCGCGTGGCTGAGGAGGACCAGTCGAGGATTGGGGAGTGGGAGTCGCGTATGTCCAATAATCGGATTGGGAAGTCATAATGCGTTATCTTGTGGTTGGTATCAAAGAAACGGAGGAATGTGAAACGCAATCGCGATAACGAAAGACGTCGCGATGTATGAGAGAGAAACAAGATGGGAGCGTCGAAGGGAGTGATGGGAGACTAGCCCGTACTATATGGACATCTTAGGGACGTTTAGATATGGACCGGCGAAAGGGAAGCGATTGACATATAGGATCAAAACGACAACGCGTCGGAAAATTCCACTTTGTTTCCTCTTTTGGAAAGGTCAATGTCGTCAAGTTTCATGTTTGAAAATCAGTCGACGTTGCGAGGGGCCTCAGTGCACCACAGGTAAGAACTTGGCCAATCTTTAGACACACCTCCGTCACATCGGTTCTATCACCAACCGGGACCCGGACCGCACCACGTCTACACGTAATATCCTAGAAGCGCTTCAGACACGGTCTCGTTGTCCAGCTTCTAAAGTCTCTACGGCATCTCTACCTTGGCAAACCAGGTCTCTGCACGTTCTTCCACCCTGTCCTCTGACGCCGTCACATCCAGAGTCCATGACATGGTGGACCATCCGCCAAAAATGCCGATGCCTGCAGGAGTGATGACGGCCTGTCCGGTGCCATACGCGATTCCGACGAGTTCGGAAGTGGGCTGACCTGTTGAGTCTTGAACCGGTAACATCCGTGCCGCTGTATAGTCGAATGTCTGTCCATCACGATGTTGGAAGACGAGGTGAGTGAGGAAATACTTGTCGCATACGGCGAGATGCGCGCCGCTGTCAAGGCGGAGAGATTGGCCCCTTTTGGCGAGGACGTCGGCGAGTTGCTCCGCGAGGGGTGAAGGGTCGAGCCGGGTGAGTGTGAGCGAGCCGTAACCCAGATCATAGTACGTCGCGTCAATCCCGGTCGGTTGCGGCCTTCGCTGCGAGAGCTCCGACTTCACCTCCTCTTTGGCGGTGAGCATCGGCCCGAACATCCTATATGATCGAGACCGAGAAGATCATCGAGGATTCTATATTGAACGGTTTGAAACAAGGCTCCTCCGAAATCGACGTCATTCACGGCGATCCAGAATCCCATCTTACGCGAAGGCACGCGGATCCACGAAGATACCTGACCGGCGGTCCCGCCTGTGTAGGTGGTAATCTTGAGGCCGCGGTACGTGGTCGACCACTGTCCGATCCCATACAGCGGCGCCCCTAGCTCGGGCCATTGAGAGTGGTTTATGAGGGATTGCCCCTTGTCAATTGTTCGATGAGAGCAGCGGGGAGAAGCCCTGGATGAAGCAGGGCGCGTACCATTTTGGCCTGTTCTAAGATCAATAGACACTTTGAGCACTCACGCTATCCTGTATATCATGACGAGCCCGCCAGCACCGACGCACCACATCCCGTCGGACTCGGTCCACCATCCGACCGGCCGAGCCGTGCCCGTTGATCCCGCCTGTCTCGTATCCCGACTAGATCTCACAAATCCATCGGTGCAGTGGCCAGTCTTTGCCGCATCGTGCGAATTATTCGTCGCGCCGTGCATCCCCAGCGGCTCGAAAATTCTCTTGCGTACGAATTCTGCATACCGCATCCCGGACAGGGTCGATACGGTATGGGCGAGAGCGGTGTAATGCTCATTGATGTACTGCATTTTCTGCCTCGGTTCCGCGTTGCACCTTAGATGTCGCGTCCGTGATATCGCCTCGGACGGCTCTTCTTCACTGACTCATCAGCTTGGACCACCGCAATTATGACCCACCATCGAGCGAAGAGATGTACTGGTAGACCGGTCCAGTGTACAGTCAGATCCCAAATATCGACATGATCCGACGCATATTGGTCCTGGAGCTTCCACTCTGGCAAAACATCCTTGATCTTGGTAGACCAATCCAGCTTGTCGCCGTTTGGCAGTTTCGTCCCATCTTCAATCAGCAATCCCATAGAAATCGCCGCGAAAGGCTTCGAATTTGACCCGATACCGAAGATGCTCTGCTGTCAGTTGGTTCTCACCGCACCCATCGCGAGCCTCGTCCGTCACTTTGTTCCCTCTGGCGTCGGCTATCCCAAATACCTTGGTCTGTATGTTCTCGCCCTGGACCATCCCCACTGCAACGCCCATGATCCCATACTTGGTACGAAGGTTATCGATGAACTCGCATGTCTCGGGCGTGAGCAGTGACGGAGAAGGGTCAATCATTTCGGGCTGAGAAGTCATTTTTCGAATTTCGTGCTGGTCAATCTGATTTTCCTCCTTCTTGGATAGCTACACGATGCAAGGTAGAGCACATATTTTAGGCATTTCTCGAAGAAAGATCCTGCCAGCCGCATGGCCGCGACGGTTTACCTCAAAATACATCCATCACGTGATACGAGATATGACCACTTTGCAGCGTGTCAGTGGTATAGAACCAGCGCTGTCTAGGACGTCCGGGAGTTCGTAACGATAATGAAACTGGTGTATCATGATGAGAAGGGCCGTGGTGATCAAGTGAGATGCATCACTCGATTAGCAAAGCATATCATACCATCCTTGGTTCGTCCGATCCTTCCGCACTACTGTCCGTCTCGTCATTCTTCTCCTCATCCGCTGGAACGAAGCTTCCGCCTAGACCAAGCACATCAAGTACAGTCTTCCCGCCCTTGCGATTTATCACCACACGGAAGGGCTCTTTGATGGTGAGCTCGTTTTGCCGATGCAGACCTATAAGTTCGTCAATGTCTGCCGCAAATAACAATGCTAGCTCACCTTCGATCTCGTCCACTCTCGCCCGAGTCTGATCGAGGGCGTCATCGAAGCCTTCCTCGGCGACGACTTGCTGTGCCGCTCGTAGCAAAAGGACGGAGTCAAGACGGACGTGATGATGAAGCTGCTTTTCGATCAGCTTAATTATGCATTTACTTAAGCGCTCGCACGTCAATCGATATGATCTAGACCATTGAAGATCAGCGCAGATACTGATGACCGAGGAAGCACTTCTGACGTGAGAGCGATCCAGAGGCTCCAGGAAGTCCGTCCTCGTCATGATCCGCCTCGCCTCCTCATACGATACTCTGGGTTGTATGACATCGTTTGCGATTCTCGGCAAGTCGGCCAGATCATCGGCCGGAGCTGACGTAGATAAAGCCGAGAATGTCGGAGCCGCTTTGGCTAGGTGACGAAGGAGCAGCCACGAGCAGCTGAGGAAGTATCATCCAGAGTCCGCAGCTCGTAGCGTGCGTACCTCGCCCATCTGAACGATACAGGATATCAGCAAGTCGGCTGACCGTTTTCAACGTTACTGACTTCTGCTCATCCCTGTGGTTCCACATGTCAGTTCATCACTTGGGTAATCGCGTCTTATAGGTGACGTACATCACATCATCATCGTGCTCAGGGATGAGACCAATCCTGACCGCACAAATTAGCTCTCCATACCTCCTCATCAGTCAACGGACGACTCACTTCGACAGCAACCAATTCTTCTCCCCTTCGATCATGTGGTCGGCCTCCTCTACTGTCCGTTAGCGTTCTGTCTTCCTCGCGGCGTATATTTACCAAGCATATCCTCCGCCCTAGACACTCTCGACAAGTAGCTGGTGCGTCCTCCAATCATCTCGTAGACCTTTCTCAGAATGTCGTCTCCTTCCACCGAGATATCCTCATATCGGATACCCGGCTGCCGATGGCTCAGCGCTTGTCGACGAAGGTGACGGAGGGCGCGAAGAGACTCGCTGGCGGAGAGGTCGTAGACCGAAACGATACGCATACGCGAGGCGTCCTTCTTCATCATGTCCAGACACCCTGTTGGTGAGCGAGATAATATTGACGGCACGTACAGAAGTCGCCGGTGGAGAAGATCATCGTTAATATACCCTAATGATGCCGATCAGCTCCGAGGAAGTCGCTGAACATTACAAGCGCACAGCCTCAGCCCAAGCTTCAGCGCGTTGTTGAAGCTGGTGGAGTAGCGCGTGACCTTCCGATGAGTTCGGAAATAGATGGACGTCTAGGTCGCATATCGTCAGCTACGATCTTCTGGCCCAGCGGACTGTTTCGAGATTCAGTCAGATGTTTTGAACCAGCTCACTGTTGAATGCCAAGACCAATGGTCTCCCTTTTTTCTTTGCGTAGCGTAGAGCCACCTTCTCCAGCTTGTTCATCGCCCTTTCCGTATCGAGTGCTGGACTACCCTGTCTCGGATCGGCTCGGGAGAATAGTGAGCCCTGCCAGTCTTCGAAGTAGTCGAAATCAAGAGCCTTTCCTAGACGAAGGCGGAAAACCTCGAGATTTGGATGCGCTGGACGTATTAGCGAAACGCCGCAATGAAGTCTGGTAGACATACCCTCAACCACGGAAGACCCTTCCGCGTTGACCTTGCGCATCGCGCTGCAGGGCAATTTAGGATCCGGACATATAGCAATGAACAGGTTGAATTTACTCGACAATCATGGTGCCTTTCCCGCACCCTTTGGGACCGATGATCAGGTAGTACCCGCCGGCATGCTCGCCGCGAACGATGCCATCGATCATGGCCTGTTCACGACGCAGAATGTGTTCGGCATCAGGTGCAAGGAATGCTGAAAGCTCTAGTGCTGGGTCCTGAAATAGGTCAGATTTGCCTGGAGACCGCAACAACAACCTACGTAACCTGGCTCGAAAGCTCGTTCTATCTGTGTCACCAGTCAGTCGGTGATCGGGCCAAGGCATGCAAGAACAAGTGAAAGCTCACACGATGGAGTACATGGGCCTTGTACCACTCGAGATATCCTACGCCAGCCACAAAGACCATCCCCAATCCGATTATTGTCGTCAGTGCAGCTTGAAAGCTGGCACTGGAGGCCCAATCTCGGAAGAATGACCGGGAGCTGCCATGATGGCTTGAGCTGGAGGCTACCACTGAGAGGTCGGATGAGGGTCCTATAGGGGGTTGAGGTATTGGCCCAGGAGGCCATGAGGGGGTATCGAACTGGAGGGAGGTGGTATGAATAGCTCGGAAGGCTGAGGGAACGCTGCCGAGAGCTGGCAGGCGGCGGCAGATGCGGTGTGTGCATCCCGAACCCCGTACTAGTATGGTCCTTGGCTTGACAGGCATCGCATCTACTTTAGAGCAGATTGTGAATCCAGCTCGATTTTGTTCGAATGCCGAGACCCAAACATTGCAGCCTACATCAGGCTGGACAGACTACTGAAGCAGGCCATCGTGCGATGTAGGGACGGAAATCCTCAATCGAAGGGCTGGGTACACGGAGGAGAAACTCCTGGACAACGAGGTTATTGCCAGGCATAAGACTATTTCAATTGGTCGTTTAGAAAAGATGCACAGCTGGTCCGTGGCATCATTCCGAAATTAAAGAAAAATCAACACGTCATCCGGCAAACCCGCGACACGTGGCTGCTTTTCCGACGGTTCGATCAACATAGAATCTGCTTGAACGTCGTCTTCGTTCAACCCTGTACGCGCAATGAAGGACCGCGACTCGTACACCATCATCAATCGATGACAATGACAAATACCTTTCCGTAATCTTCTTGATGTCGCTGTCTCCCACGAAATACCGCACACTATCACGACAACCCTCCTCCCCTTCCTTGGCTGTCGGCCTACCTCCAGCTATGCCCGAATCCAGCATCATGGCACCGTCATCCTCTTCCAGAAATCTCAAACGATCTCTTACAGGTCCAAGGATCCATCGTGGGGACGTCTCCTCATCAGCTGATTCCTCAGCTGGCGGTAGCGGCGATGGGCCGGAACTAGGATGGGTCGTACCATTTACAGATGGGCCTTCGGTCGACAACATACCGAAAAGGCGGGTCATGGGATCGTTCGAGCAGTGGTCTGTCAGCTCGAAGGATCTTGGGAAGAAACGCGACACTCTATCTGCTAGGTTGCAACAGGTGGCGAGGGTGAAGAAGTCGAAATCTACAGGTGACAGCCTCAACGCATCGCCGAGCCTGATCAACAAGTCTTTCATCCAAGCATCAGAGACGAAGGGACGGATTGTTGCAGAAAGTCCGTTGAGTTCGACGCCCGCTGGACAAGGAAGTGACAAGGTCGTGGTATGCGTCAGGTTAGTCCGTAACTCGACTCGAGATCACCAAGTTTTCGATTATCGAGAAAGGTTTCGCTGAATGGAGAAACAGAATTAAACCAACCACCTCAACTTTCGCGGCAACAGCATACGAGGCTACTACCAGCTCCTTGACTCTGTCCGACTCGCACCCAAACGTGCAGAAGAGAGGCGGAAAGGCGGGAAGGGAAGAAGAGTATACTTACACTTTTGGTGAGTCTGTCAGGCTTATGAGTATATGGTCCGCAGTTGCGCTGACGACATTTCAGATAAGCTGCTGCAGTATCCCTCCACCACGCCAGAGCTGTACGAGGTGAAGGTCGCACCGCTTGTGGAGAAAGCAATGAATGGCTTCAACAGTACTGTTTTCGCGTACGTCTCGCGCTCTTGCTATCTTATCAGCCCTGACCTTACGTTTCGCAACCATAGGTATGGCCAGACCGGCAGCGGAAAGTCGTTCACCATGGTCCGTCACCTCGACGAGTTGACATTAGCCCTACGTCACTGGCTGATCGAAAGTATAGACCGGAACGCCATCCGAGCTCGGTATCATACCTTGCGCGGTAGACGGCGTCTTCGATGCAATCAATGCTGTATGCCCTTCCACATCGGTTCCTCGGGGATGCTGACCTCGGGGATGCTGACGAATACCCAGGAGCCTGATCGTGCCTATCTCCTCCGCGTTTCCTACATCGAGATATACAACGAGACTCTCCGCGACCTTCTGAATTTCAAGAAGGGACCTTTGAAGGACGATGAGAAGCCTGTCATACATACGACCAAAGTACGCAGATATATATTTTGGCGGTAACACTGAACTGAAGATTATTAGGGCAAGGTCTACGTCGAACCCCTAGTCGAAGAGGTCGTATCCACGCCGCAAGATCTGGTCGATCTCTTGGAGAAGGGGAATGTCTCCAGGAAAATCGGAGCCACTGATTGGGTACGTCAGCTTTGCCCAAGAATTTACAGTTCCTCATGATGTAAGATAGAACGAGCGCTCTTCTAGGTCACACTGTGTCTTCACTATAGTCATCGAGTCGCGGCCAAGGGATGGGGACGAGGATGAGGATGTCAGGCTGTCAAGGCTGGTAAGCTGTCTGTTAACTTGTCCGTGTCATCCTATGCTGATGACGATCCTCCTAGAACTTGATAGTAAGTGGTGTTGCGTGTAGACTTTCCAGTTTGTTGACATGATCATCAGGATCTGGCGGGCTCGGAGAAGGCTGTGTCAGATGTTGAGCGGCGCGGCGAGGGGAAACATATCAACCGAAGGTCTGTGTCTCGCGACAGAAATCTGAAAACCGGCTGACGATCCCCACAGCCTGCTAGCCTTGAGGGAAGTCATCAACAAGCTCACCGACAAGAAGCGGTAAAGGTCTTGCATCCTCCCCGAAGACTAGCGGTGATCCGATTGATACAGCGGCCACATCCCATACCGCGACTCCAAGCTCACTCACCTCCTTGAAAACGCCCTCGGTGGAGATTCGAATATCTGCGTCATATGCACGCACGTCTAGTCATCCATTTTGCCGGCCCATCTGACCAGACGTAGCTTGTCGGCCGCAGAGGAGCATTGCGCGGAAACCCTCGAGACGCTCAAATTCGCTGGTCGATGCTCGCAGGTCGAGACGAAAGCCAAGAAGAACATCGTGAGCCTTTTGAGGTATCGTCAAGTTCCGCTGAACGCTTTTTGTTAGCTTCTATCGAACGAGCAAGCTTTGATCCGTGCGAAAGACCGCGAGATCAAAGACCTGAAGCGCCGATTGCAGGGCATCGCCAATGGGGATCAAACAGCCCAGCCCTTACCTGACTCGTCGGAGGTGATGGCCGATGTGAGTCACGGCTTTGTCAATCGAGACCGTCACTCACTTGGTTCAGCTCGCGGATTCGGTCGCAGCTATGGAAGCGCGAAGATTCAAGCTGCACGCCCAGCTTGCTAAGCTTAACGGGGAGATCCTCACCTCCGAGCTTCCTCGTGCCAATTCTGGCTTACCATTATCGCCGCCTCGGTTGAAGAGGAGGCGAATCAGCGATTTTACTTCCCGGATGGGCGGTGGGCGACTAGGAATTGGCAGCCCTAAGAAGTTAATCGGGAACAATAGAAGGGCTGTAAGCGGGATGGTGAGAGTGGCGGAGGAAGTGGAGATGGCGGGCATTCACGGGACGTTTGAAGCTGCGGAGTTTGAGGCGACAAAGGTTCGTCCGCTATGGGTAGTGACAAATGCTGACGGCACTAGGGCTTCGACCATGACCGAACGCTCGCGGCACTTCGACGAAGCCTGGCGGCGAAGGAAGCGGAGCTGGCCAAAGCGCAGCGCGACCTTGTAGTCGCTCTCACTCGACTTCCCGAGCTCGACGAGCTTCGTTCACAGCTCGAGACCGCGCATTCCTCGCAAAACGGATTGCAAGACATGGTGAATCAGCAGCAGACCAAGCTACATGATATGCATCTCCAGCTCGAAGGCACGCAAAGTCAGCTTGTTTCGACGGTTGACGAGAAGGCGAGCAAGATCGACACGTTGGAAGAGACGATACTGGATCTGCGGGAATCGAGAGAAGATCTAGTGGTTGAGAATCAGCAACGGCTGGAGGATACTCAGGCTCAGCTCCACCATGCAGCAGAACAGCTGGCTAAGGCTTTGGAAGAAGCGGATCGAGCGAAAACGTCGTCGGATCAAGTCAGGGCGGCACAAGAGGAAAAACAGACCGCTCAAGCTGAGTCGGAGCGGCTGAAAGCCAGTCACGCGGACGAGATAGCTCGCCTCAAGGCTGATCTTGACGCTTTGGCTACCCAGCACGCTCAGGCTAGTACGCAAGCTGGATCAGCCAACGGCCGTATTGAACAAATCGAGACGACGCACGCATCCCTCCGGGCCGAGCTGCAAAGACACCAAGATCGGCGAGCCGACCTCGATCATCAGGTGCTCTCCCTCCGGGTGGAGAAGGAACATGCCGAGCGCGAGTGTACGACCGCGAATGCCGATCTCGCACACTATCAGCAGGCAGCGACGTCAGCGGAGTCGAGTGTCGTGACTGAGCTGCGAGCTGAACTCGCTCACCTGCGTGAGGCCGGGGTGGAGGCGAAGAAAACTGCAAACCTGGCGCTTGAGGAGGAACGCGCCAGAACAGTTGCTGCAGGAGAAACGGCGAATTTGGAGCGAGAGAGGAAACAATCCGTAGAAGGGAAGATCCGGACATTGGAAGCGACTTTGCGAAATGCCGAGGGGGACCATAAGCAGCTAGCAGAGGAGCTCGGGCGAACAAAAGGGTCGCTTGAACAGCGGATCATGGAAAGCGCAACACTCGAGCACAGATGGCAAGCGGAACGACTAGCGCATAAGGCGGCAGACGACCTCGCCACGGCTTCGCAGCGTGCCGCCCAGCAGCTTGAAGCCTCTCGTGCGGACTTTGAGCGTCAAGTCTGGACCTTACGAGAGGCCCTCACCGCCGCCCAGCAAGAACTTGCGAACGCAAACGATAATGCAGGAGTCCATCAGGATTGGGCAAATAAGCTCGCTAAAGAGCTGCTAGAAATCAAGTCAGCGAGGCTCACGACCGTCTCTTCAACAAGCACGACCGTATCGAAAGCACGGCATTGCGCTTCAGCTTCCGTTCCATCTGTCCAATCCCCTTCCGTCCTCGACGGCCTTCGCAATCAGGGTCTCACAATGGCCAGCACCGGGCTCGATAGCCATTCTCCGTCCATGATGCTGCGCACCAAGGAGACGGAGGAGATCGAGCGGCTAGGCAAAGTAATCGAGGCACAGAAGGTGATCATTGAGGACCAAAAGGAGAAGATCAAATTCTGGGCGAGGGTAACACCTTCCTGTCATATGATTTATCCAGTGCTTACGGAAGAACAGGAGCTTAAGCAGCAGCGCGAGGTTGTGCGTATGCTCACCGCCGACCCCAATGCGGGCACACCGCCAAAGCACCGGCCTTCTCCGCGGACGGCTCACGGCAACAAATCCATCTTCGTATTTGACTCGCCCCGCGACAGTCCCGCTGCTGGATCAGCGAGCTCCAAACCTCCCTTCCCCTCGACGTTCACGGCTAGGAATCTGGCATTGCCGACCTCGCCGAGTCCGCTGCCCATGCACCCTAGTCAAATTACCAATACCTCCTCCAGGAAAGGAAGGAGGGTGACGATCGAGCACGACATGGATCGACTGGGGGGTACGCAGGATCTCAATTATGCAGAAAGAATGCTGATGAGAGCAGAGACTAGTAAGGTGAATC
>JAABUL010006011.1_pt1 | contig 14398 bp, 19 predicted proteins | sample 5559151 | NCBI WGS metagenome assembly JAABUL01 (sample SAMN10711876, study PRJNA513368) | rock metagenome | isolation source: Antarctica rocks | place: Antarctica: Victoria Land, Pudding Butte sud | reverse complement strand
GTGACTGACTGTGATGCAAGACTTGATTCAATGCAAAAAAGTATCGCATGCAGTTGCATGGACAACTTAATATTGAGCTTATTGACTCTGCCTGCATACTGGAAAATGACAAACGGTCACTGCCACAACTCATCGTAAGAGCTGTCGGCTTCGCAGTCCCTATGATCATGCTGACCTACCTCACTGTTCACGAACATAAGCGTGTGTTGTCTGGGCAACCAACAAAGAGCATGTGTGTATGAGGTAAGGTACTTGCCAATCATATTGCACGCGACCACAAGGCGTGCTGGAACTTATTGGCTAAGATGCATGCAACTCTCAGTTACAAGTCCTGAGCTTTTGCTTGTAAGAGCTAACTCTCGCTCAATGCAAGAAATGGAGTCAGCATAATTGGCAAAACATGGAACCCACGCTGTCTTGAGGTCAACAGCTATTCAAATAGTACTATTGCTTGATAAGTACCTTCAGCCTTCACACAGCCTTTATGAATTACAAAATAGCTAAAAGGTCAGTCACACATCCTTGCTACCATGCGCCTGGTTCATGAAACTTTGTTAGTGTATTAGGAGTGCCATGACTGTCTGTTATGATGCACCGTCAGTCTCAATGCAATGAAGTAAAACAACACTGGTGCAATGGTACATATGAGCTGAGGCATCAAGGTGATTGCACCACCACAGAAGCCAAACATCTGTGGATTCCATGCCTGTGGGACAAATGTCCACACGCCTAGGCTTGTAGCGAGCAACTCCACTGTAATCTCTTGTAAGTTTCCCCATAACACAAGCACTGCAAGTTCAAAATAGTTAAACTTTGCAAAATGAGGTTTAGGACACAGAAGTTGCACTAACCGCCTGCCTGTTACAAGCAGAAGGCCATCCCAGGCAGCATGAAGGAACGGCAGAGTCAAAAGGGGGAGTGGGTAGTCGTCCAAGAGCCGGTAAGCGGGTTTTGAGCTGAACAGTGGGCCGTTTAGGTAGAAAGCGACCTCCCAGGTAAGGCCAAAGCCGTATCCCACCCAGAACAGCAGTTGCATCAGGCGTGCATTTTGACCCTGCAGTGAGCTCATGTAGACGAGCGTAATCATGGCCACCGTCACATCAGCTAGGAAAAAAGTTGAGACCATCCGACTTTGATCTGACACCTTTTAGTGCTCCACCTGCAGCGGACACTGTGCACCTTGTCAACACAACACACTAGATTCAGAAAGCATGACAAGGACAACATGTTCTACGGCCGTAGTAGTGGTGCAGGCACGGGACCTGCAGAGAATCTTCAGAAGCCACCCCGGAAGCAGCAAAAGCTGATCAGAAAACTGAAGAAGCTACAGACAAGGTGACTCTGCAGAATCTTCAGAAGTTACCCCGGAAGCAGCAAAAGCTGACCAGACAACTGAAGAAGCTACAGACAAAGGTGACTCTGCAGAATCTTCAGAAGCTACCCCGGAAGCAGCAGAAGCTGATCAGACGACTCAAGAAAACTCTCTGAGTATCTCTCGGAGTCATCATGCAGTGCTTTGGGGGTCTCTGTAGGTCTCGCGTCCCCCATCGCGACTCTAGCAGGTATTGAGTCTGTTTATCACCTGTCTTTAAGTGGCTGGTCATATATCAAGTTCGTAGCCCTGATGAACTAAACAATGACAGTCCTGGCCTAGGTTGCTAAGGTTGCGTTATCCAGTGCGATCCCTTGTCATGCTTCCCTTTCTATGCAGCGTCATCGGCACTGCAAGTCACACCCTAAGCACGTCAGGACAGGGGTCTGCAGCCACTGGTAGCCCTGCATCCTGTGCCATCCCAGTACGGCGGCACAGCACAGAGGCATGCCAGCAAGATTCCCACGGCACATTAGCAGAGCTACCTGCAGCTCTACCAAGTGTGTCAAATTCCCCAGGCTGCAATGACAGCACAGCTGCAGACCAGCACAGAAGAGCACAGCAAGATGGTGCAGATCCTGTAACGGCAGCCAGCAGCATGGGTGCATCTGCCTCTGCACACCAGGTTTCCAATAAACCAGAGACTGCATCAAATCACAACTGCAGAGCTACGCAACCCTCAATGCTTGCTGAAGTGGCTTTGATGTCAATGCCTCCCGCAGCTGCTGCACAGCAAAAGAAAGATTTGCAATCCACATCTTCTGTCGCAATGGATGCAAGGACTCAGCAGTCACTCCCGTCCAACCAGCACAGCAGGGAAGTGGTGTCCGTAACAGTAATCTGACTTTGCCTCTGGTTCGTGACAAAGCCTACCACCGCTCATCAAAACAGAACCTCATGCATGTGCTTTGCATGCGTGAATTTCCATCAACCAGAAGGCTCCACTTTGCTTTGCCTCCTACCAGCCACCACCAGTGCCAACTCTGCAACTGTTCCTTCATCTGCTGACTCCTGGCATCATGCATGCAGGCTTCCACAACTGTGCAATGTAATACGGGACCATCAGCGAGCTCGGTTGCATCATTCCAGGCAGGCTTCAGTCATGCAACCCATCCAGTGAGTGGCACTCTACCCATACATTACCCAACTTGGCAGTTCGTGTTTTGAACTGCCGCTCATACTGTTGGTTGGTGTCGCTGCTGCTGATGCTGATATTGTGGACAAGCTGAAGCCATTTTCATTGGCAATGTCACTCATCTGCCGTGGTCATAACTTCTGCCTGAGCACATGTTTCACTGTACATGTATCATGGCCAGCAGTACATGTAACAATGATACACGTATGTGCATCGACATGTCAATTATGCACCTCATTTGTTATACTAGGTTTTGGTACGGACGTCTCTCCTGACGGCAGGATTCCCTTTTCTTTACACAGGGCGACATGAAGACCCAGCATGAGACAGAAGAAGACTGCAGGGTGTATCTTGGGCACTTGCAGCCTCCTCAACAGGAAGACCCTCTATCCAAGCAAGCCTCGGCTGGGGACAGCAACTCATGTCAGGGAGTGACAGGAACAGAGGGCAACCTCAGCTGGGAGCCCAATGCACGGTACAGTAAGGCGTTTCTAGGGAAGCGCAAGAAGGATATCAGGGATAGCCTTGATTGGGACTTTCAGCATGAGATCCCCATGGTCAATACCCGGCGAAGCAAGGAATATGGTGAGCAGGTGCCAGCGAGTCGTGCAGCGCTTGGGGCAGGCTAGTCATAACCTGGATTCATCAACTCATGCATTTGGTTGTATGTCCATTACTGTCGATTACCTTGATGGGCAAGGTGAAATGTCTTTTATTTATATTTGACAATTGTGTGCCGAGTCTTGCAGTCTTGTAGGCCCACGGGAAACCTTTTGTTGCCTGAGTCGTTATGTCAAGTCTGTCTCAACATCAGACAGTTCTGTCTTGAAATCAGACTGTCTGTCTTGAAATCAGACAGTTCACACAGTTTGCCCCATGTTGTGTCTTGTCTTGCATCTCTGGTTCTACGGTTGTGCGTATGGAGACTTTTGTGCATCTGGGCTAGCCTCTGAATATTCCAAAGCTTTGTGACCGTCTTGAGTTCCGCGTTTGTGTGTAGAGACTGATGTGCATCCGGGCTAGCCAGTGGACATTCACAGTCGTGTCCTGACCAGATTCACAGGAAAACAAAAGATGACTGTTCCTGATATTGACGTCGGCTCTCCTGGATATTTAGTCAGTGGAGATCTTGACGTTTTAGTCAGAGGTTCTTATTGAAACACACAATACCGTCTTTCACGCTGTGCCAAAACTATTGCCCTTGATACTTTTCACAACTAGAAAGCAGTTCAGACCAGCAATGATTGCGGCAACGAGTATGCCAATAATCTTTATCCAAAGAGGGTTTGTAAACTCTTTCATTTTAGAATGCGTACTCGTGAACTGCACTAATGGAACAACTGCAAATGTGAGTGTCAAAGACAAAAGGACTTGGCTCAACACTAATAGCTTGCCAACAGCCTCATTGCCCAGCACAGCTGCTACAATTGCAGCTGGGATGATGGCGATCAAACGTGTGAGCAAGCGGCGAGCCCATGGAGGTATTCGTATTTTGAGGAAACCTTCCATAACAATCTGACCGCTGAGTGTCCCTGCAAGTTAACAAAGTACTATACAACAACGTTGACATGTGCACATATTCAGCTGTAAAAGATAAAGGCTATCATCGCAGTGGACTTGCTCACCTGTGATGGTGGCCTGTTGCCCTGAACATAACAGTGCAACTGCGAACAGCTTTGGGGCAATTTTGTTGCCAAGAGCAGGTTCTAGGAGCCTGAAGGCTGTGGTGATGTCAGCCACTGTTGAGTTTGAATTTTTGCCGTAATGGAATACTGCACTGGCCAAAATCAACATGGCAGCATTTACAAAGAAAGCCAAGAGCAGAGACATGTGACTGTCTATTGTGGCATACTTGACTGCACACTTTTTTCCGCGCTGAGACCGGGCGAAAGCTCGAGTCTGCACCAGGCGAAACAGGGTAAGTGCAATCAACTGTAGCTTGTGAAAGCTTAAAGCATAAGAACTTACCTGTACGATGCTAGAATGTAAGAAGAGGTTGTGGGGCATGACAGTGGCACCCAAAATACCAATGGCAGCATATAATATCTCCGAATTAGTGACAATTTTGCCCTTGGGAATAAAACCAGAAGCAACATCTGCCCAATCTGGCTTGGCTGCACCAACTTCGTAAGCAAAACAACCAGTGATAACCATGCACAGCGACATCACCAGAATTTCTAGCATGCGGAAATGTTTAATACCAAATATGATTATGAACAAAACGTCTGCTGCTGTAATCAATACACCTGCCCAAATGGGTAGGCCGAACAGGAGGTTGAAAGCAACAGCGGACCCAATAACTTCAGCCAAATCAGTGGAAGCAATTGCCACTTCAGCAATGAACCACAAGCCATATGCAACCTGCAGATCACAATCGGGAGGTAAAAACAACGAAAACTTCTGATTCATGCCACGGCAAAGAAGGGACATCAGGAACCACAAAGCAAAGTTGAGCAAGCACCTTGGCGGGGTAGGCATCACGACATGCTTGGGCAAGATCACGCGAAGACACGACTCCCAGCTTTAAGGACAGATGTTGTAGGAACATGGCAGTCCCACTTGACAGTAAGACAGCAATCAGCAAAGTATATCCAAATTGCGATCCAGCCGCAATGTTTGTTGCCCAGTTGCCAGGGTCCATGTACCTGCAATACTGTGCTTGAAAGTGTTGAAGCATGAAAAGTCAAATCGAACAAAGCTCTTAAAGCTTACCCTACAGCGACCAGAAAACCAACACCAACATAGGCAGCCCATTGCTTCCACCAAGCAGCACCATCCTCAGGCACCCTCAATGTGCTGTTGCACTCCTCCAAGGAGGTTGAACTACTCTCCTTTCGCCAGCCCCCTAAGAGAGCCTGATGGAGCTCTTCGACAGTACCCGCTGCTTCTGGGCCTACTGTCACAACTGTCAGGGGATTATCTGCCTCCAAATCGTTTGCCTCGACTGCTGTGTGAACGCTTGACGCAGCTGGGGCTTGACAAGCCATACTGTAACCTTCAAAACAAGTAGAAAAGTCATTACACAACACGCATATCGAGATAAGGTTGACAGGTGCTATTCTGACGGGCAGATCGAATTTTGTGACGCCCGTGAGGAGTAACACGCAAATCTCACAACTTGCATAGGTCGTACTGAACCACCAGGAAGGAGGATCTCGAGTGGAAGGTCATGCAAGAGTTGTTTACCTTGCTTGGGCTTCAGCACTTGACAGCAACGAGTTGACAGCGACAAGTGCCTCAACGTCTAGAAAGAATTAGCAGCTTGCGCGAGCAAGTGAGATCAAAGTTGTGAGAGAGAGAGAGAGAGAGAGAGAGAGAGCGACAAATTTGAGGCAAGCCTAGACGAATCAGGGGGCAGCGTTCCTGGTGGGAATCTGGCCAAACGAATTTAACGAGGTTCAGTAAAGTCGGCAATCATGCTGTCATACATTTGTGACTCAACCAGCTATCTCGGTTCCACAGAAGGGGTTTCAGATAACCTCGGTCTGGCAGTCACCCCAAGACTACAGTGCCAGAGACTTTGAACTCTGTCCACCGCCCATGCTCATTTTAGGTGTAAACGAAGATGTACAACATGCCAAGCCTTGCAAAGCCGTTCTTACACTGGCGATGCCATCTCACCAATTTTCAAATCAGTCGATTGACCACCACAAGCCATGATAACAGAGCACTACATGGAGCTGTACAACAAGGAAAAACATGAATAACACTTTGCTGACACACAGGGCCCTTTCTACATGCAAAGCTTCTTGCCAATATGCACCGTAGTCAACTGAACTACTGAGGTTTCCAATCATTCTTGATCAAGCATTGGATTGACATATGGAAAGCACACCACAGCTAATATGTACAGGAGCTGTGCTGCCTTGCTCAAATGTGCTTGCGCATGGTATGAGAGACAACCACTGAAGGCGATTGTGCTCTGCTGATCAGGAATCAGAGGTAGCTTGCTTAGTGCAAGAGGCCTCTTTTGAGCATCTTACAACAGGGTCCTTGGTACTGCTGCAGCAAGGAGGCTTGCCAGTGATGACGTCAGCAGCGCAGTGTTCATCACGCTCAGCGGCAATTGTGCCACTGCATTGCTTGCTACTGCTGCAGCAGGGAGATTTGTGATTGATGCTGTTAGCGACGCAGTGCTCATTGGGCTCAGCAGCCAATCTTCCATTGCAGCACGGCTTGTTGCTGCATGCACCAGCCTGGCCATTACTGCGTTGTTTTGTTGACCGCTTGGCTCCTGGCAGGCGCCAACGCATCAGCAGCATGCCATGCAGAATGACCAGCAGTGAGGTCCCTACATCCACGAGCACAGCTCCCCACAGCGTGAACTTGCCTAGCGCAGCAAGCACCAGTACCGCCACCTGCAGCCATGATGCATACTGACTGGCTAGCAGAATATGCACGAGTCATGCCTGCAACCCAGGAAACCCCTCTGCTGTTGTAGCTTATCAGCTCACGAGCACCGTCGGCTACATTACATATGTGCACAGGAAGATTAACGCAGCTATGTGATGTACGATGGCTGGCCAAGGTAATTGCCTCAAGCCTCAAAAAGGCCAAAGTCAAAGACGCCTTTGGATCTGGTACAACAGTAGCAAGGCTAATGGTAACATCACAAGCAAGGCAAGATGGCTTATGTATGCGAACCAAAGATGGCAAGGCGCACCTTGGTCACCACAGACAGGCTGATATTCAGCAAGATCTTGCGCTTAGCGCTCCTGCCTAGCTTGATGACAGGCGCCAGGCACTTCAAATCATTTGTGAAAAGGGCCACATCCGCTGCATCAATAGCAATTGCAGCCCCTGCAGATCGCAAAAGGCATTGAGGACAAGTGCAGAACAGCATGACGGCAAGGCATGGGGCACAAGCCTAGCAAGCTACACCATGCTTGTCATGAGCAGACGCTGTGCATGCTGTGGACTGGAGCTCACCAGCTTCAATACCCCTGCGGGCCACCAAAGCGCATGGCAGGCACACAGTGCTCAGATGTCACAGATGGGGAAAAGACAGGCTGACCTGCAACACCCATGGCTACCCCAACATCTGCTGCTGCTAGGGCTGGTGCATCATTAATGCCATCGCCAATGTGCACAACCGAGCCATGCCTCGTGCGGTACACGGCCACCTGCGCAGCATGCCAATCGTGTTCCTGTTGTATCTGGTTACATGCTTGTCATACTCAAAATAACACAACCTTTAACATAAAACAAGCTCAGTTGATACTCAGGCCCAGCCTTTGCAGTGGACACCGGAAGGGGAGCTGACTCGAGTGTAATGAGGTGCCGGTTGCACGCTAGGCTTACTGCATCAAACTTGTCTTGCGGCAACAGGCTGGCATGCACATGCTCTCCCTCCAGACCAACTACTGCTGCAACAGCAGCAGCAGCACCAGGGTTGTCTCCCGTCAGCATTGCAACTACTATTCCACAGCTCAGCAGTTGTTGCACAGCAGCTGCAGCTTCAGGCCGTGGGCTGTCTGCCAAGGCCAGGTATCCTGCCAATGATCCATCAATGGCTACCCAGCAAATAGATGCACCTATTGATGAAGAACACAGCAAGGTCAACAACAGGAAAGCAACATGGGTCAAAGGAGCAAGACTTACAGACAGCAAGTACTCTGCATTACACATTTGCGTCGAGCAAATAGGCTGTGAATGGAACAGCATCTGCATGGCGTATGAAGGTAGCTATGTGACATCATAAAGTTTCGTTAAGCAAGCTGCAATTATGCAGAGCAAAAGGTACGGGGTAACTTGATTCAGACTGCCCACACAGTGCAAGCTACAGCTCAGGTATTGAGCTATGGCATGGGATTTGCCCAATTGAGCAATTCGGCACACCATTCTCTACCTTTCTGAGCCCACTCCGCCTCCCTAGGCTCTAAGGCACCAACGTCCTCACACTCCTGAGCCATCAGCCGGCTGTTGCCCACTGCCGTCTGACGGCCTGCCACAATGCCTGTAAGCCCTAACCCTGCAAGCACGACCAAGCAACAGTTGCCACGCGCAACAACTATATGATGCACATGACAACCATTTGCATGCTGCTGTTTGAAGACTGAGCAACACATCCCAAACTCACCTGGCAGCACTTGGCTATCACTGACTGCAGCATCTAATTGCAGGTGCTGGGCGGCAGCATGCCCGACAATGACTGCAGCCAAAGGGTGATTAGAGCACCGCTCCAGGCAAGCAGCTAGCTGAAGCATTTCCAGCTCTGAAAACCCCTCCAAAGTCACTGTGTGCACCACCTGCACACACAGGTATTGCCGTATGATTGGACAGCAACCAACTCGAGACATGACTGATTGTCACATCTGGCAGTGCAAGCGGCCATTGGTGCCAAACATCCTATGGCAAATTGCAAACTCTACAATAGCGCAGAACATGCACAGAACCGGTGGGAGGAAGCGGATATTCAGTGCCTTTGATACGCGCTTACCTGGAACTGCCCTTGCGTGAGGGTCCCAGTCTTATCGAATGTCAACACCTTGGCTGCGGCCAGCGCCTCCAAGACATGACCGCCCTTGATCAGCACACCATTCTTTGCTGCAGCTGTGAGGCCAGCCACCACCACAACAGGTGTGGAAAGCACCAAAGCACAGGGGCATGCTGTCACCAAGACTTGCAATGCAAGGTAAACCCAGTCCTACAAGCGCAAAAGCAAGCAGAGTTTGAAGGCATGGTCCTCAGCAATGAAATGCCAACACAAGCTTGCTGTAGCTACAAAGAAGAAACGTAAGGAGGGATTGGCCTGAGCAGCAACTTTGATTGTTCAAGTGATGAGCAACAAGGATTTCAACCGCAAACAGGAAAGTGGACAACTGATCTAGAGCAACACTGTGACAACATGATCTGGATATCGTCATGCTCCCTTGCTACAGAATCCATATCATGCAACATGCAACCAGGTTGCCAGCTCTTGGTTCACATACATCAACTCAAGGTGCAACTCGATCTAGCAGAGCAAGCAAGCACACCATACCTTCAGGTCCCTCTTGCGCATGGTTGCAGGGACAACAATCAGCAGCACACATGTCAGGACCACCAAGGGTGTATAGTATTTGGCAAAGCGTAAGACAGCCCCTTCACTCTTGGACTGTTGACCCATAGCCTACAACATACACACAGCACAGATGGCATCTGCTTTGTTGCTCCACACCTAACAGTGAACATAGTTGGGTTGAAGCACTACAACTGCTAGAACCACGAAGTACAGGCTTTTGACACATTGCAAGGCACCAATGGCATCCCTGCCTTGTGCACATTCTGAGCAATGATGCAATTCCGTATGATTTTGTCTGCTTACCTGCTCCACAAGCGTTGCGACCTTGGCAACTGCGCTGTCAGCTGCCACTGCAGAGCACCTCACAGTCAAAACGCCGCTGCCAACATTTATACTACCACCCAAGACCTGGAGGATCACAGACAAACCTTAGTGGCCATGCGAAACTGATGTATCGCCTATCAGCGCTGATGTACAGCAAGCTGAGGACACACCCGTGTGGCCTGAGTGCTACCTCACCTTATCCTCAATCTTTTTGCTCACAGGAGCTGGTTCTCCTGTGAGCATGCTCTCGTCAATGCGTGACGCTCCCAAAACAACAATCCCATCTGCTGGCACACCATCACCAGGCTTGACCATAATTGATGTCCCAATCGAAAGTTGCTCTGCAGGAACTTGCTGCCCTACAAGCATGTGTATGTTAGCAGTGGTAGATGTTGTTGCTTGCCGCAAGCTACACACATGCAAAAGGCAGGGTGGCAGACTAGAGGGCCAGGGCATATCTAGGGCCAGGGCCTATCAACAAATGGATGCATCAGTCTTGCAAAACTTCTTGAGCATCTGCTGAGCATCTGCTGAACATCAACCTAATCTCACCTGAATCAGCCAGTGTAGCTGTTGCCGGCTGCATCGCAACTACAGCTGCCACTGCATCCCGTGCTCTACGACCACAACCTTCTTCTAGCCATGATGCAATGGCGAACAGCACAACAATGGCGGCCCCTTCTGTGTAGTCGCCAATGGCCAAGGCTCCAGCTGTTGCTAGCACCATCAATGCATTGATGTCAAGTACCTGAAGGTACAGGATGTGCTCACGGCCTTGAGCTACAACCACCATGCATCCCGATGCTCTGGCTTAAAATTGCCTTCAGCTTGAGCACGGCTTACATGAGAGCATGCAGACTGCAGACCACAAGAGAGTGGGCAACAAATTGATATCATGTGATGAAGTGCAACCCACCAGATGTCGTAATCCAATGAGCGCCTTGAAGGCAATCTTGGGAAGTCCAGCAGCGATTGAGACAACAGCCAGCCACTTAAAGTGTTCCAGCCAGCTTGGCCCATGCTTGGCACCGTAGTGGATCAGGCTGAGGATCAGCAAACATGCTGACAACTGGACTGAAACACAATGAAATGCAAATGTGAGTCCTGTCAAATGTGATACATTGCTGCATTCAAAACTTGGCAAAGTATTCGAGGCACATAGGTGCCCATGCGGGGCTGGCAGCCCTAAAAAGCGGTAAGTGCAATGGCAAACCCCTACTGTCAAGTATGGCAACAGACCTCCTTGATGGCAGTGCACCAGGCAGCCTCAAATTTAGCAAGATAAGTCAACCCAGCTCACCATGCCATGGCGGCAGCCATTGTCCCTTGCGTTTGCCTGCAGAGCGTGGCGGCGCTAGAGCAGCATCTAGGCGGGCTCCATTGAGGGCAGCAACAAGCATTGCTGAACTTGTGAGCTCTGCATGATGCTGCACAAAGACGGTGCGGGTCGGCACTACACAATCCACCTGCAGCCCACATTCAACTGCTTGTGGGAGCAGTCGTATGGTCTGCAACCTTCTCTCGGGCCCTGCTCCTCAACACAAATGCATCTGACAATGTGATTTACAGCTGCTAGCAAATAATACTTTGCAGATTTTGTAGAGGGCGTCAACAAGTTGTGGCAATGCAGTGGCTACAGCCTATGCCAGCTGGCTCGTTGCTGACCTTGATCACACCCTGCAAGTTACCCAGCGCACTCCTGATAATGGGCACTTCCGAAGGGCAGCACATGCCACCAACATATATCTTGGACATAATTGGCACCTCACCACTGAGATCAGCATGGGTGACCACCTGCTGCAAAGACTCCTGTGACTTGCATGCATCAGTTCCTGGCCTCCTGCAGCAATCATGGCTGAAGGTGGAGATAGCAAACACTTGACATTGTCCAATGTAGTCACTTCTGCTGCCGACCAAGCAAGAGTCAAAATCAACATTGCCCACCTGTGCCGTATAATAGAAAGAGAGCCATGGGTACGCAGAGGTGCCTCTTCGGCAGGCATGCACCTTTTGGCACAACATTCGCCTGCAGGAACGTGCTGCAGCTGATTATCCACCTGCAAGAAATGCAGGTGAATGGTATGTCTAGTACCCTGCCAACCAGTCAATTCCGAAATGCAAACTGCCTTGCAGCATGACAGCTTTCAGCAGAGCAGCATGCAATAGCCAGACAACAGATTGCCACAGAAGCCACTACCCTAGACAAAGCATGGCCTATAGCTTCACAACAGATTTGCCACAATCACAACAAGACACCACAGCAGAGTGATACTTTGCTGACTCAGATGGCGCTCCTTAGTGCCATGGGCTGTTGCACCCTCACCAGGTAGTCATAGTGAGTGCCATGCAGGACGCGCTCATGTCCACAACTGGGCCCATGGATATGCAATGTGCTGGGGTCATTGTGCAATATTGGATTGCAGCCCTCATCATGGACATCAAGGCTGTGTTCTGCCATCTCTCCATTGCCAAGGTGACAAAACAGCTGCATAACAGCGCGTTGATATGTAAGCCGGCAACTAGATTGTAGACAGTCATTTGATGAGACCGCTGAGGAGAGCAAGCAGGCAAGCTGCTATGATACTTCGCAATTGACTGGCATGACCTTGCTCTTAGTCAGCAGCACAGCTCTTGGTGACAATAGCACCGTGAGCACTTACCCTTCCCTCACACAAGTAACCGTGATGCCCTCCGTGCAAAAGCTGTGTGAGGCCTTGTACTGGCTGTCCGCAGCATGGAACACTGAGCTCTGCACGGCCCACAAAACATCATTGGAGAACGCAACAGCTCCGCAAGACGCAGTGAGCTCCTGCTCAAGTACCTGCTTCAGCTTTGTTGTTTCGCTGTTCATCAAATGCTGTCAAGGCCAGTAGGGAACTTGCCATCGTCAAACACAGATTAGCTGCAAGTTGCTGTTTGGACCACTCGCCGCCCTAAACCTGGATTGGGATCGCCATCCTTGGATTCACTCTGAGCTATGCTTCACCTCAGCTGAGAACAATCTTCAGCTGAGAACAATCTTTGCAACCGAGCCGAATCTTGGGATTACGTCGAAACTTCGGACTGTGCCGAGATGCACGTTCTGAGCAGGGCACTTCATGCAACGTCAGCATCCCAGTTTTGCCATTGCTGCGTGGTGGGGGAGACGCGATTCTCACCAAGACAGCAGTCTAAAACGTGGTCAGTGGGACAGTAGAGTGGGGATATGTGAGGATTTGTAATTGAACAGGCGTGTGAATGCGTGCAATCTTTATTACATAACAATCCTGTTTCACCTGGTCCTGCAAGCAAAATAACAACATCGAGCAATTACTCTAGTACCCTTATCTGAATTGCAGTTTTGCTCACCTCTGTTGTCACGTACAGTAGCATGTTGCATATCTCATCGCTAGCAAGCATCAATGCTCAATGCCTCACTGCTACTGTGTCCAAGCAGGGCAACATGATACATACAAAACGCATCTTACTGCAAAACATCACTGCAGCTGGACTGCTAAACAACATCAGAGCTTGACTGCTTAACAATGGCTATGTCCCTGCCTACCCTTTGAACTGGTTTGCACACACTCCAATTTCTAACACATTCATCTGTTGCAATTGCACCATTAGTTTTCACTCATATTGTCAGTTGACTCAACAACCTAGTAGATGAGTGAAGCGTCTAGCTCACTGTTATTCATAACATTGGCTGGGCTTGTAATGCGGAGTTCTACAGCCACAGAAAGATTGGAAGCACTGCTACTCGGGACCTTTCAAAACAAGCATGTTGTAGACATTGCAGTCGAATTGGGACAAACAACCGGTCAGAGCCATGTGAGAGCATTGTGCGTTGTAAAAAGGAGACAACGCACAGTCTTGTAAGTACACATGACTATATCATTTGGCAAAGATCCTTGATAATAATTCGAGCTACACACATTGATCAAGCTTCTTTGGCACTAAGACAGGTCAAGACATTGTTGTTGCCTTTGATGCCTGCCATTTGTGTACTGGCAACTATGACAAGTCTAAAATCGTCAGTGCAACTGCAACCCAGCAGCAATTGTATGCTTGATAGACTCGGTGTTGCAAAGACAAGGCTCTCCTTGGGCACTGAGCTGCACAGTGCTATGCTGTACCCCAGCAGCTGAGCAACATTGTGTCACACCACGCAACACTGCCGCAGGATCGCTGCCTGCTGCCAGGTCTACATGAGCAGCCAACACTACCACACTGGGCTTTAAAGCCCAAACATGCAGGTCATGCACGCTGTGAACACCAGGAATGCCCCTCAAAGCTGCCTCAAGTGCAGTGAAATCAAACCCTCGTGGTACGCGCTCCATGACAATGTCTGTAATGTCGCGAACCATGCCCCTGGTGGTGCATAGTACAGCGATGGCAAATATAAAGGTACAGATTGGGTCAGCAATGTGGTACTCAGGCTTCACCCAAATTATAATGGCTGCAATAACTACGCCAAAGCTCTGTACACAATCCCCCAAGACATGAATGAAAGCCCCTCTCATTCCCAAGCTAGTGGTGCTTGCACCATGAGCATGGCTGTCTGCAGCCTCTGCGTGAGCAG
>JAABUL010006010.1_pt1 | contig 14400 bp, 1 predicted proteins | sample 5559151 | NCBI WGS metagenome assembly JAABUL01 (sample SAMN10711876, study PRJNA513368) | rock metagenome | isolation source: Antarctica rocks | place: Antarctica: Victoria Land, Pudding Butte sud | reverse complement strand
ATAATTATAATTAAGAAGATAACTTAATACCTTAAGAAAATAAAAAATTTAAAATTATTAATAAAAGTCCTCTTAAGATATAAAATAAAGAGAATATTAAGTAAAATTAAAAATTAAAGATTATTCTCTTCCTTAATTTAAAGATTTATAGATTAATAGGAGGATCCTTTATAAAGGCTTTTAAGAAATTAAAAGTTCTATATTTATAAAAATCAAAATAAGGAAGATAAAGTTAACCTTTTTTTTATATTAATATAAAATCCTTAATTTTATATTTATAAGTTATAAATATAATTAATATAAATAAGATATAAAATATATCTTTATTAATTACTCTAAATTTTATAACTAATATTAAGAATTAAGGGATATTCTAAATATATTAGATATTTATAAGATATTTATAAATATAAGAGGTAAAGTAAATAATAAAATATTTAATTTAAATTAAAATATTTAATTAATTTTTATTTATAATAATATAATTATATTAATATTAAATAAAAGTATAAGTTTTTATTATTAAAGTAATATTATTATTATAATATATAATCTAGCCTTAGGAAGTTGAGATAATAAATATAAATACTTAATATAAAAAGTTAAATATAATATAAAAAGAAATAAATTAATAATTAAAAAGAGATAGGAATAATAAAGATTTTTACCTAAGCTTATATAAGGTATAAGTATATAATTTCTTATATAAGTTAGTTACGATAATAATAATTATAATATACTTATAAGCTCTTATAATTATCTTTTAATAGCTTAAATAGACGCGAGTATAATTTGATTTAATATATTAATTATATTTAATATATTAATTATATTTTAAACTTATATTAATAAGACTTTTATAAGACTTATCAATATAATATATATAATATACTTAAATAATATCTTAATTTATAACTCTAACTTAATAAACTATTAATAATATATATAATAAATATTAAAATAATTAAAATAATTCTTATTATTTATTAATTTTAGAAAGTATTAATTTAATATTAAATAAATTATATTTTTAAGGTTTATTATTTTAATTTTTAATTTTTAATATTAGGATAAATCTTAAATATATAAAAATTGTTAAGGAATAACCTTAACTGAAAACTTATTAAGATATATAAATCTTTTTAAGTTTTATAAATTTTTATTATAGATTTATTTATAATTACTCTTATATAATAGAGCTAATTATAAGCCTACTTAAAAAGAGTAAAAATAATAAAAAGATTAGGCTATTAAATTAAATAATTATTATTAAAGAGATATTTTAAATATTATAAAATATCTTTATCTTTATCTTTACATTATTTCTTTATTATTATAACTTTATAAAGGTATTTTATATAAAGATTAATATATTAAACTTTATTATAAGAATAATTCTATTATAATAAAATAAAGATAGATATTAATAACCTATTAAAAAAAAATTTAAAAATTTAATTAACTTTAAATAAATTATAAGATATATAATTAAGAATTACTTGTTATTATTATAATAATAATAATAATAATAAAATAATAATAATAATAAAATAGTAATAATATTATTTAAAAGGTGATAAGTTTATTATTAAAATATAGATTAATTATAATAATCTTAAGGGATTTATAAAGTATAAGGAACTTCATTTAAAGTAAATATAATATATATTAAAGCTTATTATTTATAATTTCAAAATATCTTATTATTTAAGAAAATTAGATCTTATAAATATATTATCTTACTATTCTAGTTATAAAGGAAAGTCTCCTTTAAATATAAAATTATTATCAATATTATAAAATAAACTTACTCTCTAAAGAAATAAAGATCTTTAAAAAATTAAAGATATTATTATAATTATAATATTTATATTTTATATTATAAGTATTTAAGTTATTATATTTAAAAAGGATATTATTTATATAGATCTTAGTAGCTCTTAGTATACTATAGAAGGCTTCCGTAGTTATTATATATAGTTAGAGATCCTTCTTCTCTATTAAGTCTATTATCTCTTCTACCTATAATAAGTCTATTCCTAATAATTAGTAGTAATACTTACGTATTATATCTTTAGGGTATTATATAATTACCTAGAAGTACTAATACTATCTTTATAGTACTAACGCTATCCCTATAATATTAATAGTCCTCCTCCTTTAAAGTCTTATAAGCTATCTTTATAGAAGGCTTTAATAATAGCTTCTATAATTAGAATAGCTAGTCTAATAATAAGGACCTTCCTTTATATTAATTTAAAGTATTATAAAAGCCTTTAAAGGATATCCTTATATTAGGCCCTCTAAGTTAGATAACTCTTCTAATTAATAGACGCTTTTTCGTTAGATATTATAAAACTTCTTCCTTCTAAGGTAGCTAGATAGTAGTCTCTTAATTAATAATCATATAAATTAATTACTATTTTTTATCTTCTTTAGTTTTACTTTCTTTTTTAGCTTTATAATTAATTCTATAATAGCTATTAATACTATTAGCTTATAAGGTAGCTACTTCTAATAATATTTCACTTTTATTAATTATAGCTAATTTAGTCTTATTATTAATCCTTATACCTTCTAATATTATTATTTAAGTCGATTTAATACTTAATTTCTCCTAAATTAATTACTAATACTATTAGATTATCTAAAAGGTAATTTATAAGGTTATCTATTTTATTACTATTAATTATAAGAGGCTTATACCTTTACTATTACCTTAAAGGCTAGCCTTATTATAAGATATTAAAGTAAGGTCCATAGATTTAGATTAATTTAAGCTTACTTAGCTAAGTAACTAGGCTATTAACTTACCCCTCTTTAGGGTATTTATAAAAGCCTTCATTATTATTACTATTTAACTATATAAATTTACTATATCTTTATTAATAGGTAATATACCTTAATTATTATATACGTCTACCTTATTAAGAGCTATACCATTAATTCTAATAGAACTATTAGGCTCCTATTTACCTATAACTTAAGGTATATTAATTAAAGGTAAAATAGACTATTAATATTTACTATTAAAGCCTTTTATAAATATAATAACCTCTTTCTTATAAGCCTAGGCTAATTATATAGCTACTATTATTACCTAAGTAATATTGTTATTATAGAACTAGTAGTAAGCTAATAGTAATTAGGCGAATTTAAATCCTAATTAAAGATATTATTTAATTTAATTTTATATCTTTAAGTTAAAGCCTAATATACCTATTATAAAAGTTAAAGATAAATATAATATCTATTATAATATCTCTAATTTTATTATTAAGTTAAGGGTAATGACTATGAATATAACTATATTATAATAGAACCTTAATACCTATTTACTTAGAGAAGCTAATAATTAGTTTATTAATTAATTAATATATAACTTTAAATAACGTATTTAATATAATCCTAATAATCCTAATAATTAGTATAATATACTAGAAAAGAAATTTTATAATTCCTTAGGTAAGTCTCTAAGGCTATTTAAATTAATTTATTATATTATCTAAGATATATATAATAGACGTAACCCCGCTAATTGTATAATAAGTATTATATTAGATTGTCTTAATATAAGTATTATTACTATTAAGCTATTATAAGTACCGTACTTCTTACTTATAAGTATATAAATAGTAAATTATATTATAACCTAGCTAAGTTTATAACTATTATAACTATTTTAAGTTTAATTAAAGAGTTAGATTTATAAAAGGATATCTAATTTAATATTTATATAAATATTATATCCTTTATATTAAAGATTATAATAATTATTATAAACTAATAATTATAAGATAATAATAATAGGCCTAGTTATTAAACTAGTTAATATTAATCTTAAATAAATAATTAATTAATTATAAAATTAATCTTCTACATCTAATAATATTAGTAATACTTATCCTTATTATTAAAATAATCTAGCTTATTAATCTAATTAAAATTAGAATTATTAAGGATAAAATATACCTAAGGTATTATAACTACCTTAAGCCCCTTAAAGGCTTTAAATTATAATAATAATAGGCCTTAAAAGTAGATTAAGTTTTTAATAATAAGGATAGAATAATAATAATAATTATAATAATAGACCTTAAAGGGCCTATTAAGCTACTATTAAAGAATAATTTATAAAAGACTTTAATAATAAATATAACTAATTAATTAGTTAATATTAATATAATAAAGAAAATTACTTTATTAAAGGCTCTTATAAAGAAATTTATAATAAGATATAAAATATTAACTTCTTTATATAACCTAAGAATATTAATTATCCTTATTTTAATTATAATATTACCTTCTCTTTATAAAATAAGCTATTTAATTACCTTAAGTTATAATATTAATTAAAGCCTCTTATAAAGCTATTATAACTATTAAAGGCTTTAATAAATAACCCTTAAATTAATTTAAAAGGAGTTATTATTACTTTAATTAATAAAGACCTTAATAATATACTTTAAATAAACTTTATTTATATTAGCTTTAATATAATATTAGATTTAAATAAGCTATTAAGTTATAACTTTTAAGGTTAAAATTATATTATAATTAAAATTACCTAATTTAAGGAAAGCTAGGAATGAATTAATATCTATTTAAATAGTAGTTATATTATTATCCTTATTAATTATATTTACCTTAATAAGTACCTACTTAAGGCTAATATTAAGAAAATACTATTAATCATACCTATTTATAGTATAAGTAAGAAGATTATAAGGACTAATAAATATATCTTTATTAAGATATATATATAAGGTAAGGTTAAAGATACTTAAGGATAGACCTTAATAATATTAAAGGTATATATTATTAATAACCTTAGAGCTTATATACTTATTAATAATAATACTTTAGTTCCTTAAAGTATAATTATTATCTTTAAGAAGAAAATTATCTTAATTAATTTATATAAGGGCTTAATAGCTCTAATTAAAGTTTATATATATATATCCTTATACTTAAAATATACTATTAAAGCTAAGTTAATTATTATAATTCTATTATATTATATAATATAAGTCTTAGTAGCTTATAATAAGATTATACCTAATAATTATAATTATCTATTTAAGTTAAATTATATATAAGATCTTAACCTTAATAGTAGTATTTATATATATATAATTAACTTAAGTATATTATTTATATAAGTTTATAACGCCTTATTAATCCCTATATATCTACCTTATAAGGCCTAGCTAGGATCTATTATAAAATATAAATAGGATAGAGCCTACTTAGTTATCCTATTATATATCTTATAAGCGGTTAGTAATACCTAATTAAAAAGTTATAAGTTATTAAAGGCTTTAATTAATTAATTAATTGATTAATTTATACGCCTATTCTAGTATCTATTTGTATTAATGAGGGAGATCTGTGATAATATTCTTGATAATAGTATGTAGATTTAACTACTGAAGTGTACTATATATTACCGTAGAAGAAACTATAGGAGGAGGATAACCTACCTCCCTAGATAAAAACTCCCGCTTATCTATAATAATTAATAATATATATATACTTAGACGTACTAGGATCTCTTATTTATAATATTACTCTTTAACTAATATTATATATTTATAATAGTTATTTAATATAATTAATTAATATCTCTCTTAAACCTTTATTCTCCTTTATATCTTTCTTAATATATATATACTACTAGTAGCTGATAATGATATATATGATATATATATTCCCTATATCCCTTTTCTTTCTATTATAAGTAGTTAGAGCTAATAGCTGAAACCTCTAATACTATTATAATTTAATTATTAATAATTTAATATTAATTTAATAGGACTAGTTAAATAGTTAATATCTTATTAGAGGGAGGGAGGGAGGTAATTAACTAGACCTAAGGTAGGTTAGTAATATAAAATAATATAAGGATAAGGCGGCCTTAATATTAAATTTTTTTTAAATAAATTAGCGGGATTATAATATTAATAATATTCTTTATTAATATAATATTATATTAATTATTACTTAATACTATAATTATATTAATATAGATTATAGATAGATATTATATATACCTATTAATAGGTTATAAGCTATATTTATTATAAGAGCGTATTTAGAGCTAAATTAATATTATATATTTAATTATATATATATATTATTAATATATCCGTAATAGAGCTTTATTACTATCGCTCGTAAGGTCTATATTAATAAGAGGTAAAGATATTAATAGGTAAGTATTTAGGTAGGAAATCTATATACCTAGGTTAAAGTATATAGGTAATTACTTCTACGTACTCCCTACCCGGAGCTAGGGGTATAACTTCTAGCTCTATTAAATTAATATAATATTATTATTATATCTTCTAACTCTTCCCCTAATAATCCTTTAACGTCGTAATAGTATTATAGTTTTAGGGGCTAATTAACGGGCGCGTAAAAACTCTATATTAGATAAAATTTATAATCGCTCTATAATTATAATATATCCTAATTCTATTTTAGCTATATTAGTTTAAGATTAATTAGCTCTTCTATATTAAGATAGAAGGTTTATAGCTAGTATTACATACAGGTTAATCTTATTACTAGCCGTTATTAAAGGCTTTATAACTATAATCATAATACTTATATCTTATATTACTATTAGTATAATTATACTACCTTATATTAATTTAAATAAGAATCTTAGTAAAAGCCTTTTATAAGTATCTATTAATTTAATACTAGAATAAGTTATACCTAATAGTATAACTATCTATAATACCTTAAATATAATATCTTAAATTATTAAAGTAATTAATACCTTTCTTTAAATCTAAATTAATTAAGGTACTATTATAATAACCTTTAAAGATAAGTAGATACTTATTACTTTAAAGCTTAATATAGCTCTTAAGCTATTAAGGGTCTATCCTATAAATTATAAAGATAAATAAATTATATTTATAAGGAAAGATATAATAATTAAATTAATGTATCCTATTTAATTACTTAATCTTTATAATCTAATAAGAAGTTAATAGTAAGAAGAAGGATTATATTATTATCAATATATAAGGCTTTAATATAATTACTTAATTAGATAACTATCTAATCCCTTTATAAAGTAAGATTATTTTAATTATAATTAAGTTACCTTTTATTTCTATTATAAATAGGATAGATTACTTTTATTAATTTAATATTAAAGCCTCTAATTATTATAAGTTAATAGTTATCTCTTATTATAGCTAGGAGTAATATAATATTATATTAATAAGGTATAAGGGATTACCTCTATATATATATTAATAAGGTATAATAGATTACCTCTATATATATATTAATAAATAGATAAAATACTACGTCCTTATAAATACTTTTTATATATTTATATTAATAATATTATAGGCTTTTCTAAAAGCCTACTAAAATACCTTATTTATATCTAGAAGCTATTTACTCTATCTTATAAGTATTAATTAGGTCTTAAACCTTCCTTAGTTACCTATCTATTAACTTCCTTAGCTAGTATATTAATATCCTTAGGCTATCTACTTTAAAAGAAAAGCTTAAAGCTATTATTATATTATACTTCTTAAACTCTCTTAGAGATCTAGAAATCTTCTAAAGCTTTACTAGATAACTAAGATTATTTATATTAAGGTATAAATATAAAGTATTAACCTATTATAAAGGTATAAAATAGACCTTATAACTTTACTTACTACCTTAAATATTAAGGGTTATATTAAAAAGATTAAAGCTATTAAAGCCTTCTATTATTTTATTAAAATAGAGATCTAGGCTTTTTATAACTTAAAGAGAGCCTTTAATATACCTTAATTTTTAATATAATTTAATAAAATAAGGTTTTTATTTATTAACTTAAATACCTTTAAGGTATAAGGCTTTATTATAATAATTTATTATATAAAAGGAGATTTAGATAGCTTAAAGCCTTTTATAAGAATTAATATTTAATTAATTATATTTCTTAATAAGATATTTAATCTTATAAAGTAGAATTACTAGCTTATAAAGCTTAAAATAATAAGTATTATTTAAATAATATATAAGATAAGATACCTTGTTAATAAACCTCTTATAATTATTTATATAAATTACTCTATTATAATATTAATTTTTAAGTAGATTAGCTTCAATTTATTATCTATTAATAAGCTTAACCTCTACTTAATTATAGCTTTTTAATACCTTTTATAATTTAACTTCCTAATAAGATATAAGCTAGGTAAGAGTAATATTATCTTAAATATACTATTATACCTTAAGGGAGACTTAACCTCCTAATTAAACTTATTATCCTTAATTATAAATATATTAAATATATTATAATAGAGGCTATTACCTTTTAAATTAATTTAAGGTACTATTATATTATATTATCCTTATTAAGATATTATAAGACTTTAAAGAATACTTATTTAAAGTATATTAAAATAATTAATAATAAAATAAGGTCTTTAATATATTAAAGGCTTTTAATTAATCTCTTAAAGTCTATTATATATTCTTAAGATTTAAATTCTAAAATAATCTTATCTATTATATAAACTTTAATAATAGCTAAGAATAGCTTTATATTCCTAATATTATAAAGAAAGAGGTGTTTTAATTATCTAATAATAAATAATAATATAATAGATTTTATAAGACTTATAAGTATATTATTAATTTACTTTATCTCTAGTATCTAATATCTTATTTATAAACTTATATTAAATACTATCTTAGTTATTAAATTAATTAGATTAAAAGGTATAAACCTTATAAGAGCCTTTAATCTATTAATAGACCTAATATCCTATTTTATATAACTATAATAGATTTTATTATTATATTACCTTTAATATAAGAGAATAATTTTAATAGCCTCTTAATTATTATTAATAAGTTCTTTAAGTATATCCTTCTAATTATAGGTTAAATAATATAGGATATAATCTAATAAGCTAATATAATACTTATAAGCCTTATAAGCTATAATTAGGATATTTTATATAATATTATTAGTAATCAAGACCTAAAATTTATATTAGATTTCTAGAACACTCTATTCTATAGGTTAGGCTATTTATTACTTATATCTACTACCTATTATACTTAGACTAATATATAGTTAGAGAGAACTAACTACCTTATAAGAAGCCTACTATATTTAAATAACTTAATAACTATTAGATAATTTCTAATAAGTAGTTAAAAAAATTCATTTTTTATATATATAATTAATCTTAGCGTAGAAATATTTCAACTTTATTTTAATAATCTTAGGATAATAGGATAATAGGATAATAACTAGATTATAATATTAATATCTTATTTAAGACTATACTATTTCCTTTAAGGTAAATAGTTAACATTATATTATAAGTTTTATATTTTTAAATACCCTTATATTAATAATATTAATTAGTTATTAATTATCTTATATCTCTAGGAATATCTAAATAAACCTATTAATACCTTTATAAGCCTCGCGTTAAATAATATTACTTATAACTTTAAGGTATATAATACCTTTAGCTTACTATTAATTATAAATATTCCTATAGAAGACTTTAATAGACTATAATAGCTTAAAAGAGATTAAGTTAAGGAGGCTATTATATTTACTAATATATTTATTAAGGCCTAATATAATAGAAAGTATTAACTACTTAATACTATTAAAGGTAATAAGCTCTATTTATAACTTAATTATAATTACTTTATCCTAGATCTTACTAATCTTAAACTCTATTAATAATAAATAGAACCTTTTAAGATCCTTAATTAAGTTAATCCTCTTACTTATAAACTTAAATTACCCCTTATTATATTTATAATATAGCTTAAATTATATCCTAGCTTAGACCTATATAAAAGATTATAATATAGTAATTAATTACTAGTCTATAGTAATATCAACCTTATAGAAGATAAATATAAGTTAGAAGCTATTATAGGTAAGAAGGTTCGTGGTAAAAAGGTTTAATACCTTATTAAGTAGAAGGATTATAGGTCTTAATATAATATTTAATATAATATTAAAGACCTAAGAGATATAATAGAACTAGTTAATAAATATAATTAATAGACTTATAATAGGTTAAGGTTAAGAAAGAAGCGTGTACTATAATATACTAAGGACGGTACTTTATTTTCTTTTAGTAGGTATATATTATATATATAGATTTTAGTAGCTCTTAGTATACTATAGAAGGCATCTATAGTTATTATATATAGTTAGAGATCCTTCTTCTCTATTAAGTCTATTATCTCTTCCACCTATAATTAGTCTATCCTTGACAAAGGATATAAAAAATACATTAAAAAAAGCTCTTTATAATAATATTTAGAGGCTTATAATAACTCTTATTAAAGATATGTAAAAGTATAATAATTAAATAAAGTCCTTTTTAAAGATATTAATAATATATTATTATAATTAATTATTAACATAGAATTTAAATTTTAAGGGATTATTAATATTTAACAATTACTTTTATATTTATAGAAATAAAATTTTATAAAGTAAGTTTATCTATTATTATTATTATTATAATAATCCTTTAATAAGTTGTTTTAATATTAAGAAGATATATAATCTTCTTATTTATAAATATTATTCAAATAGAAGCTTAACTTAAATTATTAAATATTATTATATTTATAATATTTATTAATAGATTAAATAATTTTATTATTAAATTTATAATAAACTTAATTCTCTTTTAATTTTAAAGAAGCTTTAAAAGAATTTTTTTATAAATTTTATAATAAGTTTACCTCTTAATAAATATAAGAATATAACTTAATTCTTAATTCTTATTATTATAAATTAATTTATTAAAATAATAAGGTATATCCCTATTAATATAATAATTAATACTATATAATTAATAGAAGTTTTTTATAAAGAAATAATATATTAATATAATATATTGAATACTATTAATAATAATAAAGGCTTTATATTTATTAATACCTTTTAATTAATTAATTACTTTTACTTTAAAATAAAGAGGCGCCTTAATACTACCTTCTATTAATAAATATTTAAATTATTTAAATATTTAAATTAAATACTTAAATACTATTTATATATCTTTATAAATAATATTTAAATTAATTAGGTTAAATAGTTTTTTATAATTAAATTTTTATATAAATAATTATTATTCCTTTATTAAAATAATATTATTCCACTTTATATATAAATATTATATTAAGATCTATTAAGAACTTAAGGATAAGTTCTTAAAGAGGAAGGTATTTAATATAAATAAAAGGATTAAATTATTATAAGTTATAAAAGATAAAGCTATTAAGTACCTTTAAATTTTATAAGAATCTTAAGCTAAATATTATAATAAGAATTATAAATTATAAATATATAATATTAATTAATTATAAATATTAATTATAAAGAACTTAAAATAAAGTTATTTAAATAAAAATCTATTTTATAAATTTATAAGATCAGAAAATTAAAATTAAAATTAAAAATAAAATATACTACTTATTATTATTTTAAATTTATAAAATTTATAAAATATTTTATATCTTATTATTAAAATCTTATTATCTTTATAATTATAATAAATTAATTAGTATCTTTATATAAGCCCTTAAGCTTATTAATGATAAAAAATAATAAAAGGTTAGAGAAATTATTAATAAGATTAATAATAAATAAAGTATTTAATATAAGGTTAAATAAATAAGCTAAGATGATAAATATAATTGATAAATATTTATTAAAGACCTTAATAGAATATATAAGTTAACTTAATTTTATAATATATAAATAGGTAATTAATATAAGTATAATAAAGATATTTAATTAATAATATATATAATTAATAAGTAATCTTTTCACTATAATAGAAAATCTAGTAATTCGAATCCTAAAGATCTCCTATACTAATTTAGTTAATATATTACAAGAGAAGTCTAACTCTCTAACCGCTTTAGGATTAGGACGAATATTAAAACTTGATTCCATTTATGTATTTCTACTATATATATACCTAGGTATATTAAATTAATATTATTAATACTAAAGGATACGCCTTTATTAATATTATATAACAATATAAAAATCATGTAAATCAGCCTATTAATATAAAAGATATAACTAAGTCTATTAGTTTATATACTAGAATCCGTATAATATAACTACCTTTAGTATACCTATACTAAGATGTTACTAAAATACCTAAGTATACTACCTTACTAATTAATTAACATCTACTTATTATAATATATATCCAAATAGTATATATAATATACATAGGCCTACGGAGTATATACATCCTAAAATGACGTAAATCAGCCTATTAACGACAAAGATATAACTAAATCCATGAGTTTACCTAGTAAATCCATGTCTTAGCACTAATTTACCCGCTATACTTATACCTTAACCGTATTATAATATATATTCAAATAGTATATATAATACGTATAGGCCTACGGAGTAAATCGTCCTAGAAATTATATAAATCAGCCTATTAGTAATAAAGATATAACTAATTTCATTAATTCCCCTACTAAAATTCATATATCTAACTAGGCTAAGACTTACCATCGCTAGGTAGTAGGAGTGAAATACGTAAAAATCTGAAACTTTATAGGTATTTTCTAGTAGTAATATAATAAGTTATAAGATAAAGTAAATATATATCTAATAAGTTTATATTATAATTATATAGATTAACTATTAAGTTAGGTTTTAATACCTACTTTTAGAATTAACTAAATACTTAATACCTACTCTAGGAATTAATTACAATACTTAGTACTAACTTTAAGTACTAACTTAAAAACGTCTCGATTCCTTAGTAAGTTAGATTAAGTCGACTTAATTTACTAAGGTACTAATTATTAGTAAGGGCTAAAAAAAGTCCTAAGAATAGTAAAATTTTACGTTAGTTTTAGAAAATAATTAAGGCCTAAATTTTTATTACTAATCCTTATCCTCTATCCTAGGGAATATATATTACCTTTTCATATTACCTAGAAATACTAGTAAGATTATTAGTAATATTATAGCATATAGTACTAAAAATAGTATTATTATTAGTAATATATTATATATATTAGTCTTATTAATTTAGTCTTTAACTTTTAAGTATATCTATTACCTTTTTACGTTACCTAGAGAATAGTACTAAAGATATTAGTAATATTATAGTATATAGTACTAAAATACTACTATTTTTAATAATATATAATATATATTAGTCTTATTAATTTAATATATCTATTAATTCTTAAGAATATATATTACCCTTTTATATTACCTAGGGGATAGTACTAAAAATATTAAAAATATAATTAAAGATTATAATAACTAATAGTCTTAGTAATTCAAGTTAATACTTTCAAGTTAATACTTAATTCCTAGTTAGGTATTAACTTAAATACTTAATACTTACTTTTAGAATTAACTAAAATACTTAATATCTCTTTAAGGTATTAAATCGCTAAGATTTAAGTTAGGTACCTAACTTAAGTTCAAAGTACTAACTTAACGTAGTTAGTCTATAATTATATTCCTTTATATAATTATACTTACTTATATAATTAATTTAAATAGGAATATATTTTTATTATATCTATTTATATAATTATAATCATTATAATATATTATATTTAAAAGAATATTATTAATCTTAATATAATCTAATAAGGATATTAAGGATAGATTATAAAATAGTAAGCTAAAATACTTTATACCTTATAAAGTTTAATAATAAATAAGATATATTAATAACCTTTTTATATTCAAATATAACTACTTATTAAAGTTCTAATATAATTAGGATATAATATTCTTATTAATAATATTAATAGTATTATAATATTATCTTAGATTAAGGCTTAAGCTCTAATAGTATTAATACCTCTTAATATTATTATAAGTTATTAAATTTAATTTATATAACTTTTATTTAACCCTTTAACTTATTAATATATATCTTAAACTCCTAATTTTAATCTTATAAGTAAGTTATAATTTAAGGGGCTTACCTACTTATAATTACTATTTATTTATATATTTTCTACTATTAAGTAATCTTCTTATTAAGTCTCTTTTACTTATTTTTTAAAAGAGTATATTAATTAATTTTAATATATTATTATATAAATCTTCTTACCTTATTCTAGAATAGGATTGAAATCTATTATATATTAATAAATATACTATTATAAAGTTAATATTAATATACCTTTATATAATAATCTATATTATAATAGCTATTAATATAATAAGTATAAGGAGGAGTATTATTATAATTATATTTATTATCCTTATCTAATATAAAATAAATTTTATATAGGAGATCTAATATAATTTTAATATTAATACATTATCTTAGAGTAGGTAAATATAAATACACTTAATAATAAAGGTTTATTATA
>JAABUL010006009.1_pt1 | contig 14400 bp, 17 predicted proteins | sample 5559151 | NCBI WGS metagenome assembly JAABUL01 (sample SAMN10711876, study PRJNA513368) | rock metagenome | isolation source: Antarctica rocks | place: Antarctica: Victoria Land, Pudding Butte sud | reverse complement strand
TTGTGTGAATCTTCAAGGTTTCCGAAGGTAGTGCATTTTGTGAAGCTAGAGAGTAAGAAGACGATGTACAAGCTGAAATTAGAACTTAAAAAGTCGCTCTACCATTCGTTCTGGATATACTCAAACGTGTGGTTGATTTGGGAAAAATGCCTTCCGATACAGTGCTCGAGTCCGTAGTTCGAATTGCTAGAAGAGTGGTTGTGATACAGGTAGAATCCCATGCTCTCCATCTAATGGTACCCACAAAACGCCAAGCTGGATGCATACAACAATGACAACGAAGTAGATATTTTTCAGGTAAACCCCTACCTCGCCTGCGTTCCGGCTTTCTCAAGCACAACCTCAGATTTACTCTCCTCACCCTTCCTTACCTTCATTCCTTCCTCCTCAACATCCTCTTCTCCTTCGCTCATGCCATGTAGTACCTGCTCGGCCTCGTTCGGCGGGTCCCTCGATTCGCTCGAGACCCCGTCCCCAGGGGTGCTTTCCGTCTCGCCCCCACTCATCTGCCATTCCATAAGCTTGGTGAAGGCACCATTCGGGTTGGTGCTGAGGTCCTTGTAAGAGCCCTGTTCGGCAACTTTTCCGTCGGATGAAAGCACAATGATGGTGTCGGAGCGCTTGATCGTGGAGAGGCGGTGGGCGATGGAGATGGTGGTATTGTTGCCTCTGAGGAGGGCGGCAAGAGCAGAGTTGACAAGGGTTTCTGATTCGGCGTCGAGAGCGGATGTAGCTGTGATGAGACAGTTAGTTTAGTAACGATTAAGCAATGGTATCGCATTAATGCCGCTTACCTTCGTCTAGGATCAGGATATCTGGGTTCTTGACCAGAGCTCGAGCAATTGCTATGCGTTGCTTCTGGCCTCCTGACAGCATAGCTCCCCTTGCACCGACAGAGGTATCTAGGCCGTCCGGGAAATCACTAATAAAGCTGCAGTTGGCTTTCCTCGCAGCAGCGATGATTTCTGATCTCGTCGCGTGGGGCTTGCCGTACGAAATGTTCTCTGCTATGGTGCCTGAGAACAGCACTGGTTCTTGAGCAACAATGCCGATTTTCCTCCGCAAAGATTTGACGTTCATCGTAGAAATATCGACACCATCGATCTTGATCCTCCCTTGCGTAGGCGAGTAGAAACGAAGCATAAGTGATGCAATGGTCGATTTCCCTCCGCCTGAAGGCCCAACGACGGCGACATTTGTCCCCTGAGGAATCTCAAAATCCAAGTTGCTGAAAATGTCGACGGCAGGCCGAGTGGGATAGCTGAAAGATACGTTTTCGAACCTTATGGGCCCGCGTGCTGACTTTACAGGCAAACCGACGGTAGGAGAAATGGATGGCTTCCTGTCTTGGAGCTCGAACAGCCTACTGGCAGCTCCAACACCTTTCATCAGCTCTGAGTAAAAGCTCGATAGTCCGAAGAGACTTGATCCCGCGTAGGCCGTGTACATTAAGAACGACGTCAGTTCGCCGATACTAATGGTTCCTGATTTCACCATGCCCCCTCCTACATATAAGAGTGCTAAAATAGTCACATTGCCCATCATACCAGTCTACTTAGTATCAGTACCAGTCTAGAAACAAGGTGAGTCAACATACAGTGCTGAAAAATGTAGCACTTATGAGCGCCTCTTTCTTGCCAAGCCCAAATATCTTCTTTACTTGGTGATTATACCGGGAAACCTCCAAAATTTCACCAGCGAATGCTTGACTCGTTCTCACATTGCCAAGTCTTTCTTCCGCGATCTTAGTTAGAGTCCCCAGGTTCCTTTGGATTTTCCGGCTAAGATTCCTGATGGCGCGCCCATAGAAGAACGCCCCAATGGCAACGGGTGGAAACATGAGAGTCAGGATACCAGTAAGTTTCACACTAACATATGCCATCAGGCCAAATCCAGCTCCTCCACTGACTAAAGCCCGGAGTCCGTCAGATAAATTCTGTGTTATACTCTTCCCAACAATGATCGTATCTGAGCTTAGGCGAGAGATGAGATCTCCAACTCTGTTGGCATCAAAGAATTCAGCATCCTGGATTATGGTACTTCGGAAGAGCTGTGACCTTAGGCGCGCAACGATACGCTCCCCGACTATTCGAAGTATGATGATGCGGCCATAGTTCGCTCCTGCCCCTACAGCTAAAATCCCACCCAGAGCAATGTAAAATGTCGAAAGGTCCAATCCGAAGAGCTGGTCAGTGCCATCTTCCGACTTCGTAGCAATATCCAGTATTTTGCCGATCGAGAATGGAACAGCCATAGTGATCGCAGATGATACCAGTAAAAAGACAAATGCACATCCGAGAATCTTGGCTTCCGGTCTAGCGATCTTTATCAGCCTCCAAATTTCTCCCAATCCTGCTGTTTGACCCTGGGATTTTCCATCCTTTGCCAGACGTGCACTGAGATTGACTTGGGCGGCTTGCGAAGCCTTCTGGGACATCTCAAACCCCCGCTCGTTCTCCTCGGTTTCCAGAGCATCATCATTCTCTTCCTCGCCCACTGTCTTCTCATTACGAACTGCAGGCGAGTTCGCTTTCCTTCGCGTGGGAGAAATGGGGAATAATCGGGGTAAAGGTACAATCGCTGGTCGAGGGTTGGAAGCCAGGAAACGAGGAGAAATTATGGAGTGTGGGCTTGCATGCAGAATGGAGGTCGAGAAATTCCGCTTGAGCGGGAAGAAGGGAGTGAAGGTTTTGCATTGCGCAGCCTGATATATCAATCTGCTTTGCGTAGGTGTTTGGTGATTGTGGAGGGCACTCAGCGCTGGAGGCTTGCATAATCGCCGTAGAAGTAGCTCAGAGCTGCGCATGACTTGCTACTTGATTTCCATCCACTGCTGTTATCGGCTTTCCCGAAGTACTACTTTGGGAGGGATCATCGCCAAGGGTTGATTTGCAGTCTTTTGGTAGAAGCTGTGAAAAGTACATCTGAACATGGCGACCTGGAGGGAGACTAGAATAAACTAGCGGCATGACGACGTTAAGGTATCGTAGGGCTGTTGGTCCAAGCTTAGCCATCCCATTTACGACACAACTCAGCATATTCTGGGCTTTTATTTTAGATCCCATCACGAACTTCAATCTCCTCCTTGATGCTCTTCTTTCAATAGTATCTATCTCGTCCCACCACTGTAGCCTATCCATCCACTTCATCAATCATGCCACCTCCCTCAATCCTTATTCCGTATTGCTTCCTCTTCCACTTCTTCGAAACCCTCGCCGCCCTCTGCGGCGTCTAGTTAACCCTCGTTCAACCCTATTTCTGAGTCTTCAACTACGTCCTCAATATCTCCCCCTACGATCTACGCTCCCTTCCTGCAACCCATGTGTGCGCAACCTGCCGGGCTTTTTACTTTCTTCGCGTGGTCATAAGCCATTGTCCTGCGCGTTGCTCCAAATGTAAAGGTATGGAAAGCGGTGCTGTTTGGATCGTCATTTTGTAATACGTTGTATTTTCATGGGACGTGGAGTGTTTTAGGTGCAGACTTGTGTTTGGACCCAAAGATGGGGGATGAAGGAGTGTAGTTATTTCGTGATGATTTACCGTCCGGGAGGGATGAGACTTGCGTTTAGCGCAGGAGCGATTTTGTAGGTGGGGAAGTGATGGAAGCGGTGTAAGAGCTCGATGGTGGATCTTGGACATGAAATACGAGGAGATCGTGGACGGTAGAAACTGTTCATCTCGTACAACTATGAGGATATATGCATTTAATGTTCACAAAAACCCCCTTTCTTACATTCCCGGTGGTCGAGCGGTACTAGTTTCTAAGGCCTTGAATAACTCTTCTCGGTTCTTATAAATCGTATCGACTCCATTCTCATCCTGCGCATCCAGCATCGCGAATACATCTGGCTTGAGGTTTTCGGAATGGTTGCGAGCAGCTTCCAATATAGTATCGAAGCGACACCTAACAGTCTCTGTCGAAAAGTCTTCCCAGCTATTGACCAATAATGCTGTCTTGTCCTCCATTGATCGCTTGTCTAGGACTACAAATGTCTTCTCTCGCCACCAACCAGGCGCCCCCCTAATGATTCGATCAATCCAGCGTACCAAATCATCGACACTAGCGTGAAGAAATTCGTTCCCGGAGATTTGAACCGGTGGGTAAGTCCATAGTTGTGTGTGTTCATCAATGACAAAGTCTCGTTTGGTAACAAGGTGAAAATATTGTTCCTCGTCGTATGCTTTTGGCCCTTCTGGAGTCTGGATATCGTCCCCTGCTTTGGACTAACTGAGAAAGTCGTTAACGAACTGAGTACGCATTAGTATGAATTGATACACTTAATGGAGTGTCGAAGAGATCATACATCGGATGGAAGATCTTCGATAATAAAGAGAATATTATGATAGGATTTACGCTCGTGAATGTATGGTGAGGATGTGAGGGGTATTTGGAGACCATTATGCTGTATGGTTGATGTGGCAAAGAATGTCAATAGTAGAGGTGGTGAATAGTAGCAAATATGAAGACCGTAGATGCTCTGAAATAGAAGCGTTGAAAGAGTATGAATGAAGCAAACCACCACCTATTCATATGTCGGGGGCACAGGAGGTAGCGTTTCGACGCCACGTAGATGAACCGAGCCTATAGCTATGAAACCAACAAATGTTTCCAAGTCTTGCTGCTCTTGATTGCTGGCTTGTAGCTAGAAGGAATGTTCCTCTTGTAACAGATCCTACGTCTGTTGGACCTTTGACCAGCGCAAAGAAGTATCTGTTATGACATCAGATGTCGTTTCACGGCGTGCCCAACTTGTTGTACCGCAAGGCGGTGGGATTTCACCCGGAAGTAGACGTAAAGTTGTCAATATCACAATTGATTACAATTTTGCCCAGGTTAAACTTTCGACTTGTGCTCGCACCGGGTACTCCAACAATCGCAATCGCCATATCTCTGATACAAGACTAGAAACGGGTGCAGTAGGATGGTGCTGCGACAATGACTCCATTCCATTCAAACCATCGTAACCTATTGGCAATGCGGGCCTGGGCAGTCATCTGTGATGCTGCTGTTCACTTACGTGGCCAAGCATCATTTGGTCTGAGGCGCTAGCCCGTTCCTCAATGAAGAAGATATTCTATTCCTCTATATACACAGTCTCTATGTGTGGCCATGATTGATTCTTCCTAGCACACAAAAAAGTACTCGCCTCATAATTGTTGGTGGCGATACCTATAAAGCTCTAAGGCTTCCGTGTCAACGGGCTCAGTCATACACAGTCTAAGAGGGTCTGTCGTGCATGGTAGAACATTGCACGATCGTGTGTCATCTTCCTTCGAACTGGCCTAGGTCTGGTTTCCTGATGCTCCATCATGTCCGTTGGAGTCTCGGGACTTACGAAGTTCTTGAAGGCTGATCCGGCGTTAGGTGGATTCTATCTGCCTACGGAGGTACAATCAAAATTTTGAAACTTCTAGAGTAGCAAGAGGTTCCATAGCATTGAAAGGGTAGGGATATGCCAATGTTCCCCACCATCTTCTATTTTGCGAAAGATGTGTTTCAGTCAAGTATGAGATGAAACCAAGTATTACTCCTCTTCATTAACAGGATTGTTGGGTCTACCATCTATCCAGAGTATATGAGTATAAAAAGGACCTTTCGTTTATGAGGCAGCGGTCTTTCTTATCAGCATTCTCAGTTTCCATTGCATATTACTTGAGGCGATAAATGGCAAGCTCTCTAACTTTTTGTTAATCCCACTGTTTCTGTTTTTTCGCATTTTACCCATCCCATTTCAGGTACAGATTGAATCCCACGTTATGAGAGTCGTCTTTCTTGCGATTGCTTCCTTGCTCTTCGGCATTGATTCCGTCGTCGATGCGCACCCGGCCAAATCCTCCCAACCTACGCAGTCACCTTCGAAGACCGTACCCATAAAATACCCTACAGCCGCATCGACTACTGGAGCCCTGGAGAGTGGCAGTAGGAATAATGGATTGAATGCCCTTACAGCTCCGTTATATACCGGCTCCGTATCTACAGGCATTCCTAAGAATGGTAGTGAGATCAACGGGACAAAGATCTATGTAATTTTATCAACTCTCGCTCCCATACCAGCCCAGGCTACATGGGTAAATGAGTACTCACAAAGCAACTGGGGCAATGGTACTTCTCTCCATAATGATACTTCGCTCGATAATGGTACCTTCCCTGATAACGGTACTTCCCTTGATAACGATAATCCCCCTGGTAATGGTACTTATGTTGGAGTACGTCCCTTGCAGAAACGGCATTTACCCCATGGCTCCAGGAGAGGCCAAAGAGACACGTATCGGAACCGCCGTGGCGTATGGCTTAATGAGTACTACTTCCAAGAAGATGAACCACGGAACCCCGGAGGTCCCCGTCTCACAATTCAAGTAGAAGATTACCGACTGGAACCTGACATGCTTGCTCTTCGTTTGGCAAACCGACGGCCAGAGTTGGACCAAAGCCAGGTTCCAGAACATGTCGACGAACAAATACCCACCCAACGAACAAACCCTGCACCTGCTCGTGTTAATGGTGGGAATGCTCGAAGGCCAAACAACCAGCAACTGCATGATCGTCTGGGCATTGCATATCCTCCTTACGCGACTACGCCAGAGTCGCGGAGCGGCCGGAATTTGCAAGATGAAGATGCTCGAGGTGCGTCAAGACGCAACTGGGATCCCCACCAGCGAAGCCCACGACGGTCTCACGGCTTTGTCTCGTAAGACCAATAACGAGGTAGCCAAATAAAATTCCCAACCATGATGATCATTATGACTGACATGAGCCAGTCCAATCGAGTGTGTACGCCGCAGCACCTTGGAACGAGCCAATCCTTGAGTCATACGATCCCGATACTTTGCCCTCAACGTATGTTGAACCTTTACCTACAATCCCTTGTGTGCTTAGTAGCAAAGCTTGGCTTACTCGATTCCTAGCCCTCAGTCCCGAGCCGATCTAGACTCAAGAATCCGTTATTACCAGGATAACACTTGGGCATATGACGATACTCGTCCGTCAGGACCCCGCCGCGAGGGATACTATACGGTCACTCGATCGCCTAGAAGGTCGAGATCTCCAAGGGGCAGCAAGCTATAAAGTGGAATATGCTCATCGCCCGTTCTCGACATGACAGCGGCGAACATTGCGTCCATGCTTTATATGTGAATCGAAATGTAATCATAAAGGCGAAAGCCAGTCAGGGGTAACAATAGATGGAGCGCGGGCGTCTCCAACATCAGCCAATAAAAAACAATTCCGTCCAATCTTCTAGAGTAATACAAAAACTAGCAGAGCTGGAAAGTGTAATAATCCGGGAGCAATATATAGTAATAGTAGCTTCGATATTATAAGTCATTCTTATCAGTCTCACAGTTACAATTACTACACATGAATTGCGACTCTTCATTTTAGTCGAGGAGTGAGAAAGCTAGCCACACAAGTAATAACAATTAGAGAAAGTCGTAGCATTCAAGCGGTAATCAGGGCATCCGTAACTTCTCTCGTACATTTCTCTGACAAGAAGCTATCTTAAAACAAAACACGGAGTCTACGAGTTCAAAAGGTGAGCGAAACAACACCATCTGAAAGTAATTGCTTTACTAACCGTTCTCTGTAGCACGGACATATATCTCAAAGCCACTGGCCATTGTACATAAAGTTACCTCACGCACATCCGACGATGAACTGGCGGCAGTGGGGATGAGAAATTGCGAGCCGGCTAACAAGAGATATCGGCGTAGGTACAATGATTCTTCAAGTCGCAAGCTGTGGAAATTTCATTTTTTGGGGGGGGGTGGGGGGATATTTGAGTGGAGTGCGGGGCCCACAATTTGGAGTTTGTCAAGAGAATGGGAACGATTGACATCTTTCAAGTGAGAGATAGAGACAAGCGGGAGCAGAGAAGTTGAAGTAGGTATGGGATGTGGAACATGTGAAAGGCAAAAAAATCGTGACCGACGTTCGCGAGACAGTGAATTCAATAGACGAAGATAGGTACTTAACGGGTAAACTCAGGGACTGTTTCCTGTAAGGTCAAGAGCAGACGACTCCAGAAATAGGAGGCGAATTCATTATAGCCTACAGTGACTAGCATATAGTCAAGCTATGCGGGAGGACCTCTCGAACCGGTGCATACAATATCCGATCCAAACCCCTCAACACATGCAAGCCGAAGACTCGCAAGGTGGAAAACGGAAAACGAAGTCAGTGTGACAAGCCGATGCACGAACCAAAAGCCACGACACGTCTTTCATTTCTGCATCATGAGCTGAACGAACTCGTTATCTGGCAAGGATCAGTCAGCGGTGCTCGAAGTTGTATTCCCATAGTTTCTCACAGTCAATCCTTCCATCCCCATCCTGGTCAGCCTCCCGGATCATCTCGTCCACCTCGTCGTCTGTCAACTTCTCGCCAATGGAGGTCATTACATGGCGCAGTTCCGCAGCTGAAATAAAGCCATTGTTGTCACGGTCGAAAACCTTGAACGCTTCTCGGATTTCTTCCTCGGAGTCCGTATCCTTCATCTTACGAGCCATCATTGTTAGGAATTCTAAAAGCAAATGGGATCAGTAGGCTCTCCACGAAATGTGCGGGTCCAGAGAGGGTTTTTCATACCTGGAAAATCAATAGTCCCGTTATTGTCTGCATCCACTTCGTTGATCATGTCCTGGAGTTCAGACTCGCTAGGATTCTGGCCCAGAGATCGCATGACGGTACCCAATTCTTTTGTAGTGATTTGTCCTGGCAGGTTTAGAAATGATTAGTCTTCGGTCCTTGAGATTTCTTGTAGGGTAGCAAAAGTGTTCGCTATCCGCAACGTATTCCGCAAGCGCCTTCCCTTTGAGTTTAACCCAAGTCGTAGGGTGGATAGGGAAATTCGGGGTAGTTTGGACTCACCATCGCCGTCTTTGTCCTAAAGTAGGGGGAGAAGTCAGCCCCTCCCTTGCGCAGCACAGGGTCCTGAGTATACTAACAAACAGAGAGAATGCTTCCTTAAACTCAGACACCTGCTCCTCGGTAAGAGAGTCCGCCTGAAAAATGAACTGTCAGCTTAGGCGTCCTTATAGTAAGTAGAGCTAAGCAGGAGCCTCATTAGGCGGGGGGAAGTGGGGGGAAACAGCCATAAGCCTACCATGTTGGGGGTTAATGTGACTATGCGTGAGGGTAGTGGTGATAGTTCTGCAACGAATGACTTGAGGGTATTGGATATTGTTCAATGTTGTAGGTATGGGGTGCAACAGGTTAAGTCGCTGTCGATGCGAATTACGAGTAGGGTCTCGCAAGGCTGACCGATTTGCACGAGCCAAGAGATCCGTGAACGGAGATTGCCGGTAATGTGGGAGGTGTTGAACAACATCTCTTACTCCCTCACTTTGCTAACAACCACTTTCAATACTCATGGCAGTACTTGACCAATAATTTCATTTGTAAACCTGTGTTCCAGGCCCTTAGGGGCATCTGGAAAAGATGTGGAGAGATAGAACCAATCTGTAGGCGCCAACCCCCAGAGACTCAAGTCTCCGAGCTGATGTGAGCTTTGTAACAGCTATATATCCTACCGGCAGTCCTATGCCCACCACCCTGCTAAGAGACGAAGAGTCGTAGGTGCACCTGCCAATGGCTTCTCCACGCAAGGATCGGAATCTGAGGAGCGCCGCGGCCTTATGTCAACTGGGGCCTTTGAGGATGACGGAGATGCAATCATTGAAATGGACCTGCTCCCACCGAGATGGACGGATGTTCAGGAAGAAGTCACTGAGCTTCTAGAACAAATAGCAAAGAAGTCAGCAAATTTAGAAAAGCTGCACCAGAAGCATGTGCTGCCTAGCTTTGACGATGAGGATGTCCGAAAAAGGGAGGAAGCAACGATTGAGCGGATGACGTCGGAAATCACTCGCGGCTTTCATGACTGCCAAAGGGCGATCCAGAAAGTAGAGATGATGGTTAGAGAAGCAAAACGTCAAGGTGGAGTAGCCAGGGCGGATGAGACGATGGCTCGAAATATCCAGGTTGCTTTGGCCGCCACAGTGCAAGAGGCCAGTGCTGGCTTCAGGAAAAAACAAAGCAACTACATGAAGAGTGCGTAGCTCTTATTGCGAAGGTTGGAACCGTTCTGCTGACATGATATACAGAGCTTCGCCAGCTGGGAGGCATGTCATCTCCTTTCAATGGATCATCAAGCCCTTCCCAAAACCCGTATACTGATCCGTCTATGATGGAATCCGAGAGCGATAAGTCATTCTCCCAGTCGACTCTGCAGCAGACCACGCTGCAGCAAACGACCCAAAAACGTCTCAACAGCAATGACGCTGCCATTGCACAAAGAGAGCGAGAGATCAACGAGATTGCCAAGGGCATTATAGAACTGGCGGACATCTTCAAGGATCTTCAGATGATGATCATAGACCAGGGGACGATGCTCGATCGGATCGACTACAACATAGAGAACATGGTGGTCAATGTCAAGGAAGCCGAAAAGGAGCTTGTTGTGGTATGCCTGTTTGCACTGTAAGAAGGTTAGCAATGCTAACACTTTGGATGTAGGCCACTGGGTACCAGCGCAAGTCCATGAAGCGCAAGATCCTCCTATTTCTTCTCCTCCTGGTCATTGGCATGTTCATTCTCCTGCTGGTGAAGCTGAAGCGTTCCACCGCTCCATCTGGTGATCCTTCAAAGGAAGTGTTATAACCTACAAGTGAATAGATAGAGGGTCCGTATCCAACCATCGAATACGCTTTAGCTTCGTATCGAAAAAGGGATATTTATTGATTTGTTCAGTATATATATTTCACACGAACTCACGAACATCGACCATAACAGATTTGAAAAACCACTTCAAATATCAACCTTTTCATCCACGACCATACAAGCTATCCAAGTCGATAGCTTACTGTAAGTACATGAACTCCTGAGCTTACCCTATCATAGTCACGAAGTGGCTGATTCGTGACAAAGCAAACATGGCAAACACCAAGAAGTTTTTGATAAATCAGATCAAGCTCAAGGACCAAACGATCAAGAAGCGTAAGTGATTTGCCTCCATCTTAATAGACATTTATGCTGTTACCAAGTCCAATATCAAACTAGCAGCTCAACTAACCCTTTCGTAGTGAAGGCCAAAATCAGAATGGCGAAGATGTCGATCGGATTCCTCCGGCGTTTGGGCGCCATCACCACCACTTCTCCGCCTGCGGCCCAAGACTGGACCGTGGGGCGTACTCCTGAGGAGGAGGCGGGCAACCGAAGTGGAGGGGAGGAGGAAATCAATGCCGAGCTGAGGGAGGAATTGACGATCTTGCAAGACAAGATCGAGAAATTGAGGTCAGCGGAATGTGTGAACTGCGAGGTCAGTTTGGGAGATAACTTGGTTTTTGTGGGCTTGTGAGGATTCGTTTCTGGGGATTTGGCAGCTGGGAACTTGTCTGCCAATTTATTCTAACTAGAAATTTTCGAGACTTTAAGTACCAATAGACTGAACATTTGGTGGCTAGTGACCTCCACTCTCTGCTCTCAACAGTTCCGCAACATCATCATCTAAGTCTGCCATTGCATCTTCCCCACCCCCAAACCCCTCATCATCCAACTTCCTTTTCTTTGCCATCCCTCCCCCTGCACTTCCCGGACTCCCCGCATAGAGTCGTACCGGCGGCATCGATAACGAGGAAAGCAGGTCTGAGCCTGCTAGTGATGCCTGGGGCATAGAGGAGGTGAATTGGGGCAATTGTGAGGGGAGAGTGGAAGGAGGTGAGGTTTGGAAAGGGGTTTGAGGCAAGGGTTTGGGGGGTGTGAGGGTTTCAACGGGTGGAGGAGTCAGTTCTTCGATGTCTGGGCGCTCGGGCTCAGTTTTTGAAGGTTCCTGAGGTGTACCTTTGCCGTTCGTGTGGGTATTGGGGGTTATGGGCGAGGATTCAGCGGACAGACCGCGCATGATGCCGTCTTCGACCTCGCGTTTCTTGGCTTCGGCACTGGCTTTACGGCTAACGAGCTCTGAATGCTGGGGTTCTTCTGCGGCCAATGTTGTGCGGTTTGTTTCGAGGAGTTTTTCGAGCCCTTCCACAAGCGCGCGGCGGGCTTTGATACTCTCGGATACGGCACCCTCAGCACTGGCGAGGGATTTAAGGAGGGCGCTGAGGCGGGCAGCGTGCACTGGGGGTGTTGGGATTGTTTTGCTTGGGTCGGTGAGCTTGTCGTACTCGCTGTTTGCGGTTGCTGCGAGGCCAGTGGTGGAAGCTACTGCCTTGGAGACAGCGATCTGGAGAGGTACGAGAGGCTGGATCTCCAAAGGTGCTGCTGGGCCAGAAGAGTTGGAGAACAGTGAGCCACCAAGCAGTGGTTTCTTACCCGAAGAGCGCGATTTGTCAAGCTCATCAATACGGGCTTCGATAGCTTCTTGGATAGGGGGTTCGAAGATTTGCCGCTGGCGCCATACCTCAATGACACGACGAATTTTCTGCTGGACTTCGTTGGTAGCACCTTTGTAGGCGGTGGCAGAAGCTTCAGCTATAATAGGGGAAAAAGCAATGAGGAAGTCATCCTTTTTCCTGGCGCGGGATTGCTGGGCGACTTCATTGGCGAGGTAGATGAGGTTGAGGCGCTTGTTGGCACCAGAATCTTTGAGACGTTGGAGCCATATGGTTGCGGTGCGGTCTGCATGTCTCCTGGAGAGCTAGCGGTCAGCGGCGCATGGAAGAGAAGCGGATGCACTTGGGGGAAAAAGTACCTATGGAACATCACCCATTGAGCGACAGTTACGATGCTCTCCTGGGTCTCATTTAGGGCTGAAAGCTTCGCCTTTACACCATCATCTGTATACGCCATACTGGCTTGCTACAACTAGCCAGAGAAGTTGAGGGTGTTGTGGCGGCTAGGCGTGCTAGGTAAATGTTGGCAGGTTGGCGAGGAGCGGCAAAGCTTGCGAGGTCTGCTAGATTATCTGGAGATATTGGGATAGATGTAGGACTTCACACCATAGTCTTTGTGTGGACCACACGATTCTACAAAGTTGGATATTGAGGTTGTGAAACTATTGATAGTCGTGAGAGTTGGAGTTAAGCTCTGTACGGGTCCTGCCTCAACGAAGTTATGTCGCGTCAGTAATTCTCAACATCTACGACGAAGTCATTGGACGCTCTACCCGCACTGACATATAAACCTTGGCTCTTCAGACAAACTGACACCATCCATTGGAGCTCTCAGCACGCTCCTTGATCACTTTCATATTACTACACAACTAGCCATGGCTGACAGATTCCCTTCCATAGAAGACTTTTCAGAAGGTGAGCAGGCTGATCACAGTCATTTTCCTATCCGGCATCACATTAACTGACCATAAATGTTATCTTCTACAGGTCAGACTGAAGTTGAGGGCAATGGCACGGCGTCCCATGACGGAATCGCTGGAGACGACGACTTCCTAAGACGAGAGCGTGACTTACTCGGTGATGACGCTGCCCAATTTGCTTCCGCACACGACAACGCTGCCACAGCTGCTGTGGAGGACGGAGACGATGATCTCCTAGGTGGTGGTGGAGGGAGCTATAACGGCGATAAAGTTGGCGGAGATGACGTTGGCCAATTTGAGAGTTCTTTCCCTGCTGTCGACCATCGCAACGAGGTATGGATCCTTTGCCATTCTTGAACATAGCACAGTGTTTGACCTTTGACCAGGCAATCGGACCAGGCGGCACAATTACGAATTCAGCTTCACCTTTCCAGCCCTCGCAGCAATCCTACAGCAACTACACAGCCCCAGAAGAAGAGCCTGAACCCATACGGTAAGTCCCACCCCGAGATATTATCCCTCCTCCCCCATTCCCCTTTTCTAATCCCCAACACTAACACCTGCTCCCAACCTTCAGCCAATGGCGCGAACGCCGCGACCAGCAACTAGCTGAGCGCGCCAAAATCTCCGCCGCCAAAAAACAAGAAACCATCTCCGTCGCCCAAAAATCCATCGACGACTTCTACGAAAACTACAACGCCAAAAAGGAAAAATCAATCTCCCGCACCCGCAAAGAAGCCGAGGAGTTCCTCGCTAGCCGCGAAGACACCTCCGCTGGCGGCACGAGCTGGGAGCGAATTGCGAAACTGGTGGACTTGAGCGGGAAGGGGACCAAGGGCGGGGCGAGCGGGACGGGCAAGGAGCGGTTTCGAGAGTTATTGGTGGAGCTGAGAAAGGATGAAAAGGCGCCGGGGGCGAGTGGGTATTGAAGTTGTATGTGCTCGAGGTGAAAGCGACTTAAGAGAAGGGGCAGAGTTCTTGTTGATATGGAAAGGGGCGTTGGAGCATAGACAGGGCAAAAAACGCGTGTGCATAAGATACCTGGTTGTAGGATGGTTGAAATGCATTGATTGCCTCTTGTTATGCGTCTCGGGATGTTGGGAGCCGTTGCTCTTGACGTTAGCTGGTTAGAAAGGACTTCCACGGTGTC
>JAABUL010006008.1_pt1 | contig 14401 bp, 17 predicted proteins | sample 5559151 | NCBI WGS metagenome assembly JAABUL01 (sample SAMN10711876, study PRJNA513368) | rock metagenome | isolation source: Antarctica rocks | place: Antarctica: Victoria Land, Pudding Butte sud | reverse complement strand
ACCTGCGGCACATCGGCGCCCGGACGCGCGAGGCCTTGGAGGCGGCGATCAGCACCGCCATCGACTCGATCACCATCCACGACGCCGCTGGCTTCTTCCGCCACTGCGGCTACCACCTTCCGGGTCAGCCTTCATGAAGAGCGCTGTAATCCCGGCTGGCGCCAACCGCCATGATGCCCCCTTGCTGGCAGCCACCCTCACCGGCCTGGACAAGGCGGCCGCCCTCACCGACGCCGAGCCGGGGACGGTCCACCTGGATCAGGGCTATGCTGGTGGTCCCACCCGTACCCTGCTCGACGAGTTGGGCCTGGACGGGGTCATCGCTCGCAAGGGAGTGCCGGCACCACGGCAGGCCGGGAGCAGGTGGACGGTCGAGCGCACGCATAGCTGGATGAATGGCTACGGGAAGCTGCGGCGCTGCACCGAGAAGCGGCGAGTCATTGTGGAGTTCTACCTGTTCTTGGCCGCGGCCGTGGTCGTGCTCCGCCAGCTCATCCAGAAGGCCCGCCTGCGCTACCGCTGGCCCACTCGTCCAACCACCCGTCGCCTCAAATAGGGCCCATTGCCGGTCGCTCTTAGAGTTGCTCAGAAGGCAGGCAAGCCAACAGGCTTCCGGCGCAAAAAACCTTGAATACCATCGGTTGTTCATTGACGGCCCCAGCACGATCGAAGGCGGCATAAAGTGGATACCATGGACCGGGCATCCGCTTCGTCAGGTATACGGCCGCGGCGCTCTTTCGACTATTCAGTCCCCAGCGCATCTCGCACCGGAGATTAGCTAGCCTCGGAGTGTCTTCTCGTACACACGGCGGCGGCCCCTTTCTTGGAAACCTGCGTGCTCGTCGACCCGTCGAGCTGCCTCGTTGTTCGCGTTCACTTCGAGCCCTGCGTCGCGCAGGCCTGCCGGCCTGAATGCATCCAGAGTATGCGCGATGAGCGCGGCGGCAACGCCGCGCCCTCGGGCCTGAGGCGCCACCCCAATTTGGTCGATCCATCCGGTTATCGACTCTCGAACGGATGAGATGACGAAGCCAACCGGCTGAGAGCGGACCACGGCCAGGGCCGAGAGGTCCTTTCGAAATCCCGTTCCCCCCGTCAGCGCTTCAGTCCACTCCTCCTGGTTCCAGCCGGGGAAACCGGGCCGCTCGCGGAAGGCCTGGACGTATACCTGATAGAACCAGGGGACGGTGGTCTCGGACCAGGGAACGAAGGCGAGGTCATCGACGTGGACTTGGAGAATCGGGTCGTCGAGTGAGCGCACCATTGTGTCCTCAGCAAGCGCGAGGCGGTACCCATATTGCTCATAGATTTTGATGGATCCTTCCCGCCGGTCCGAAAAGTCGATGCGAGCGACCACAGGCCGGCCGCCGGTCAGGGAATCGAGCCGGCGCGCTGATTCTCTCTCGTACCAGCGAAGCAAGGATTCCTCGACGTCTACCGGGCAGGACGGATCCGTGCGCGCGTCCAGGTAGATCCGATGTGCCTGAGGCACGGTGTGCTGGAATACGAAGGCGTAGGCGCGGAGCGCGCCATTCCTGTCCTCGCCGACCACGGCATGCGGCACCAGTTCTGGGTCGAAGAGATCCGACAGATCGGTGAGCGCGTAGCGATCCACCGGACCGGCCGGCTGCTGCGATGCTCGCTGGAGCGATTCGAGTTCCTCCTGGTCCTCAGACTTCGCGTCCCGCCAGGAGACCTCTGGGACGTCTGGCAACGAACCGTTCACGCTGAGACTCTCCTCGCGCAAGGCTGGGTATGGCCACCTCTGGCCGGCCGAGTTTCCCTTGCGTTTGCCACCGCTTGGTGATGATTAGAACCTTGCTTCGTGGATTATGCAGCAGAACTCTCCCACGCGATGCTGGATACATCATCAGAGTGGCGTAGGACCAGTGCAGCGCCGAGTAGTCTGTAGTTCCGCCGCGCGGTCAACTATCTGGCGATGCTCACCATCGCCGCCATCGTGCTCTGGCTCTAACCTGCAATCTTACCGCTCGCTCCCATTGGTCATACCACTCCGCAATATCGTCAGATGTGCTCATTGTTTCCACCTGTCTCTTGCGCTACGTCGCTCCAAAACCCTGGCCAAGTCGTAGCGGCCTCAGGTACCGGCCCCGGTCAACGTATCTGTACTGCATCATCCTTTACTACCACAATGCTCCCGTCCTTCGATGAGAAGTTCGGCAGTCCTTCGCTGAGCAATGCCAGGGAGAAGAAACTCCAAATATAGTGGCGACGGGGATCATACGATGGCCCTGTTGCGCACCTGTTTGCTCATCGTCACCGAGTGACAACGCAATTGGAAGATGTAGATTTGTTGACGACGGAAGCGCAACGACCGGGTTTCTGTCACTCCATTATCGGATCCTCCAGCACGTCCGCGCTATCGCGATTTACACGTCTCAGCGTCTCAATCGCTCTGCCAGGTCACCATGCCCTGCCTCGTCGGCGTAGGTGGCAGCCGTCTTGCCCTCCTCGTTGATTGCCGATGGATCGGCTCCCTGGCTCAGCAGCCACTCGACCTCAGCATCGTCGCCGTTCTGTGCGGCGCCCATGAGGGGCGTAAACCCGTCCTGCTGGCGAGCATTCACGTCGGCGCCGCGCTCCACCAGGAGTCGGGCCACCTCATAGCCTCTCCCAGCAACGGCGCTGTGGAGCGGCTGGACCCGGGTAGGATTGTCCGCCACCGCGTTGACTTCCGCCCCGGCGTCCAGGAGCGTCTCCGCTATCAGTCTGTCCCCACCGAAGAAGCCGGCGTAGTGCAGAGCGGTATAGCCATCGGCCGTGCGCCTCCGCGCCATCTCTGTGTCCTGGCCCAGCAGGGCACGGACCCTGTCCGCTCGCCCCACAGCCGACGCCTCAAAGATGTCCAGCGGCCAATCGACAGCGAGTAGGGTAGGGATCAGATCGGCCTTGCCGCGGTAGAGCGCGTAGAGGATTGGGGACTCGGCTCCGTTGTTGCCCGGTTCTCCTATTATCCCCATCTCGCCGAGCAGCTGTTCCAGTCTGACGCGGTCGTCTGCGTCGATCGCCGCGAAAATACTCGAAGTTGTGTCCATCAATACCCCCTCTAAAAAAGTTAGTTGCGCTAGCTAAGTAGTATAGTATGAGATCATGGGAGCGAATGCAAGGGGACCTCGCGATGATCGGCGAGTCGAGACGGCGAACCGACTTCACTCCCTGGCCATCCATCTCCTGCGGCGAGCCAGACGTGAGGATGCGCTCACCGGCATCAGTCCGGCCCGGCTCTCGGCGCTGTCTGTTGCCGGATTCGGTGGACCGGACACCGTGTCCGAGCTCTCCGCAGCGGAGGGGGTAAGTCTTCCCACCATGAGCCGGATGGTATCCGCCCTCGAGGCCGACGGATTGGTACAGCGGACCGGAGATGTGCGCGATGGCAGGATCGCGAGACTGGCAGTAACCGAGAAGGGACTGCGGGTCCTCCAGGAGGGACGTGCCCGCCGGACCGCCCAGGTGAATGAGATCCTCCAAGAGCTATCAGAGGAGGAACTGGAATCGGTGGACCGGGCCGTCGAGGCGCTGGAACGGATCCTGGGTGGACCGCATTAATGCTTCCATGGTACAACCCCAAAAGATGTCGCCTGATCGTCGAAGTCCTCGGATTGAATTGGGACGACGGCCGTCTACATGCAGGCCCCTTGCCTGAATTATTCACGAAGCGATGCGGACGGTTAGCGAGGATGTGCTAGAGCGGTTCGCCAGGGTGAAGCAAGACCAACCTAATACAGCAACAATGCCGAGCGGTGATCGGCAACTGGGACATATCATGGTGCTGTATCCCGGCCACCCGCTGGTTGGCCACATCGTGTCCGTTGTCCGTCGATACGGGCAGCAGGAGCGGGGGCAATGGGTGATCGAGCTGCCCGATGGCAGCCGGCAATATGTTCCCATCTCCTGGTGTTCGCCGCTTTCGTCGCCGGAGGAGACGCGCCCTGTGTCAGCATCCTCGCAGGATGGCCCACTGTCAGACGGTGCCGCTTCTTCGCCGCTGAGCCTGTCGGCGCTGCGTGACCTTGCCGCGTTGGTGCGCCGGCTCCAGGAGGAGGCAGCCCAACGCGGAGAGGAGCAGCAGGATGCGGGGCCAGGATCACGCGAGGAATCAGGACCGGGACGAGGAATCGGGAGCGACAAGGAGACCGGCGTTGCCGGCGTGGGAGAGCTTTGCGCTGGACGATCGGCAGCGGCTGGTGCGCACGATCCTGCACGCGGCACGCCGCAAGGTCGAGGTGCGGGCGACGAGCAGTCGCCCGAAGAGGTGAGGGAGTCATGACTGCACCGATGGTAGACGCACCACCCGTCGTCATGCCGGACCGGACGACACCGCCGGTGACGATGCCGCCGGATCCCAAAATCCACCCGCGACACCTGCAGCGGCAGGCACTCATTTATGTGCGCCAATCCCACCCCAATCAGGTCCGCCACCATCCAGAGAGCGCACGCCGGCAATACGGTCTGGTGGAGCGAGCCCAGCAGATTGGCTGGGGGCCGGAGCAGGTCACGGTGATCGACGAGGACCAGGGGAAGAGCGGAGCGGGTAGCGCGGCCGCTCATGGGCGTGATGGCTTCGCCGAGCTGGTGTCTGCGGTGAGCTTAGGCGAGGTTGGCATCATCCTGGCCCTGGAGGTCTCACGCCTGGCCCGCAATTCGGCCGAGTGGTATCGGCTGCTGGAGCTCTGTGCCCTGGCCGGCACGCTCATCGCCGATGACGCCACTATCTACGATCCACGGCTCTTCAACGACCGGCTGCTCCTGGGCTTACGGGGCACCATCAGTGAGGTGGAGCTGCATTGCATCAAAGAACGGCTGGACGGCGCCCGGATGAGCAAGGCCCGGCGCGGGGAACTGTCCATTCGTCTCCCGGCCGGCTATGTGGGGAACCGGGATGGGCAGATCGAGTGCGATCCTGATCAAGAAGTCCAGGGAGCAATCCGCACGATCTTTGCCCACTTCGAGCGGCTCGGCACCGCGACGGCGGTTCTGCGCTTCTGCAATGACCATGGGCTCACGATCCCACGCCGCCGCTGGCATGCCGACAGCGGGTCGGCGGTGGTGTGGATGCGGCCCAGCTACCAGGCAATCCACACGATCTGAGCTGAACCCCACCTACGCCGGCGCCTACGTCTACGGTCAGCGTGGCCATGATCCGAGCGGCCCCATCGGCCCGGGACCCCGAAAGCGCTTCGCCCTGAATCAGGCGGAGGTCCTGCTACGTGATCACCACCCGGCCCATGTGAGTTGGGAGCGCTATCTCGCCAACCGCGCAACACTCCGAGACAACAGCACCCAGTTCCAGTCCAGCCATGGTGCGCCGCGGCACGGGAGTGGGCTGCTCCAGGGCCTGGTGGTCTGTGGGCGGTGTGGCTGTCGAATGCGGCTCCAGTATGGCACCGCCAGCACCGCCTATCTCTGCGGCACGCGCCACCAGCGCTACGGGGAGCCCCTCTGCCAGAGCCTGACCATCGACCACGTGGATCGCGCGGTCATCGAGGCCTTCCTCCAGGTTATTGGGCCGGCACAGATGGAAGCGGCACTGGCGTTGGCTGAGGATCTCGAACGCGACCGCATCGCAGTCGAGCGTCAGTGGGAACTGCGACTGGAACGGGCCCACTATGAGGTGGAGCGGGCCTTCTGGCAATACGACCTCTGTGAGCCTGAGAACCGCCTGGCAGGCCGCGAACTGGACAGACGCTGGAACGAGAAGCTGCGGGCCTTGGCCGAGCTTGACGTCGAGTATCGGCGGGAGCAGGATCGGGGGCTGATGCCCCTCACCGAAGACGAGAAGGGCACCCTGCGCCAGCTGGTCGGGAATGTGCGGGTCCTCTGGGAGGCAGTGGAGATGCCCATAGAGGATCGCAAGCGCCTGGTGCGCTGCCTCATCCGGGAGGTGGTACTGCTCAAGGATGAGCAGCCACGCGGCCAGGGCGGCATCACGACCATCCGCATCGGGTGGTGCAGCGGAACGTGGAGCGAGTTGAGGGATTGGACGCGGGCGAACGATGACCGCATGCGGATGGCCATGGATCCTGCGATCGGCCGGCTGATGCTCTTCCGACCTCTCTTGCCGTCCTGCAAGCAGAGTGACTTCAACCTGCTCGAAGATTCCTGGCGGACTCTCTCGACGCATGACCTGATCATGCTGTTTGACCACTGTGTCAGCATCATGCACGTTCGACTCGGGCGGAAGAAATCCGCTTTGGAAGCACAGCAGCCGTGGAGCGCCGACTTGAAGCACCTTCTTGACACATATCGAGAGGCACCTGACGGTGAACCGATAGAGGGAGACTTCCTCTGTAGCGGCATCGCGGCATCGGGAGGACGAGTCACTGGGATCGCTCGTGTGGTCCCGGAGCCGGATGGCCTGGATGCGCTCCTTCCAGGAGAGATCCTCGTCACGCGTTTTACCCGTCCGGAGCTCGTGCCGTACTTCCGACAGATCCGGGCGCTTGTTACCGACGAGGGCGGAACGGTGTCCCACGCTGCAATCATGGCCCGGGAGTTCGGGCTGCCGCCGTAACCGGGTGCCGGGACGCGACGTCTGTCATTCGAACCGGAGACATCATCCAGGTGGATGGCGATCTCGGTCTCGTGATGGCTGTGCAACCATCTGTCGTGTAACTCGTCGCACACCCGCGGCCCTGGTGCGCCGAGGGTGTGCAGAGGCGGAATTTCTCGTGGACTTCTGCATGCTCTACGGCTCCTCATTCGCTTCGCCTGGCGTCCTATCCGGACATCTGCGGTCCGCACACTCTCGGTGCGCCGGTGGGATTGTCCCTACTCCTTCATATGGCCGTGTTGCCTTCCTTTCCTGGCGTCAGTGGGCAATGTGCCGGTGCCGTGCAGGACAGTTGCTCGCCTCGACGGGGAGAGAGGCGATCCCTGGAGCGTGGCAGGCTAGCGGAGGATCTTCGACTCCAGAGCTGGCCAGTGTCCCATCAGCCATCGCACGCCGTAAACATCGTTCTGCGCGTGTCCAGCAAGACACATCGGAGCAGAGCTTCTGATGGGGGCAGGGGTAGCGACGAAGACGAATTCCGAGGCCCAAAATGTGGCGACCAGAGGCGACTCATCTATCTCTCAGGTAGAGCGCGAGGGCTGGGAAGCTATGCAGAGCGTCAATAACCGCCGGGGGTGTGTCGGCGCGTTCGGTGAACGCTCGCGCCACGTCGGTGCCACCGATGATGCCACGGTCCCCCGCCCAGCACTTGCGGCAGAGGGAGAAGAGAACTTCTTCGACATAGGCAGGCGCCAGGGGATGGAGGGTGTCCCGCACCCAGCCGATCGAATCCTGCAAGTCTGGCTCGCTAACGGCCTTGAGCGCCCGGGAGAAGTCCTCCCGCTGCGCTGGGAGATCGATGGGAATCCGGGTCGAGCTATTGACGTCGAAGTGCGAAACCGATACGCTTCGCGGACCGCCGAGTGTGAGCACCGCAACGGTTTGCAGTGTCTGTCGGGTGAACCAGGAGGCGGACGCGATAGCGCCCGGGTTGATCAGCGAGATGCCGCCGTGTTCGACAGCCATCGGGATGTGGGTGTGGCCGAAGACTACGATGTCCGCACCGTGGTCTTTGCCCAGGCTCGCCCAGTAGTCGTCCTTCGGGCCCCACGTCTGATTCGCCCGGATGGCTACCTCACGCTGCGGGTCCTGGTGGTGGCTGTGCGTGAGGACAAGCCGCCGGCCCAGGGGGCCGAGCGTCTGGCGATAAGGGAGGGCTGCTGTCGCTTCGGCCGTCTCGTCGTTCCCGTGAACCGCGACCACTGGCGCAATACGACTCAGTTCGTCGAGCACCCAGAGCTCGCCCATGTCCCCGGCGTGGAAAATGAGATCGACACCGGCGAAGATGTCTGGAAGTGAGGCGGGAAGCGCTGCCCACCGTGCAGGCATGTGGGTGTCGGCGATGAGGCCGATACGGAGGGTGCGATCGTGCATGGCTCTGGGGTCAATGCCTCAGCGACGCAGGACGCCAATGTCGGTCAGCCAGGAGAGGACAGCGCTCGCACCCTCCTCGGCCTTCTGGTCCATCCCGTGGTCGCCGCCCTCAATCTCCTGATACTCTACCGGCCTGCCGGCGGTGCGACGAAGCTCCTTCCCGAGCCAGGCGTCCGAGCGGCGGAAAGGGTTGTCCTTTGACCCCTGCAGCAAGAAGACGGGGCACTCGATGAAGGCAACGGCGAAGATCGGTGCTCCTTCGACGAAGTCGCCGAAGAACGCCTCAGGAAAGGCAATGTCGAAGACCTTCCTGCGCTCGCCGGCCAGGATCACCTCCGCATTATCAACGAAGGTGCGGGCTGGGCTGCGCGGCATGCTGATATACAGACCAAGACAGGTGGCGATCGAGATGACAAAGGCGCTCGTTGGAAGCCCGAGAGCATGGCGCAGCACGGCGGTCGTCCCGGAGCTGATGCCCAGCGTCCCGATCCTCGGCGGATCGGCCCACTCCTGCCGTTCGACCCACTGGTGGATCGCCGCCAGATTCTCGGTCCACCGGCCGTAAGTCATCTCGTCGTACGGACCACCGGTCTCACCACAGCCATAGAAGTCGAAGGTGACGAGAGCCATCCCGACCTCCGTCAACTGGGAGCACAGCGCGCGAGTGAAGGGGTGGAGAGTGCGATCGCCTCCCCAGCCGTGGCAGTAGATCATCACCGGCATGGGGTCGGCGGGGTGGTCCGGCAGGTGGACAGTTCCGGCGTTCCGGTCGCCTGCTGCGAGCCGAAAGTCTGTGCTCTTCATGTCCCATTCTCGCGGAGTGTCTTGCTCAGAATCAGGCTGTTGTAGTTTATCCCGCAATCGACTCGCTCAACCTCACGATAGCCACGCCGCTGGTTGTAGCGGATCAGGTGATCCACACCTTTTGACAGCCTGGCCCGTCAAGTCAGCCAGTTCTACGACCTTGAGAGCGTCGAGCATGCGCACCTCTTCCGCTCACAACTCGACCGCCGTCTGTGCGACCGCTTCCACGACCCCGCCGCGTGGGATGTCGATGCCCGTGGCAAGGAGCACGCGGCATGACGCGCTGCACATCCAAACCGCGACGCGTGATCCCCGGCGAGATTGAGACAGTAATCGATCCCGTCCGGCAGAACCTCCGTCTGCTGGCCGAGCTGGTGCAGCGATACGAAGTGGACCGGACCGACATCACAGCCGACGGACGCATTGTCCGCACGCCGGCCGATGTCGTCGGGTGCCTGGGATCGGACCTGGCGGACCTGGCGCAGGAGCAGCTCCGGGTGGTGTCCCTCGACACGAAGAATCGGCTCCTTGGTGCGAGTCTCGTCTACCAGGGAGGGATCAACTCCATCATGGTCCGTCTCGCGGATTGCTTTCGTGAGGCTGTCCGGGTTAATGCCGCGGCGGTCCTCCTGGTGCACAACCATCCGAGTGGAGATCCTGAGCCATCTCCGGAAGATGTGCGCGTCACGCGCGAGGCGGCACAGGTGGGTGACCTGCTCGGCATTGACCTGCTGGACCACGTGATCGTGGGTCACCGAGCCTTTGGCCTTACGGGAGAATTGTGTCCGCAGCAAGCTCATGGAATCGCCCTTTCAGGGGCAAGTGGGCTTTTATCCGGGCCACGACTGCGCGTACGCCAATGCTCGTTCCTCGCGCTGGATCAGTTTCTCAAAAGGTCTCAGTTCCCGTGTGCTGTCGAGCGCCTCCTGTAAAGTCTGTATGGCCTCCTGCTGGCGGCCCTGCTCGAGGTAGGTCAGTCCCAAGTAATGACAGGGCATGGAGCGGAGATCCCGCATGCCGTCGCCCTCGCTCAGGTCCCGCGCTTCGAGGAGAAGCTGTTCTGCCACGGAGAGGTTGCCGCGATACATCTCCGCTCGCCCGAGGTAGACCTGCGCGATCATCATCATGCGAGTGTGTCCCAGGCCGCGCTCGATGTCGACCTTCTCCCGCAGGAGTTCTACCGCCTTTTCCGGGCGGCCGATGAGCGTCAGTGCTTCACCGAGATACGACAGATTGTTACGGATTCCCAAACCGTAGTTGGTCTCACGGGCGCGCTTGAGTTCCTGATATGCGTTTCTGATCGCGGCCTGGAACAGACGCTTGTCGGTGGGCACGTCGCGCATCTGCTCGTCCTGCGTGATGTACGTTGCAAGATGCGGCGTTTCGCCGGTCTTCTGGACATTTTTGGTCCACGCTGCCCGACTGGCGGGATCCTCGTTTCCGGGACCGAGCCACCTCCCGATCTGAAGAAGCTGTTTGCGTGCCAGCGCGTTGGATGTCTGTATCCATGCGTGCTCGATCTTTCCGTCGGCAACACGAAGGATCGCCTGGACCTCAAACAGCGGTTGGGAGTCATATTCAATTCCGTACGGGTTGGGATCCGGTCTCCGGGCCAATATCTCTTCGGTGAGCGCCGAATCTGGGCCATCCATTCGACTGGGCATGTCCGTTTCCATACGCACAGCGACCAGATCGCCCGCACCGAAGAGGTGGGTGACCGAGGGCAGCGCGGCGGGCGCTGACCCCTGGCTGAACGCACCCCTCAACTCCTGGAGCATTCCGCCAAGAGCGGCAATATTCTGTTTGCCGCTGATTGTGTATGGCGTGACATACGGGCCGGAGAACTGTAGCGTGACATTGTCAGACACGAGTTCGAGGGCGGCCCGCCCGTCGAGTCGCAGGAGGCGATCGACCAGGACGCGGACGACATCGACGGCAGGATTACCGTTGCTCATGACACCGATTTCCTGGATCTGGCCAGTGCCGGATGTCTCGATATTGGGCCACGACCACGTCCAACAGTCACTTTTCCTCCGCTGAGTGGTGCATTCTACCCCCCCGCTGTTAGGCTCGCCCTGGTGCGGCGGGCTAGGTGAGCTGACTAAAGCGGATCGAGCGTTTCTGCCACCTGCAGCCGATGAGACATGTGAGGTACTCATAACACGATCCAAACAGTTGAGGAGCCGGATGACGGGAGAGTCTCACGGCCGGTGTGCGCCGTGAGGCGCGTTGTCGTCAACCTGCCACAGACAGGGAGGACTCGGAAGGAGGTTCTCGGGTCACCACACTAACCTGGCGTCGAAAAACCAAGGGGAAAGGAGCATGTGCGGAAAGCGGTGGGTTCGTGATGACGTTGTAGCGGATGGTGCCGCAAAACCCGCGCGCTATGGTGAAAGCTAGACTGCCTGCATCCCAATCTCCGCTCGGAGAAAGTGCGCTCCTACCGAAAGAACGTCTGATCACCGGTACTGCTCTGTGTGGCAGGCTGAACTGTGAACCGCCGCACCTTCCACAGGGCAGGCGATGGCCAATGAGGTCATTCAAGGAGATGAGTGGGGCACCTACGGCGCGCTCGGACGGACGACAACGACGAAGCACGGGATCGCCTACGGGACGCGAGCTTTATGGTGACGGAGACACCATAAAGCTCGCGGGCCTGCCGTGCAGACGATCACGGCAAATATTGCCCCGCCAAGGAGGCCGGGAAAGCCGGCCACAGGGCGAAGGGGGACAGGTGACTCCGATCCCGCAAGCAGCGAGGTACGTGAGATGCGAACAGCCGCAACTGTTTTAGGGATCATCCAGGAACGCTGGCGTGCAAGCACAAGAGCTCGATGATGGCCATGCAACGCAAGTACCAGGCGACGGTCCAGACCCCGTCCGGGAGTATGAGCTGCCTGCGGGTAGTGGTGGAGCGGGGGGCAGGCAAGAAGCCGTTGGTGGCTCAGTTTGGCGGCATCCCGCTGCGACGACAACGGAACGCCGTCCTGACTGAGACTCCACCCAAGATCGACACTGATCGGGGCAACGAGCTGCTCCAACGGCTACCTGCGAGCTCTGTGGCTCGCACCGAGACTGCGAGGTCCACCACCTCCGGAAGTTGGCGGACGTGAAGTGCACGGGCCGCAGGGAGAAGCCGGTGTGGGTGCAGATCATGGCACCCCGGCAGCGCAAGACCTTGGTGGTCTGTCGTCCCTGTCACGAGGCCATCCATGCGGGAAGACCGACAGGGCGGAACCTGGCATGAGTCACTGGAAAGCGCAGTGCGGGGAAACTCGCATGCTGCGTTTGGGGAGAGGCCGTCGGAAAAGGGCTGGACAACGCAGTACCTCGCTGGCGGCCTCCTCTACTCTGAGGGGGCTGGGGAGCAGCAATGCTCCCTGGCTACCTGGTACGTTCAGTTGGTTTGGTCAGAGCCGGCGATTGGCCAAGGAGTATGAGCACCTCTGTGAGACGAGTGAAGCCATGATGTTTGCCACCATGACCCGTCTCATGCTCAAGCGGTTAGCTCCCGCATGACGCTTCTCAGACCGCTTCTAGTCTGGACTTTGTCCATTTCGCAGTTCCTGGTGTTCATGGCTGAGATGCGGTGTCCAATTCCGCTAGCCGGCGTCGGGCATACAGTGGTTCGGCAACCCACCCATTGGCCACTTCCCAGGCTACGGCCGCTCGCCGGGCCTGTATCAACCGTCCGCGCCCAAGGGTCGGGGTGAGGTCGAGTGGAAGTCCTGCAAGATCCAGCAAGGAGACATCGACGCGCGCTTCATCCCAATCAATGAATCCCACCTTCCCTGCCTGCAACCTGACATTGCCCGCTCCGGGGTCTCCATGAACGACCGACGTCGGCTCTCCCTGCAAAGCCCGCCAGGACAGTCGCACACGCTGCACCACATCTGCGGGCATCAGGTCGAGGCGCACATCACCCCCCTGCTCCTCCGTCAACAATTCCAAGGACGAGCGGAACGCGGGGCGTTGTGGCCAAGCCCGCGTCAGAGAGTGAAGGCGCGCCAGCTCATCTGCGACCAGGCGCCATTCATGCTCTGATGATGGAGCGTGACCCTCGAGCCAACTGAACAGGACCAGGCCATCAACGCGAGAACGACCATCGCGCGTGGTGAACACCTCCGGCACAGCTGTGTCTGCAACGCGCAGGTGCTGGAGCAGCTGAATCTCCCAGTCGAGCGCCGACGTGGGGCGGGGGCTCAATCGAGCAACGTAGCGTCTCCCCCCGATACGCACAGCCCAGAGCTGGTTGCGGTATCCTCCCTCGAGCTGCCCTTCGACTCGAGCGGCGCTGCTCCATGCTGTAAGCATCCGTTCCAATCGGTCGTCCCGTTCTGCCTGCACCGTCGTCACGCGCCACCTTCGACCATCAACCGATCATGGGTAGGGGGCTCGCCGGGGCAGGCTGTAGGACCACTCCGGATCATTGCCACAGATGAGCTGAACCTGTTCTGCCTCCCGCCGCCCCAGAAGCCAGGCAAGGAGGGCATAGGATGCACCGCTGACCACGGCGTCCGCGTCGTCGCTGTCACCCTCCGTCACCTCCACTGTGGCGCCGCGCTGGACCACGCGCCATTGCTTGCCGGTGTCCGTGGCCCGCACGAGCCAGCTTCGCCCATCGATCACGGCAGGGCCGCGCCAGCGAGCGGGTATCCCACCAACCACGGACGCAAGCGCGCGCTCCACGAAGCACCTCGGCCAATCCTCCGGTTCGTAGCCGAGATCGAGGTCGACATGATGGATCTCGATCTCCCGCCACCGGGCCCACACTCCTCTCCACGCTGGCCGTGTTCCCGCTAGGGCCAGCGTGGGCCGATCCCAGGCTTCCTCCGGCATCCGGGACCACGTGGCGACGAGCGCCTGTTGGGTCTGTACCAGATCGGTAATTGCCTCCCGCGCGGTTCTGCCCCGGCCGCGACGTATCTCCTCGTCGCGCTGCTCCGAACCGCCCGCATACTGTGGGACGAGTTCACCCCGGATAGCGCCCTCCGCCATGGGTCGATTGGCATCAGCATTCCGCGCCAGATGCGTCACGAGTTCGGCCCGTGACCAGCCAGGGAGACTCGAAGGGACACGCATCACACGGTCTGTGCATCGATCCAGTGTCTCATGGAGCGCGGCGTACGCGGCGTCGACGCTGCTGAGTTCCAGGGTGGGTTTGCGCATGGAGAGTAGTCGGCTTCCCTCAGTGCTGCCTCCAGTCTATCAATGCTAGGAACGCTCACCGGCGCGGCGTCGGGGATGGCGGCATGTTCCCAGCCGAGATCCACAGGAGCGCTACCGGCTGTGAGCAGGACGGGAGCATGCTTGGTGACTCATACCGGCGGTGCTGAACCGATGCAGCAATGGCTCCCGATCCACCGTCTCCTGGCACTTCACAAGCAATGAAGCCAGAAAGAAGTTGAAACGATTCTACACATCATGATCCCTGTGGCGGTGTACTAGTACTACAGCGACAGTTATAAAGCATCAGCGATGGATGCCTTGTTGAAGGTGTCAAGGACCTGCTGCCAGATGCCGGCGTGGCGCCAACGGCTGTAGCGACTGTGAACGGTTTCCCAGGGACCGAACTGCTCAGGGAGATCACGCCAGGAGGAGCCGGTTCGCACCACCCACAGCATGCCGCAGAGGATGGTGCGGTGGTCATGA
>JAABUL010006007.1_pt1 | contig 14405 bp, 16 predicted proteins | sample 5559151 | NCBI WGS metagenome assembly JAABUL01 (sample SAMN10711876, study PRJNA513368) | rock metagenome | isolation source: Antarctica rocks | place: Antarctica: Victoria Land, Pudding Butte sud | reverse complement strand
TTGAACCGCCTGGGCCGCTATTCCTTCCAGTTGCCAGCTCACGTACTCATCAATGGCTTACGCCCCCTGAGGCCCTTACCGTAATTCTTGGTCCAGTTACTAACGCAACCCCACGTACTGCGGAAAATACTTCTGGCCGGCTTTGGGATTATCCCGCTTTAGGTCTAAATAGCCCTTGGACAACCAATCGGGGTTCTCGTTACAACGGGGCGAAAAATTACGGTAAGCCCCAAAGCATTGTCTATCAGCGCGCTTTGACAACATCTCAATAAAAGCTCGTTTTATAAGACGAACGTGAGCTGGGCAAAAAGTGGCCCCAGTTATTCGGCTGCGTGTTTTTTATTGGCGTCTCACGAATCAATGAAGCGCCTCAGAGCTGCTTAGTGAGATAGCGAGACTCTTAACGCAATTTTCCGCCCCGTTGTAACGAGAACCCCAAATGCGACTTTGAGACCAAACGTTTAACCAAGGCTAGCTCTGGACCTTACCACCCTTCGGCTTCCGCAAGTGCAGGGTCAATGATGCGGCAGAGGGCCTTGAATTGCTCGCTTGATTCCACAAAGTTTTGCAGCAAAGTAGGGGGGTTGCCTTTTCCGTCGTCGTAGAGGCACTCAAAGCCCATTGCGCGTAACTGCGTGTATTCCGCGCTGCCATTATCCACGGCGTGGACGAACTGGGTCCTGGGGAGCAGGAATCCCGTTTCCCATACCTCATACTCAAACCCAAAGTAGGCTTTCAGTTGGGAGCTGTCCGAATAGTAGCGCCGGTAGTATTCATCAATGCCCAGCGTAAGTAGCTCCTGGGGATTGGGATATAACTGCTGTTTTTCAGTAGGTTGCATAGATGCAGATAAGCATTAGTTTGGCTCCGGAGGAACGAGTACCCGCAGCCAGTAGGCCGGCTGGTCGTCGGGGGTCAGGTGAGCTTGCCGGGTGGCCAGGTCCGTGTGGGGTACGGTGGCCAGCGGCAACTCCCCCTGGCCCGCGCAGTCGAGACACTGGCCGCCGTGGGCATCGTCACCGGAACCACCGCACGCGGGGCAGCCCTGGGTAGGGTAGTCTTTGGGGTATGCAGACATCTTTTAGAAGGGGGTATTTTGCAATTGCAAATGTTAAGCACAGGTAGGAGAAGCGGTTTTCGCCGTTAGTAGTAAGGCATTTAGCTGCTCGTTCAGGTCGGGCCGGCGGGGCTGGCGTAGCTGCTGCTCCCCCTGAAGCACTAGGTGCCTGGGCCGGCCGCGCCGCGCCAGGTACTGGGACCGGCCCGTCGGCGGTCCTTGCTTGCGGCGCTGGCTTTCGGCCAGGGCGGCGTGGGCTAGCAGGGCGTGGTGGGCGTGCTGGGCCTTTAGAGCGGGGTTATATCGGCGTTCCCGCTGGCGCTCATACAGCATCAGGGCGTGGACGTTGGTCTGGTCCTCGGCCCAAACCTGCTCCACGGCCCAATGAGGGGCACCATTTTCGTAAAAGGCCCGCTGCACGGCCAGTAACGCCACCGTGCGCTGCCAGTTGCGGGGCCATTGGTCTAGCAGCTCGTCTAGCTCATTACTCGCCGCTACGTGGGTGGAATACGCCCACAAGCTGTAGAGCGTGTAGGCCGGTCGGGTGGGGTCACCTCGGAAGGTTTTGACGGGGTAATGGTGCGGAAGAAACCGCTTGCGAAACTGCTTTTTCTGGCTTCCTGTCATGCTACAAGATACACCAAAAGCCTCGAAATATCCCGTTTTACGCCCTTTTTTGGCCTATCTTTGCCGGTGCGTGGAGGTTGTCTCCCGCCTCCACGGTGCCCGTAAAAAGGCGAAGCCCGTGGTTGGCGCCACGGGCTTCGAGGGGGTTTTTTCAACTCCATAAACCGCAAGTCCAATGGAGAACAACCCGCGTTCGGAAGGTGATTACGTTGTAATCATCCTCCGGTTACCGGTTAAGCTGCTCGTGCGGCTTAGCCGGTGGTTAGTGTTAGCAGGAGCAAGTTACTTGCTTTTGCACCACTAGCTTAGGATGGGTGGGGGAGCCTTGCGGCTCCCCCACTTTTTTCAGCACAAAGATAGGGGGAAAGTTGCCGCCCTCGCGGGGGCCGTTTCAGTTCCTATCCCCCAAGAATGGCGTTTTAGATGATAAAATTATTGGTTGGCTAAGTCAGCATATTTGCTCACGTCGAGCAGCACGGTAAAAGGTTCTTGTTGGGCCTCGTTCTCGCCGTGGTGGCCGATGGTAGCAATGTGCTCCCACTTGAATTGCTCGTAAAGCTCAACGGCGGCGGCCTGGTTGAAAAGCTCCAGACAAATAGCCAAGGCAAGTTGAGCTGGTCCGCTGCCGCCGAAGCCGTGGTTAAATCCAGTGGGCGAACGTCGGGCAACTGCCAAGCTCTTTTCCAAGGAAAGGGGCTGGCCGTTGAGGGAGTAGATTTTCACCCACGGCTTAGCTGGGTCCGGGAAATGGCAAGCGAGTTCAATAAGCATAGCGAAAGAAACAAAAGAAAAGGGGCTTTTAGCGTAGCCTCGGCCCCTTTTTCTTCGGGGGAGCTTGCTTTGGTGGCTCCGGTTTCACGGCCGGGGCGGGCGGTGGCGGCTTCAACTCCGGGGCGGGCGGCTGCGCGGCCACGGGTCGCTGCTCAGGCGCGGCCGGCTGTGGCTTGGGGGCCACTTGCGGGACGGGGGTAACAGCCGGCGCGGGGGCTACCTGCTGCCGACGAGGCAACGCTACGTTCAGCGTAGCCTCGCCGTTTTCGGCCCGGTGAAGCACTAATTTTCCCTCGAACGGCACGCGGGGCTTATCCGTCCGCCCCCCGCCCTCCATCGCTAAGGTATCGGTCATTTCACCCGCGAGCAACTTGCTTAGTTGGCCGTTGGCGGCTAACCCTGCGGCAGATAACCCAAAGGAGGCCAGTTGCTTTTCCAACGTGGCACTTAGCGAAAACAGCGGCGCTACTGTTGGCTGCTCGGGCGTGACCGGCTGTTGCGCGGTCACTGGCCCGCCCTGGCTGCTGGCCACGTCGGGCACGCGCGGCGCGGCCGGCTCCTGCCCCTGGCGGTTGGCCTTCATCAGCGCCCCCATGCCCGCGACGCTGTACGCCTGGCTTAGTTCGGGGCCCTGGAACGTGTGCCCGCCCTGGGTAAAGCTCATGCTGCGCTGGCCGGCTGCGTCCTTCTGCACCTGCCAATTTACGTGCTTCGCCTGCAAGCCCGCTTGGAACGTCGCCCCGTCGATGGCAACAGCCAGCACGCCCGCCAACGCCTGGCGTAGTTGCTCCCGCGCCTGCTCCCGCACCACGTCGGCGGCCACCGACTGCGGCACCTGGCCCACGAGCTGCGCCGGCACCTCGGCCGGCTGTACCTGCGGGGCCGGGCTGCTGGGCCTGGCCACGTCGGGCACGCGCTGCGCGGCCACCGGCGGCTGCACCTGCGCTTGCGCCTGGCGCTGCGCGGGTTCGTAGTGCTCGCGCAGCTGCGCCGCCTTCATCCCCACTTCTTGCCCGGTTACGGCCGCCTCGCCCTGCCGGAAGCTCACGCCCACCAACTGCCCGGCCTGGCTGCGCTTCGTCCGCATCTCGATGGCCTGCGCGGCTAGGTACTCCTGCAACTGCTCGATGCTTTGCACCTGCGGGTTAGCCAGTGCCTCGACCAGTGCGGCCCGCACCGCTTGGCGCGTGTCCTGCACGGGGGGCCGGCTGTCCTTAATACTCTGCCGCTGGCTCGGCAACGGGTTCGAATGCAGCTCCTCGCTGATAACCTGAATGGCTTTGAGGTTGAACTTATAGTTATGGCCCGTCTCGATGGCCGGCCCGCCGTACACCGGCACCCGGTTGAGGTAGATGTGAATGTGCTCGTGGTCCTTGTCGTGGTGCTCATATACGGCCACTTGGTGCTGCTCCCACACGTTGTAAGCGGCCCGCTCGTCCTCGGGCAGCTTCTTGCTGAGCTGCGACCGCAGCAGCTCACAATACCGCTCCGCCGCTTGTAGCTTCTGCGCGGTGCTCAGGTGCTCCCCTTTGGCCCAACTCAGGGACGTATGCCACACGGGATTTTTACATTTCGTGCGCTCGTCGGCGGTGCTCTGCATCTCGGCTGCTAGGCCGCGGGGGTTGCCCACGTCCACGAGGTTGCTGCTGCCGATGAGCGCCGCCCGCTTCTTCGGCGCGTCCCCCTGCCGCACCCCGGCCCCGTAGGTCAGCGCCCCCTTAAAATCGGCCCCTATCGTCGTCCGCGTTATCATCGCATCGCCTGGGCTAACGCCTGGATAATACTGCTCAGCGCGTCCTCGTCCACCCCATCCAGCCGGCCCATATGCGCCAACTTTAGGTACTGGTTCAGGTTCTTGCTCGTCGCCAAAAGCACCTGCTTTAGCTCGGCCGGGAGCCGCTGTTTCACCTCCAAACCCAGCGAGGCCCGCCGGATATATTCGTTTGCGTTGTGCCCGGCCTCCTTGGCGTTGGCCTCTATTACCGCCTTATCTGCTGGCGTTAGGCGTAGCCCAATGCGCTCGCTTCTATTCCCTTTTGTTCCCTCTTCGCTGGCCGGCTGAGGCTTCTGTACGGTTTCCATAAGCTACTGCTGACGCGGGATTTTAGCAAGACAAGAGAAGGTGAGTTTACGAACCTGAACGTTGCAATTGTACGTAAAAACGTAGTTTGTACGTACAATTGCATGTCTTGCTGTAGTATAGAATGAAATCCGCGCATAAAGAACGGGCGGAGTAGACTGAAAGTTGGGCTAGTTGGCTATTTTTACTTTACTGACTTATTATTTTTATGCTTACTTGAACAAAAGGGGAAAAGCACTAATCAGCCTTGTCGTTCTTCGTTTAATATCTACGTTTTCACTTTTTTACCTTTTACTTATGGACGCGCCTGAACCTGGAAACCCAGCTGCTGATTTCATCGCCAATCTTCAAAATGAGCTGATGGAGCCATTACCGCATACTGCTGGTGTGGCTTTCATTCCTAAAGGGCTGCCCGGTTCGCTCAATCTTGATATGTCTGACCTTAGCTCAAGTAAGCAGTCCCAAGATTTTGCCATTGCAAAAGATACCGCTGCTGCACCCTCGGCCGACCTAGAGCAACCCGCCGCCCCCGAATCTGACGAGCTGGCCACCTCTGCCGGCAAGCGCCCGCTGGCCCACTTCGGCCAGGCTCTGCCCGCTACCAAAAGCAAGGCCAACCGTAAGCTGGTGCTGCAACTCACCCCGGAAATGTACCAATACTTCGCCCACGTTGCTACCCTGCCCGCCCTCAACGGGGTAGCCCTGCCTGACCTGGCTTTGGCTATCCTGCAAGCCTGGCGGGAAGACTACCGCCCTGACATCAAGCGGGCTAATGCCGCCTTCAAAGCCTAAGAGTTAAAAAAGGCAAAATAGGGTATATAAGCTAAACAATTTAGTAAATAAACCATTAATTACCAGGAATATGTACTTTATCCGCGCCGCGCCCCTAGTTTGCGAAGCTTTTGACTGGTCCCGTTTTGCTTTTTGTTTGCGCCGCATCAGTCGCTCAGCCAGAACAAGCCCTAAAAGCTTTTTTCCTCGCGCGAAACACAACTTGTGTATTTGTAAAGCTTTGTTCTATTTGAAGGGGTCATAACTTATTGGTTATAAATTGTTTACGGCTAGTAAAAACGGCTTTTAGTGTAGTAAAAACGGCTTTTAGTGTAGTAAAAACGGCTTTTAGTGTAGTTGAAACGTTATTCTAAAACGACTGACGAAATTGATTGGCGTTTTACTTGTATAATTGTTCCTGAATCAGCCAGATACTGCTTAATGGATAAGGAACTAGAAATTCGCCAGCATAACGCGCTCACCAATGCCCGCTACGATTACACGGAGCTTCAACAAGACCTCTTATTCTTCATCATTTCCAAATTGCGTAAGGGTGACACGGATACCATTTACCAACTGGATATTATGGAGTTATCCAGTTTGACAGGCAAAAGGTATAATGGTGCTTACCTGCAAAAAGCTACGGCTGACATGGGCTCCCGTATGTTGGAAGTGGAAGATGCCAGCGAGTACCAACAACTTTGGATGTTTCAGCGGATTCGCTACCTGAAAGGGCAAGGAATTATTGAATTTGACCTAACCCGGCACGTTTTACCCTTCCTATTCGACCTCAAAAATAACTTTACCAGCTACGAGCTAGCCGCTGCCCTACGCCTCACCAGCAAGTACGCCAAGCGTATTTATCCAATATGCAGCCAGTGGAAAGACAAGGGCGAAACTAAAAAGTATGATATTGAGGATTTTAAGAAGAGGCTCGGTTTGCTCGACGATAAGGGGAATGATAAAGTCGCAAGGATTAGCGACTTGAAAAGCAAGGTTCTGGACATTGCCGTTAAGCAAATCAACGAGCATACCGAACTGCACGTCAGCTACACACTGGAAAAGAAGGGTAAAGCCTTCAAAAACATCATTTTCACGGTCAAGCAGCAAGCCCTGGCCGAAACAATCCCCTTCGACTTGGTGCCGGGCGCAACGGCCCCGGCCGGCCTGGCTCAGCATCAGGTGGACAATGCCGGCCGGCTACTCGCGCAGCTTGGTATCATCACGCCCGCCCTGGTAGCGCAGATTTTGAGCAACGCTGCGCACGTTGCGGCCTGCAACAAATTCGCCCACGACCTAAAAACGGGCAAACACGCCAAAGCCCATTCCCTTTCTGGTTTGCTGCTCACTATTCTGGGCCTGAAAAAAGTCAGCAGTGGCCCGCTGTTCGACAACCCCGCTAAAACGCGCTAGAAGTGGCCCTAGAATCGTCTTCCCCCTTGCACCCGGCCCTACTTACTGCCGCCGATTTTACGGCCGCCTACGGGCAGCTTTTCAGCCTGCTTGATGAGCGGCCCTTAGATGTGCCGCGCCTGCGTGCTTTGTGGGCGGCAATGGACGCTTACACTTTGCGCTACCCCTGCCCTACCTGGCCCCTGGTGCTCGTGGATGCCGACGGCACGCGTCGCCCGCTGGCTACTCTCTCCCAACTGCTGTTGCGTCTGTCCCTGGATGGGATGCCCCAAAACTAGAAGCGCCTGGCTACTTGCTAAACACTCGCTGCCAAAAGCCCTTTTTAGCGGGTTCCGGCTCGGCCAGCACGACCGGGGCCTCTCCCGGTTCAGGCAGTCGCTTTTGCAGCTCACCTAGCTGCTCGTTTTGGCTAAGTAACAGTTCCTCAATGCGTCCAATGCGCTGACTATTCATTTGACTAGTCAGCGCGTTCAACACGTCGTTCTGCTCTAACAGCCGGTGTTGCAACTGCTGAATGGTCTGGTCGCGCTCCGCAAGCTGCTGTTGTAGCTCGGCAACCTGCGGCACCTGGGCCGCCTTCGGGAGCACTGGCAACGGCTCGGTCTGGCTGGGGTATTGCTGCGCGAGGAACGTTTGACTAATCAGATAGGTATCGCCTTTGGGGGTCTGCTCAACCTGGATATGACTAGTCTTAGCATGTTGTTTAACTAGTCGCCGGATAGTCTGCTCAGACTTGTTAACCTGCTGAGCTGCTTGCTTTATGGTTAGAAATGTAGTCTTGTTTTCCATCGGGACTGTGACTAGTCAGAAACTACAAAGTAAACAGTCCAGCCACTTCTTCAACTTGTGCTTGACTAGTCACTGACTAATCAGTGACTAGTCAAGCATTTACTTAAGCTGCATAGGTTTCTTCCGGTTCCAAGTGGCGCACCTCAGACTACTCAGCCGCCCGCGCTCCTACCGGGGGCCAATTGGGGGTTATGTCCGGAAAATGCGCGGCGACCAGCTCGGCAAAGGAAACCACGCGCGGCCCGCTAAACAGCGGATAATGAAAGGTGTCGAGCCGGTGCAGCAAAGTCACGAGTTGCTGAAGCTCCTCGGAATTTAGGTCGCCTACCCCCATCTGCGCCACCTGCGACATGCGGCCCATGATGCTGAAGAGCAGGGTCCGGCCGGCTTCGTTGATGCGCAATTCCTTGCGACGGCGGTCCGTGGCGTGGGGTTCTTCGCTCACCAGCCCGTGCTTAAGCAATCGACGGATAACCTCCGTACCGGCCGCTTTTTCGTGGATGTTGCGGGTCATCAACTCCGTACGAGTGCGCGGCCCCCCAGCAAACAAGGAAATCAGGTAAATAAAATCGTCAAAGCCCACCAGGAGCGTATCGGCCAAAGCCAGGCGGACGTAGCCCCGCATATAGCGATAAACAAACGTAACGAGCTTGAAGATTATCGATTCTGGCGTTTCGTAGGGGCTAGCGGGGGTACGGGCTACAGCAGGTGGGTCCGGCAACACCAGAGGCAAAGCGGCTGGGTTAGCTTGTTGTGCCCACGCAATAAACGCTGGCACGCTTTGCTGCGCGGCGGGGGTGGCCTGCTGATACTGGCCAAGTAGGGGAAGCAGGTCAGCGAGTAAATCGTAAGTCATGGACCAAAAAAGGGCCAAAAGGCATAAAGTCCGGTACGGTGTTCTTCAAACTTACGGTGAATTGTAGGCGATAGCAAAAAAGTTAGCAATTATGGAATGATGTCATTCTTTTTAGGAGTAGCTTTGACTTAAAATTGAATAATATCATCCGGATGATTCCCCTCCCTCGTTTCACCCCCTATGTTGTCGTGCATTTCTTGGTGCTCTTTTTGGCATCAAATGCCTTAGCCCAAAGCATTGGTACGGTTTCGGGCAGCGTACGCGACCGCAAGACGCAGGAACTATTGCCAGGTGTTACCATCACCTTAGAAGGTACAACGCTGGGCACAGCTTCTGATGGGGAAGGGCGGTTTCGGCTCACGGGCATTCCCACCGGCAGCTATAACCTGCGAGCTACGTTCATCGGCTACGACCCGCTGCTGCGAGCCAACGTGCAGGTGAACAGCGGCAATGCCAACGTCCTCAACCTGGAGTTGAACTCCGGGGCCCGTCAGTTGGGCGAGGTGCAGGTGGTGGCCAACCGTGCCATCCGAGTGGCCACGGCTGAAACGCCGTTGAGCGTGCAGCGCATCACTACCGAGGAAATCAAGAGTAACCCCGGCGGCAACTTCGACATTTCAAAAGTGATACAGACGCTGCCCGGCGTGGGCGGCGGGGGCACGGGCGGCACGGCAGGCTTTCGCAACGACATCATTATCCGGGGCGGGGCACCCAACGAAAACGTGTACTACCTCGACGGCATTGAGGTGCCGGTTATCAACCACTTTCAGACTCAGGGCTCGGCCGGCGGGCCGGCGGGCATCCTGAACGTGAGCTTTATCGAGGACGTGACGCTGAGCACTTCGGCCTTTAACGCGCGCTACGATAACCCGCTCTCGGCGGTGTTGCAGTTCCGGCAGCGCGACGGCAACGCCGAGCGGGTGCAGGGCAACCTGCGGACCTCGGGCACCGAGGTGGCCGGTACGCTAGAGGGGCCACTGGGGCGCAAGGACAGCAGCGATACGGCCCGCACCACGTTTCTGCTCTCGGCCCGGCGCTCGTATTTACAGCTGCTGTTCAAGCTGCTCGATTTGCCCATCCGGCCCGATTACTACGATTTTCAGTACAAAGTCACCAGCAAACTTTCGCCCAAAACCACGCTCACCACGCTCGGGATTGGGGCCATCGACCATTTCCGGGTCGAAGTACCTTCTACTTCCAGCCCGGAGAAGGAAATTATTCTGCGGCGCAACCCCACCATTGCGCAGTGGAACTACACCGTGGGGGCCAACCTACGCCAACTCATCCACAAGGGCTTTGTGAACGTGGCGCTGAGCCGCACGCAGTTGCACAACGCCCTGGACCAGTTCGAGGGCGGCCCCACCGTCACCGACGAGAGCAAGCGCGTGCTACTTACCCGCTCTACGGAAATCGAGAGTAAGCTGCGGGCCGACGTGAACGGCACGGCCGGCCGCTGGCAGTACAGCTATGGACTGATGGGCCAGTACGTGCAGTACGACAACCACTTCTTCAACCGCGTGCGGCGCGCGGTGCTCGATTCGGCGGGCCAACTGGTGCAGCCCGGCGTGGACGTGCGCTTTCAAACGGCCATCAACTTTTTCCGCTTCGGGGCCTTTGGCCAGCTCACCCGCTCGTTTCTCGACGGCGACCGACTCACGCTCTCAGCCGGGCTGCGCACCGACGGCAACTCCTTCACCGACGACGGCCGCAACCTGGGCCGTACGTTGTCGCCGCGGGTATCGGCCTCCTATGCCCTGCTGCCGACCGTGAACCTGAACGCCTCGGTGGGGCGCTACTACAAGATTCCCATCAACACCATCCTGGGCTTTCGCGATGACGCAGGCACATTGGTGAATAAAAACAATCGCTACATCCAATCCGACCACTACGTGGCGGGCTTGGAGTGGCTGCCGGGGCCGGCCACCCGACTCACACTGGAAGGCTTTTATAAGAAATATAGCTACTACCCGGTGAGTGTACGCGACGGCATCAGCCTAGCCAACTTGGGCAGCAACTTCACGGCCCTGGGCAACGAGGCGGTGAGCAGCACCGGCCAGGGTCGGGCCTATGGGGTGGAGTTTTTCTTTCAGCAAAAGCTGACCCGGAAGGTGTTTGCTGTGGTGTCGCTCACGGGCTTCCGCTCCGAGTTTACGGGGCGCGACGGGGTATACAAGCCCTCGGCCTGGGATTCGCGCTTCCTGGCCTCGGCGCTGCTGGGGCGTAAGTTCAGCCGGGGCTGGGAAATGGGCTTCAAGTACCGGGCCGCCGGGGGCTCGCCCTACACCCCATTAAATTTTGCGGCCTCGCAGGCCAGCTACCTGGCCACCGGCCAGCCGGTGCTCGACTACGGGCAGTTGAATACCCAACGCCTGGGAGCTTTCCAGCAGTTCGACTACCGGCTCGACAAGCGCCTGAACTGGCAGCGCTTTTCGCTGGACTTATTTCTGGACGTGCAGAACGCCTTCGTGCTCAACAACCCCGGCCCGGCCGACTACTCGTTCCAGCGTCTGCCCGATAATTCCGGCTTCGTCACCACCGACGGCCAGCCCATTCGGAACGACGGCAGCAACGCCGTGCCCTTGCTGCTGGCCAACGATAATCGCCTTGTGACGCCCACCATCGGCTTTATCCTGGAATTTTAATACCCACTCAACGGAAATGAAACAAGCGCTTAGCTTCGACAGGCACCGGATTGGGGCCGCGGTGGGGCACGTGGCTGGCCGGCCAGCCACGTGGTGGGGCCTGGGTCTACTCACGCTCCTGGGAACCGGCACCGGCGGGGCCGCTGTGCCGGCGGGTGGGAGGGCCATCCCCGTGGTGATAGCAGGCAATATCACGAACCTGCGCAGCGCCCGGGGCCATTGCTACGTCACCCTATTCGACACGGCGACTGGGTTTCCGTATCAGGCGCAGCGCGCGCTACGGCGGCAGGTGGTGTCCATCCGGGGGCAGGTATGCCGATTTCGTTTCGAGGGCTTACGTGCGGGCCGCTACGCACTGGCGGTGTTCCACGACGAAAACGACAACGGACGACTGGACAAAAACGCCCTGGGTCTGCCCACCGAGGGCTATGCCTTTTCCAACAACCCCCGCCTGCGCTTGGGGCCGCCTTCCTTTGCAACCGCCCGGTTTCTGGTGGGTCCGAGCAGCCAGCCGCTCACCTTGATACTGCGCTACTAATGGCCGCCGCACCCGAACTCACCTGGTTTCGACAGGGCGGCCGGTCGGCGTGGCCGAGGCGAGACGGCCGGTGCTACGGGCTCTCTACGATGCCGTGTGGTAGCTGGTGCGCAGCTAGAGCTGCGGCATGGGGTTCTTCTTCCAAAAGGGCGGATTTACACGATAAGCCTTCTGGCAGCACTTTATCAAAAAGGGTTGCCCTAAAACGCTTATAAAAAGGGCGATTCCAAGCAATCCAGAGGGTATGCCAGGCTTATCAAAAAGGATTTCCTTTTTGATAGGATTGGTGTATGCCGTTGGCAATAAGCAATAAATCAGCTGGTTAATTGCTTAAGTGCCTAGCCTGAATTAATTATACTAGGACTTACGCAGGGGGCGTACTTTAGACCAAAAATGGCCGTTTATGCTAAGTCAACGCACATATATTGATTTTTTGCTTAATACCCCGCGTAACTATACGGGGACTCATTTGGCGGAACATCTGCCTAATGTGAGCCATGACCAAGTGAACCGCTTTTTACGCGATAGCAGGTTCTCATCCAGTCAGTTGCGCACGTTGGTGGCGCCCCTGCTGGCCGATTCACCCGAAGCTTTTCTGCTCGTGGACGACAGCGTGCAAGACAAGCGCTACAGCCGTTTTATCGAAGTAGCGCAGCGTCAGTATTCGGGCAACGTCCACGGCGTGGTCACCGGTATTGGGCTGGTTACTTTGGTGCACAGCAGCGGGGAAAGCGGGGATTTTCTGCCCCTGGATTTTCGGGTGTACGCGCCGGCGCAGGACGGGCGGACTAAAAACGACCATTTTCAGGCCATGTTTAAGCAGGTCGTCACGGAGGGCAAAACCCAGGCGCGCATCGTGCTCTTCGACAGTTGGTACGCCAGCAGCGAGAACCTGAAAGTGATTCAGCGGGCGGGCTGGACCTTCTTCACGACGTTGAAAAGCAATCGGTTAGTGCGTCTAAGCAAAGAAACGGGGTACCAGGCCCTGGACACGTTGGACCCGCCGGCCGGGGGCTGGAGCCGGGGGGCAGCGGTGCGGGTGCAGCAAGTGCCTTTTGGGGTAAAGCTCTTCCAGCTGGTTGCCACAGACGGCCGCATTGAATGGGTGATGACCAACCACTTGCCTGCGCACCTGAACCGGGAAATGGTGATTGATGCGGTCCGGGTACGTTGGCAGGTCGAGGAGTTTCACCGCAGTTTTAAGCAGTTGACGGGCTCGGAGAAGTGCCAGTGCCGCAAAGCACAGGCGCAGCGAAACCATTTGACCTGCTGTTATTTAGCCTGGGTATCCTTGCGTCAACACGCCCGTTCCATCGGCCAAACGATCTACCAAACGGCCTGCTTGCCATGGGCCGAGTGGTTGCGGCAGCAATTGCAACAATCTTCTATTCCTGTTTTACTACCTGCCGCTGCGTAAGTCCTATATACATTAATTTGACTTCAATAGCCTGGTTATCAACAAAAAAGCTAACAGCCATCAGCTAAAAGCTAATGGCTCAATACTTAGCGTGTAAATCCGCCCATTTGGAACAAGAACCCCTTTAACAGTTACAGCGTACCCGGATATCCTAGCTGTTATTAAGCAGTTAGCTCTAATACCTCTTCGGCCGGGATACCTAGCTTCTTATACATGCGGCGCAGAAAGTCGCCGTTGGCCGGCCGCCGGCCGCGCAGCACTTCACTCAGGCGCGACTCGCCCACCTCCAGCAGCTGCGCAAACTGCTTCTGTTTCAAGTGGCGCTTAAACATTTCGACTTGTAACCGGCCCGCTACCGTCGTGGGGGGGCCAGGGTTGTGGCCATTCGCCTCTTCAAAGGCGTGGATGGCATCGCGCAGCACCAACAGGCGGTCGCGGTTGGCTTCTTCGTCGGTGGCCAGCGTCCGGAATTCCTTCACGGCGGCTTTGTGCTCGGCTTCGGTGGTCAGGTTCACGGGCTGGGGGGTTAGAACAAAAGAGAAGAAATAGGACCTCAGAGGTCTTGCAACTGCTTTTTATTGAGCTTACTGTAATCGGCGTGCGTCATGATGCGCCGGATATCGACGGTGCGCAGCGAAAAGAGCACCTGCGCAACTAGCCGGTAATGGTTGCCCTTGACATCGAACACATAACGGCCCTGCCCGATGTAATCCGCCGTGGCGAAGTCGGCCAGCAGGTCATTATGACTCGACCAGGTGCAGAGCTGCACTTGGGCAAACCACACCTTCAACGCCTCCCGCGCCTGCGCGTTCTTGCGGCCGTAGCTGGTGATAGTCTTTTCCTCAATGACAATCATGGCCATGCCCCAAACGTACGCAATCCAGAATAAAATTCCGTATTGCGTAGTAAATTCACCTTTACGTTTTGCTACTAGCCGGGAGGCAGCAACTGCGCTGCTTTAAGGTCAGCACGGGCTATTTCTCGGGCTAGAGTAAACAGGATTTTGGGGGCAGTGGGGAAATACAATTCTTCCCCTCTAGTTCGCGGAAAAATCCCTTAACATAACAAACGTTATAAACCCACTCTTGGAATCGGTGCCGGTTTGGGGCTCCCTTGGCCCGCCGCAAAATATAGCAATTTTTTGAGATGGGTAGTGCAATTTGCACCTTGTTTTAGCCCCTGCTCCCCGATGCCCCCGCCTGCTGACTCAGCGTTCGTTTTCATCCACATCAACGAGATGCGGGACTTCCTGCGCGGGCTGAGCCCCCGGTTTCAGGAAATGCACCTAAAGGGGGGCAGCCTGGCCACGCGGGAACGCCTATTTGGGGTTGCGTTAGTAACTGGACCAAGAATTACGGTAAGGCCTTGTCGACCGCTTTGGCAGCAGGCACCGTTGACTTTTCGTTAATCTGGCAGCCGGCAAAGCGCAGGATTTTGTAGAGCG
>JAABUL010006006.1_pt1 | contig 14410 bp, 3 predicted proteins | sample 5559151 | NCBI WGS metagenome assembly JAABUL01 (sample SAMN10711876, study PRJNA513368) | rock metagenome | isolation source: Antarctica rocks | place: Antarctica: Victoria Land, Pudding Butte sud | reverse complement strand
AAATTATACGAAGACAAAGACAATTTAAGTTAAATTTTTTTTTTTTTTAAAAATACAAGAAGTTAAAGCGTTTTTTATATTCGATTAGAGAAATTCTATTATAATAACGTATTTTATTGCAAAGCGCTTCGAATACTTAAGATGCAAATTAATTATTAATTTCGACTTAATTTTACAAGATTTAAATAAAAATATCTTTTAAATTTTTGTTAAAATTTAGAATTTTTTGATTTAACTAGAGTTCGACATTCTTAATATCAAGTTTTTTTACGTCTAGCTTTATCGAAGCTAACGTAACAAAAGAAGTTAAAAAGATTGAGAAAAGATATAATTAAACAATATTTAAAGTAATAGCTTAATATTGAAGATTTTTAACAATTTTAAAATCTAAAATATAAATTTTTAAAATTGTTTAATATTAATACAAATGTTAAGAGTTAAAAATATCTTTTTTTTAAAAAGATCTTTTGAGCAATATATAAAAGCATTTAGTTTTTTGTTAATCTTGTTACAACGATACATAATTTAATAGTTAAATTAAAACAAAAATTTGTTTTATTAAACTTAACAACAACTTAATTGCTTAATTAACATAAAATACTTAAGATTTTTATAATTTATAATTACTTTAATTAAATAGATTAAGCTCTTAAGTTTAAGATATTATTCTTCGAATATACAAACAATAGTTATAAGTTTTTTATTATAAATTTTATAGTTATATTTAATTAAGTTGTGTTTCTTAAAAAAGTAAACAACTAAATAAAGAACTCTCTCTTTATTGTACTAAGAAAGAATGTCTTTAAATATATAATTTGAAATATCAATTTTTATTACAATTTTGTAATCTAGATTGTGATAACAAAGCACTACATTAAAAATAAAGATTTTTTTTAAAATAATAAATGCTAATTAGTATTTCTTAAATTAAACAAAGAATTAATTCTTTTTAATTAAATAAGTTAACAAAATAGCTATTTTACTATAGTTGTAAATAAATTTTCTATAGAAATTCGCAAATTCTAGAAAGCTTTAAATATTTTTGACGTTAATTAAAATAAATTAATTGACAATAATATTTATTTTAACTAAGTTAATCTTAATTTTTTTAATAATAATTATTAATTCTAGATACAAGATTTAAGTAATATAGAACTTGCATTTAATTATATTTGCTTATAAGTTTGCTTTGCGCAATTTTCGAAAAATAAATTTAATATAAACTTCGTGTTCTAGTTTATTATTATTATAAATCAAAATATTATTTAAATAAACAATACAAAACTTATTTAGAAACTTTCAAAAAATCTTATTAATATATTTTTGAAACAAAACAAGTTTATTATATAAATCAAAAAGTATAATAAAATATTCGAAGAGTTTAAATCGAATACAAAAAACAATAAGAGATTTATCTTTTTTTCGAATATATAATCGATTAAACGCTAAAATAATATTTAACTTAATAAAGATTTTGACTTAATTAAAACAATTTAACGTTTTAAAAATTAAAAACAAAAAATATTTGTTCTTAATTATAATAGCGTTTAGATCTCTATAGTTTACGTAAAATCTAAGTTTATCTCTAAATTTTTTAACAAAAAAAATAGAAACTATTGTTTAAAAGCGACTAACTTAAATAAATTCTTTACTAAAATTCTTATTTAAATAACAACAAAATTTTAAAGCTTTATTACGACTTATATTGTACAAAGTAAAAACTAAAAATTAGACATTTTTCTTAAGATAAATAATGTAATTGTGAAAACAATAAAAGAGCAAAATATCTATCTTTTTCTTAAAGAAAATATCAAAAAACTCGAAATATTTAGAAGACAAAATTGTAACTAAATTGACATTTTTGTTTTGTTAATAATATTCTAGATTTTCTTAAGTAATAAAAATTGCTAAGTAAAATTTCTTTTTTATTTAATAAAGTGCTAAACAATCATTTCGATTATAAATGTTTATTTTGATATTCTTATAAAACAACAATAATTTTGAAAGATTTAATAAATCAAAAATCTAGATAAGATCTAATCTAAATTTGAGCAAATTCTTAAATAAATTTAGAAAGACATCTATTTCTCAAAAAATAATACTAAAAATTTTAATATTTTTTGCGCAAACAATGCAATTAAATTTACGAGCTCTTAAATTAACTATGTTAAGTTGTATAGAAGATTGTTTAACTTGTTTCGCACGTTGTTCGATAAAAATTTTAAAAAACAAAAGACTTCGATATTTGATTTTCGAAAAGTATTTTTTCTAAATAGTTTAAAAAATACAACTAGAAACTTCTTACTTTAAACTAGACAAAACAAAACAAGATTTAGAATCAAAATAAATAAATTGTTTCTTGTAAACAAAATTAAATTGCTTTTAAAAAGCAAAACTAAATTACTTCTTACAAACGAATTGCTTCTTAAGAGCGAGACTAGATTGCTTTTAAAAAGCAAAACTAAATTATTTTTTACAAACAAATTGCTTTTTAAGAGCGAAATTAGATTGCTTCTAAAAAGCAAAACTAAATTGCTTCTTAAAAACAAATTGCTTTTTATAAGTAAAACTAAATTGCTTTTAAAGAGCAAAACTAAATTGCTTTTTGCAAGCGAATTGCTTCTTGTAAGCAACTAAAATACTAAATATCTTTTAACAAGACGAATTTAAATAAGACAAAAAAATTTAATTGTTAAAAGTAATAACAAGAATATTTTGATTTTAAAGCTTTTATATGCGTTAAGACTTCTTAGAAGACAAAAATTCTTTTTTTTCTTAAATAATATTATAAATTTTAACAAACAATTAACAACAATGTTTAAAATAAAAAGAAAAAAATATAATAAAAGTATTATAATTAAAGTTTGCGTTAATAAAATAACAATAAAGTTACAATAAATTTATAACAATAAAATACTAATTAAGTTTAATAACATAAAAAAATAGTCTCTCAATATAATTGTCAAAAATTATAGTAATTTCGACAATATAAATAATATTGTTCGTTAAGATTGCTTAATTATTAAAATCTCGAAATTTACAAAAGTAAATCAATTAATAAAGAGAAAGATTATATTATTGCGCAAAAGATTTATTAATAAAAGTATAAATTGAGACTTTATTATCGATCAAAATTATAGCAAGAATTCGAGATTAAGTTTGACGTAAAACAAAGAAAACTATTATATAATTATCTTTAAATATAGAATTAAACTTAAAGAGTTTCAAAGTTGTTTTAATTAAAAATCTCTTATAAAATTAAAAAGAAAGTAAAAACAAAAAAGTTAAAAAATAAAAGAATATATAGATTAATTCTTAAATGCGACTTTGCTTAAAAATTAAACTTTTCTTATTAATAGCAAAACATCTTCGTCGATATTAGAAATATTATCTAAATCGATAAAGCAAAAAAAGAAAGATTTTTTATTAAGATATTTTTTGATAATTTTGTTCGAATATTGCAACTAGCAATAGTAGCACAACTTTTACTTATTATAGATTTCTTTAATCTTTAAAATAGTTAAGAATTTGTCTTAAACAATAACAATAACAAAGTTCAAATTTATTTGTTTGTTAAATATTACAAAAATTGTTAATACAAATAAAACAACAAAAACAAAGAAGATAACGCAAGATCTTAATAAATTGCTAATTAAAATTAAATTGTCTTTTAACTTAATAAAAGCAATAACAATTATAATAATGTGAAATTAACAATATTTAAGTTGTTAAAGTTTTTTGTTAATTTCGATAAAAGCTTGAATTTATTGCTAAAAAATAAATAATTATTTGTTATTAAGAGTTTGTTAAAATATAACAACGACTTAGGTAAAATAATTAATGTTGCGCTTTATACAATCAATTAGTAAAGCGTTCTTTATTTGAGAATGTTCTTTTTTCTAATAGAAAAGATTGTAATATTCGACAAAGTTAATAAAATTTTGTTTTAGAATTTTGCGAAGATACAAATATATATCTTTCGATTCGAAGAGATTGCTACAATAATAATGCAAATTTCGACGTTATTTGTTAAAAAAAACAATAATACAAAGATTATTAATTCGATATTAACTTATAAAATTATAAGTCTTCTTATTTATAATAAGTTGTAACTTCGCATAGATAATCTTAACTTAATTAATAAGATATCGATTATAATTTACATTTATATATTGTATAAAATTTTGCTCTTATATATTTAATTAATTTTTATCTCTTTTATATTATAATATATCGAAGAGTTTCTTAAATTTAAAGATAACAAAAGCAATAATATTTGTAAAGAGCAATAAAAATTGTATAACAAAAGTAGATTAATTGTTTATAATTTAAGCAATAATTTGTGCAATTGCAATTATAAATATCGAATTTAATTCTACAAAAGAAGAACTTAAAGCAAACAAAATAAAAATAATATTAATATTAAATTGTATTTAATTCTAAAGCTTTCGAAATTAATATAGAGTTTCGACTAAATTTTGAGTAACTTGTTAAGCGAATTTCTTTGCGATAAGTTTAATCTTTAGTAAAAGTTTAAGATGCTTTATTAAGTTAATAATTAAATAAGTATTAATATATTTAAGAAGACTAGATTTTAACGCGTAAAAGCATTGCAAAAAGTGTAGATTTTTCGTAATATTAAAAACTAAATTCGAAATCTTTATTAAAAAGATATTTAAATTAATAACTAAATAAAACTCAAGTCTATACTAGATTTAATATATAGAACAAAAGACAAAAGAGAAAAGAGAGAAATAAGACAACGCTAACTATATAAGATTGCAAGCTTTATATTTAGCAAGAATTGACTCAAATCTAGTTTAGTTTAACCCAAATCTAGTCAAGGTTAAGCTCAAAAAATTAAGCGAGATTAGAACGAAGAGTTGTTTAATCGACGAACGTAGTTGGCGAATTGCTAATCTAACATCATGATATGTAGCAATAGATCGAATAATTGTAAGAGTATAGATTAAAATAATAAAGCTATATTAATATCAAAATCTAAAAGAGTTTAAAAAGAAAACTTCGAAAATACAAATTAAATAACAAAATATAATATAAATTAAATATTAATCTAATTTAAATAGAATACAAGTTTTGTTTGTAATTCTATTGTTATCTTGTTTACTTTTGTTTGTAGAATTTCCTTATTACTAGTACAAACTAATAATTCTAATATAGATAGTTTGTTTATCTTGCTTGCTAACGTATTTACAGAAGTTGTCTTAGCATACTTTATCGAATTAGAGCAATATTTTTTAATTTTTACTTTTTTAATAATACAATTATTATTTGTTAAGCGCTTCTTAACTTTATTTTTGCTTATAAAATAGATAAAGTTAAAGTTGTTTAATAGAGCTTTTTTTTTTGCAAAACTAAAAACTAGAAAAATTTGTTTAATAAACAATAAAATTCTTAATTGTAAATCGAAACTCTCTAATTTCTTGTTTTTGTTGCTAAAATATTTGCACTATTATATTTATTATTGCGACTATAATAGAGTCGATTGTTAATATTATCGAAATTAATAACAAAATTATAAAAGCAAAAAAATTGCTAAATTCGACTTTTATAAAATTCTAAGCAAACATTTTCTTTTCTTAACGTGCTGCTACTTGTATAATCGATTAAAAGAAAATATTTTAATTAGTATAATTAATTTAAGAAAGTAATTGCTCTTAAAATCGAAATTTTATTTTTAACTTTTTTTTCGATTGCAATTTAATAGAGAGCTTAGACTATAATTAAATTTCTAAAAAAATATTTTAACAATTCTTTTTTTGTTTTAGTTTGTATCTTAGATACTCTTTTATTTAAATGTAATAATTATCTATTTTGCAAATAATATATTATATTTGAACTTTCGAAAAGCAATTTAACTTTGTATATCTTTTGCTATTATATTGCTTGTATCTTGTAGTTAATTTATATTAAACTTTGTAGTATTAATAGTTAAAGCAATTATAATATTGTTGTAGCTATATATTAAATATATATCTTTTGCAATAATAAAATAATTTGTTTTAAACAAAATTTTTAACTATAGTTAAATTTGTTGTTTGTATTGCGTTAAAATTAACAATAACTAAGCAATACTTTTTTTGCTTTTTTTTTAGTAAAATACTTAATATATTCAATTTGTAGAACTTTGACAATATTTAGTATTTATACGTTTCGAGAGTCTAGAGTCCTGTATATTTTAAATTTTGTTTTCTTAATATTTAGAAATATAATCGCAAATCGAACTAAATATATAATTATTTTATAAAATAGCTTTAAAACATAAGTTAATACTTTATATATCTTTAAATATTGTTGTTTTATTGTTAAAACAACAATATTCTTTGTAGCATATATATAGATCTTAAAGTTGTTATTTAGCAACTAATAAACTATTGTTACGCTACTATCTAAGCGACTAGAGTATTAGGATAGATTAATATTGTTTAGAGAGATTTGTAGACGTCTTTAGACAATGTAAGTAATCACTTAATAACAAAGTTTTTGCAACTTGTATCTATAATAGAGGATAACTTAATAAATAAATTGAACACGATTCATAAAAGAGTCGTATCTAGGGAATCTATATACTAAAGAAGATTCTTCTTGTTCGTTATGTTCGCTATCGAGCATGTTAAGCTTTGTTCGCTTTGCTCGTTGTCGAACATGTCGAACTCGCCCACTAGCGTATCGAGTAATGCTCGTTTATCAAGTCGTCGAACATGCAAGTAATCGTACTATATATTATAGACTACTCTATAAAATATATACTAGCTATAACGAACTAGAGTTGTAACACTATTTTCTTTCTTCAAATTTTTTCGTCTTAAAAAGCGAATGCTTACATGCTATGTCTTCTTATTAAAATCGTATTCGTCTTGCTTTTAAAATAGATTATTACGAAACATTTGTTAATTTTGCTTGTAAATGTTGTTGTTATATTAACAAATTTTGCATTGTTATAAAAGATTCGTTATCTCGTTTGAAGTGTTTAAAATGTGTTTGTGCGAACAAATCGTATATAAATATGTCGTGAGCTTCTTTAAATCGTATTAGAGAAAATTTATTCTTTAAAGTGACAAAGAATGAAGTCGTATTAATAATCGTGATTACGCGATTGCTTTATAATAAGAAAATGTTAAAGAAAGTTGATGCAAAAACGAAGCGAAAGACACAATATTTATTGTCTAATATAAAGAAGTCGAATATTATTAAGTCGTCGAATTGTCTTATTGCGAATGCTCTAATTAAGACATCTTTTATCATTTGATTTTCTCTTGCTATGTTAAATGATCTTTCGAACGTTAATGAAATTTCTAAATAAGAGCATAATAATCGTCAAGATTGCTAATTGATTTCTACGTATTTTTCGTCGTAGAATATTTTTTTCATTTTACAAGATATTGTTGACTTTGTTGTTTTAAAATTCTTTTAATCTTAAATCGATTTTTTTTTTGTAATTTATAATGAAATGTTTTTTGTATAAACGTATTTGAATCGATTAATTTTAACAATAATACATAAAATACTAGAAATACTTTGACGTTCTTAAGTAAGTCGAGTTCGTAATTAACTAATCTTTTAGCTTTTTTAACGAGAAACGATTTAACTTTAACATGATTTAATTTTTTGCTTAACTTCTTTGTTTTAAGATTTTTTGTAAAAAGATATATTTTATTTCTCTCTTTTAATTAAGATGTCGTTTTTCGTTTTTTATTTTAATACTTAATTAATCTTTCTTGCATTTTTAAGATATTGTCGTATATCTTTTTTAATATTGCTATTCTTTCGATAATTAATTGCGCAAACAAATGCGTACGCTTTTTCTTAAAAAGATTTAATTTCTTGTTATAATTAACGAAGAATAAAGTTACTTTAATAATATTCGAAATCTTTGCATTAAGTGTCAATTGTGTCATAGATAAAAGTAATATTTAATTATTGTAAATATTGTTAATGTAGTATCTTAAATATTGCTTAAGACTTTGATTTGTTCTTTTTGTTTAATTATTTATAATTAAGTAATAGATAATAAACATTCGAAGTCTTGTATCTAACATTAGAAGAAACGTTTTTCAATAATTAGACGTGAAGAGCTTATCTTTGTCACTAATTAGTCTTTTAAGTATATTGTGATATCGTATAAATTGATTTAATATAATGTATTCTAGTTGTTTTGCGATAAACTTCTCTTTGCATGCGATAATATATAAGTACTTAATAAACTTATTAATTATTATTAGCATTAAATTATATTTGTCTTCAATTGTTAAATTCGTCAATTTAGACAACTTAATAATAAAGTTTATCGTAACTTCATCTTATAACGATTTAAATAATTTCTAATATTAAATTTCGTTATAGTTCGCATATGTATTATGTTTGTTTTGCTAATAGCTAAGATATCGTTTAATGTATGTCTTGATAGCTTATCTTATTTGTGAGAACTAACAATGTTGACGTAAAAGTTAAAGAATTTTTGTTACTCTTAGATGTCTTTGCAATGATTCGTCATAATGCTCTTTTATACATTTGTTAATCTTGTTAATAGATATTTGAAGTTTTTCTTTCTTTATTGGAAACTCTTTTGTATTATTTTGAAATATCTATAGTGTAACATTCAACTTATACTTGTTTGCTAATAATGATTCATTTTAATTAATCTTAAATATGTTGTGATTAAACGATTCTTTCGTTTTTATATAATTATTTCTTTTGTTAAGTGCGTCTACTTTATCATTATCTTTGCTTAAGATATATTGTATCTTAAATTTGTATTATCTAAGTCTTTCTAATTATCGCACTTGTTTTCTATTAAATTGTTTAATAGTTATAAAGTGCACAAAATTCTTATAATTTGTGAGAATCGTAAGTTTTAATAATTTTTCTATGTATACTCTTTATAATTTTAAGAAGACTACTATAGCGAGTAGTTTCTTATTGTGAACATCATAGTTTTGTTTAATTAATGAAAGTTTTTTCGAAAGATATATTATTAAATGTTATATGTCTTCATATCTTTAATTAAAGCATGCATCAATAATTAAATTTAATGCGTTAATTTTAATTTTGCTTAACAATTGCGAATCGTACATTTTTAATACTAGTTTCTTCAAACATTCTAGTTTAAGATCTTGAAATAATTTCTCTTTTGCGAATTTTTATAATTATGACGTATTTTTTTTCGTAAAGTTTGTCAATAATATTGCGTTTACTAAGTAGTTTTTAATAAATTTCTTGTTATAGTTTATGAAACTTAAAAAAAATTGTACTTCTTTAACATTTGTTAATAATTTTTATTCTTTAATTGCTTATAACTTTTTAAAATTTATGCGTATTTTATGTCGTCTAACGACAAATTTAAGAAAATTAACTTTCTTTTAATGAAATTCGCATTTCTTTGACTTAAAATGTAAGTTTTTTATGTTTAAATATTTTAATACTTTAAAAATATAACTAACATGCTCTTTTAAGATTTTCAAATAAATTATGATGTTATTTAAGTATGCTATAACAAATTAATTCAAATATTGTCGTAATATATCATTAATTATTTCTTAACACATTATTAAGACGTTCGTGAGTTCGAACAACATTATTGTATATTTATATAATTTATATCGTGTACAAAAAGCTATCTTTTACTCTTTTTTTATCTTTATTCTAATTTAGTTGTACGCTTTTCGTAAATTCAATTTAATAAAGTATTTCGCTTCAAATAGTCGATCTTGAAGCTCATTAATATTAAATAGTAAATATTGATTCTTAATTGTAATATTGTTTAGCTTTTGATAATTAACACATAGACGAAGAGTTTTATTCTTTTTTGATACAAAGAGAATTAAATATCTTGTCTATAATTAGGATTTCTTAATAAATTTTTTTTTTTCGTTTTTTGCTAGATATTTGCGAAGTACTTCGAACTTTTTCTTAAATAAAGCATATATAGATTCAAACGTAAGCTACTTGTTTAATTTTAGTCTAATTTCGTGATTTTACAATTAATGTTTAGAAAGAGTCTTTGTCGTTTTCTTTTCTTAAAATAGATGCTCTTAATTGTTATATATTCGTAATACGTACTTTAGCGATTTTTTCGTTATATTAAATAATTTAAGACTTCTAAAAGATTCGTAATTTTTTTTATTTATTTTAACTTTATAACTTGACTAATCTTTGTTAATGTTTGTTAAATCGAATTTTGTTAAATCGTTCTTTTGCGAAAATATAAATTCGTTACTTGCGATCGATTTTTAATTTAATCTTTTATTTATTATTGAACGCTATTGATGCGTAGATTAGATGTGAATTACGTGATCACATTATGCGAATTTAAATATTCGTATATTTTAATTAACTTCTAGATTGTGCTACTTCAATTAAAGCATTTTTAAAACGATATTATAAGTGATTATTTTCACTATATTAAAGATTAGTTTCTCGTGATGTTGTTAAATAGCTATCGATAGTAATTTCGTTTCTTTATTCACTTTTTTATTTTTATTAAACAATAAGTTTTTATCTACAATTACTAAATTGTATGCGTTAAGCTTCTTTTAAGTAAAGTATTCTTCCCTTTTAACAAAAGCTTTAGTTATAAAATTATTTATTGCACTAAAATCGATCATTGCGATAAATCGTCGTTCATTAACTTTAACTAATGTGATAAAACATTGTACGTATATTGTTAAGTTTAGTTGTTGTTGTTAAGTTAACATATTGCATTTCTTTAATATGCTCTTTATTAAAAAATTTGAACTTTTTTTTGTTTTTGTGTTGCGACTTTTGCTTCGAACGCTTGCTTGCGCTAAGCTTCTTTTCTATGCTAAATTAATGACTTTAACTTTCTAGAAAATCAATTAGCTTCTTCTTTGTTTTCTAGATGAGTTTAGCATAAGTCGTTATAGCATTTTGTTCAATTAAGTGTCGCATGTTTCTTTGCTTCCTTTATCGCTTGTTTGAATAAACTAACATTGCTTAATTGTTATTCGATTTTCTTAAAAATATCTTTTTTTATAGTGGCGTCGCTTTCTAGCGCTTTCTCGCATTTGTCCACAATTTAATTTATCTTTTTTTCTCTTAATGAGCTAATTAAAGCGTCAAGATAATTCGTGATGTTATCTAGACATTCGTAAAAGTTCTTTTAGTTGTATTCGTTGTCTAAGTTTGTTGCTAAATAAAGATATGACGTTTTTGATCGTTTCGCTCTCATAGTTTCATTAAGTATTTAATTAACTTTTTGCGTAAATATGAATGCCTTGCTTAATGATGTTTCATCTAAAACTTTTTGTAATTAATCTAGATTTTCTATCAAATAGTAGTTGTCTTTTGATCTAGTTTTGAAAGTGTTCGCTTTTGTGTCAATTTGTTTCTTAATGTCGTTCTAGTTATTAAGTATCTCTCTTAACATAACATTGATTTGTCGACGATTTATTAAGTTTCGTGATCGATAATCTCTTGCGAAGTAACTCGATTTGCCACATAAATAGCACGTTTTTTAAGATTTGTTATTTTGCTTTCTTCTAAAGTTTTTCTCTTTACGTTGTTAAGTGAAATTTAGTTTCATAAATGCAAGTTTACAATAATCGAAATTACTATACTTTTAATTAGAACGAAATTCTTTTTATTAATATTTAATCGTTAATTCAAAAAAGATTCTTGCTCTTTCTTAAAATTAATCGTATTTTTTTTTTATAACTCTTTCATATAGCTTGTCGTTAAAATCGATAATTACTTCGATAAAATTAAACATGTTGTTAAGAATTTTTTCATTACGCATAATTTCGTCTTTTAAATTGTTTTTTAAATTTTATCGAAACATTGTTATAAGTGCGACATTGTCTCATTTAATTAAATTGATATATTTTTAAAATCTAGCGACGTAGTTTGTTGCAAAGATTCGTTGAATTAAATGTTAAATTACTCTTTTTGTAATTTGTTTTTCGTTAAATGTTTTAAAGATTCTTCGAAGCTCTCTTTTAAAGTTATTGAAATTTGTAAACATTGTACGAAGATTTTCGCTATTGTTTTTTAAATACTTTCGTAAGTTTAACTTAAGTTAATGCTAGACTCTTTCTTTAAGAAATGTCGATGCGAAAATCGTTTTTTGATTCGCTAAAACAAGATAAAAGATGAAATAAATATTTATCTACATAAGCTAGTTCTTTAGGTCGATATAATCTTTATAATAGATATTGAGTTTGTTAATTTTGATTTTGTTGTCTCTCATAATTAATGATTAACGTGATGCTAATGAGCTAGTGCTTAAGATAAAGGCGCGTTGATCTAATATAGACATTCTTAAAGTGTTTAAAGTGTTACGTTGCTATTTAGGCGACTAGAGTATCAAGATAGATTAATATTGTTTAAAGAGATTTGTAGACGTCTTTAGACAATGTAAGCAATTATTTGATAACAAGATTTTTGCAACTTGTATCTATAATAAAAGATAATTTAATAAATAAGTTAAATACGATTTATAAGAAAGTTGTATCTAAGAAATCTATATACTAAAGAAGATTCTTCTTGTTCGTTATGTTTGTTGTCGAGCATGTCGAGCTTTGTTCGCTTTGCTCGTTGTCGAACATGTCGAACTTTGCTCGCTTTGTTCGTTGTCGAACATGTCGAATTCGCCCATTAGCGTGTCGAATAATGCTCGTTTGCCAAGTCGTCAAACATGCAAGTAATTGTGCTATATACTATAGACTACTCTGTAGAGTATATACTAGCTGTAACGAGCTAGGGTCGTAACAACTATATATATAAAATTCTACAAATTGCTCTCTTTACAAGAACAATCTAAGAAGTTTATTATAAAATCTTTTTATATTGTTCTATTTATATTTTTATATATTGTTTTGTTGCTTATACTCTAACAATAAACAATAACAACGCAATCGATAAACTTAACAATAACTTTGTAATAGATTGCGTTAATATTACTTATTCTTTGAATTATTAATATAGTAGAAGTTATAAAACTCGCAATTAACTTTATAATATTTTTGCTTATTATGTTTTGTTATTAAGATATAATAGTTGTTTAATTGTGTTAAATTTGTTGTTGTTAATATTAATAAACACAAAACTTGTCAATCAAAGTAATCGATAACAAAATTATTTACTTGTTTAGAAGTTTGTTAAATAATTTTTGAAAATAGTAGTAGTATCTTTTTAAAATTTGACACTTTTTGTTGTTCTTGTAAATTGTTTGAAAAATATTTTCAAAGTCGTTGCAAATTTTGAGTCTATACTTGATTGCGTTTTCTAAATATTTTTTGTTTAAATTAAGATTACTTCGCGGAATAGATTAAGTATTACTCGAATCGAATTTGTTTAATTCGAATTAATTTGAATTATAGATTAAATATTTGATAGATACAATTTAATTCGAACTTTTTGATTCGAATTCGAATTTTTTTCGAGTAAAATTCGAATTTGATAGCGCGCTAAATTTAGAATAGAAAGACTTATAATTCTAGATATCTTTTTATATATTTAGAAATCAATAAGCAATTTAGTAAAATATATAGATATATAGTATTTGTATTTAATATATTGCAATTTATTGTTTATATTAGATTTCGAATATTTATATTTAGAAATTTTAAAGTCTTTAATTATTTAATATAGTTCTTTAATATTAATTTCGAAAATTCAAAATTAATAACTATTTTAAAATCTATATTGTGTTAAATTTTATTTAAGCTCTTCTTATTATTTTTTATATCTTTTTTATTATAAATATTATTTACAATCTCGAGCTTTGCAATTCTCTTTATATATTTTTAGATACTTAATATCTTTACAATATTATATCGATTTCTATTTTTTTTTGTATTAAACAATAATTTTGTAGTGCGCTTAAGATAAAGATTATTGTATATTAAATTCTTTTTATCAAATTTAATTAAAAACAAAGATATATATTCTAAAGATATTAACTATTGTCTTTAATAAAAAATTACATATTTATAATCGAAATATTTTAATAAACGCATAGAATTTAAGTCGAGCTCTATTATTGTTAAGTATTTGATATAAATTGTTGCGCGCAAGCTCTTTAATTTAAAGATTAGTAAAAAAATAAATAGAATGCAAAACAATTCGAACAACAAATAGATTTTTAATTATAGAAGTTACGACTATTTGAATACTATCTTGTAAATATTTAAAAATACTAAATTGTTAATATAGTTTTTATTGTTAAAGCTCTTAAAGCTCGAACAAAACTATATTGAAAATTAAAAACTTGTTGCTTTAACAAAATTAAAAAAATCAAAAAAATCAAAAATTTATGTTTAGCTTTATATCGACGCAAATAAATAATTGCAAATAGATTATTAATCTTAGTTTAATACAATATAATATAGAAAAATTTATTGTTAGACTTAATTTATTTTTGTTTTACTTT
>JAABUL010006005.1_pt1 | contig 14411 bp, 19 predicted proteins | sample 5559151 | NCBI WGS metagenome assembly JAABUL01 (sample SAMN10711876, study PRJNA513368) | rock metagenome | isolation source: Antarctica rocks | place: Antarctica: Victoria Land, Pudding Butte sud | reverse complement strand
CATCGTGGGCGGTACCGCCGATTCTGCAATTCTTTGCTCCTGAAGTGATCGCCGCGTGACCTTCGAACGATGTTAGCTTTGCCATCAAGGAGTACGGAAAACGGACAAGCTTGACACCCCACCACGACCTGCTCTTCGTGCCTTTCTCTGATGTCAAACTCGACGGATCCGCCTCCATCTCCGTCGCTCTCAAGAAGGACTTCAGCGCCAATTGCCAGTCCCTGCCCCCATATTAGCCTGTTCTGCCTCTCGAGTAAGAGTCCGCCTCACCCCATGGTATAGGCCGTCTCTCCGGCTCTACAGACTGCTCCACTGTCCCAAGTCTGGATGACCATGACGTGTCCCAGCGCGGCCAGGCTTTGGCCATAGAGTCCTTGGTCCGCATACAGCTCGGCGAGGAGGGACCATGCCGCCGGGTCAGAGTAAAAGGTGTCGAGGTATTTCTGGAGAAGGGGGATGGTGGATGTTGGGGAGGAGATGGATAGGGCTATCAGACGTTGGTGGGCAGACTGCGAGCCACGCATCAGTGATACGGTCTGCAAGAGGAAGAAGGGAGACCAACGATATTGGTCTCGTCCAAAGACAGTAGACCGTCGTACACCTTACGAGCGCCATCGGAATCGTTCGAGGCTTCCAGCCGGAGTCCGAAGAGTAGGGTCACTCGTGGGGAGAGCGGGAAACGTTGCTTGAGGAGATCGAGTTGCTCCTGTCTCGGATATCAGCTCTTTCCCATGGGTAGGATCGAGACTGACGGAAGCGAGCTTGATCTGCCCCATGTCGAGGGCTGCAATGGCTAGCTGCTCTCGTATAGACCATTCTATAAGCCGACAACACGCTCGTCAGTGTCCCCTCCTTGATCACGAGAATGCCGAGGGAAGAAGCACCTTGATCCCCGAGCCGTCCAGACGTCAGCACCGAGCTTGCCAGCTCCACGACCTCCTCGGAATGTCTTGCTCCGAGCGTCCGCCATCGTGCGAGCTGCTCCAGGTCCGCTGTCGACATTCGTGCACTCAGCTGCCCACTTGAGACTGCTTGGAGGTAGGATACCGCAAGAAACTCCGGGAAAGTCGTCAGACCGACGCGTGGGACCCACGTGTCGCTTCGTTGCCAGTCCAAACCTTTGGGTTTTCGAACTCCTCGGCCTCACTCAAAGTACCCCTAGAGGCAGCTGAAGCTTGCTGATCCACTTCGCCGTCGAAGGTGCCTCCACCAGCAAAACGCGTTCAACTATGGCCGCACCACTCTACGTCACTCAGTCCGGTCGACTCTGGCATGCCGGACTCATTCTCATCGTCACCGTCGGACTTCCAGGTCAGTCCACCATACCATCCGTCCTAGTATGATGTACCGCTGCAGCTCGTGGAAAGACCCACATCTCTCGAGCACTCGAGCGCTACCTCCGCTGGCTAGGCGTCAAGACCCGCGTCTACTCGCTCGGGGATTACCGTCGAAAGATGCTGGGCGGTGCCAAGTCCGTCCCAGCGGACTACTTCCAGACCAAATGTATGTGTCCTCTACCTCAAGGAACGATTCATTGACGAGGGGGTCAGCACCGAGATCCGAACCGACCAACGTGTTGCGCAAGCGGATCAAGGCGGAACTAGAGGACCAGATCTGGGATTTCTTCACGGTACAAGGTGGACAGGTGGTGATTTACGATGCGAATAATGGGGATATCAACGCGAGGCAGGAGTGTTTGAACAAGTTCGAGTCGAGGGGCGTGCATGTCATCTTCTTGGGTAGGTACTAAACGTCCCTCTCTTCTGCCCAGCTCTGATCTTTTGCAGAGTCTCTTTGTGATCAAGAAGATATCATCACCGCCAACATCCGCTCAGTCAAGCTCTCCTCACCTGATGTACGTTATCCCGACCTCGAGAGAGTCCGCTGATGGTCATAGTACGCGGGATGGGATGCAGAACGAGCCGTGGCAGATTACTGGTCTCGGATTCGCGACCAGGAGGGCGTGTACGACACGGTCACAGCGGAAGAAGGACCGTTCATCAAGGTGATGAATGTCGGCGAGCGGATCGAGGTCAACCGGATAGAGGGTATGTCCTACTCGAGGGACTCGGCTGATAGATCAGGATATCTGCAATCTAGGTGTTGTTTCTTCCTGATGAACATCCATACCCGACCCCGGACGATCTACTTTGCTCGTGTAGGGCTGTCTACCCAGTCAAAGACCTTACTGATGAGCCGTAGTCTGGCCAATCGCTTATTGAGCATTCCTACAAAGCGGATTCAGATCTGTCACCTGCAGGATGGGAATACGCAGAGCGTCTCAAAGCGGCTGTTGTCGCAAGACGCAAGGCGCTTCGGGAGGAGCGACGTACCGCTGGAGAGACTCTAGGTGATGAGAACCCTCTTCTGGCAAGTTTCGTCGTATGCAAGGAATAAGACAGCTGATCCAGCCAGATCTGGACGTCCGCACGGCGACGAGCCCACCACACCGCATGGCCATTCGTGCACTCAGGCTACAAGGTGGAGCAGAAAGCTTTTATGAGCGAGATCAACCCGTGCGTATCTTTGTGCATTCTCAGGATGGAAGTGCTGATGGGAATAGAGGGGTATGGGATGGCATGTCAGCGCAAGAGGCGATGGAGACATATCCCGACGAATGGGAGCGGTTCCTCGCCGACCCTTATGCACATCGCGCACCGCGGGCGGAATCATATCACGACCTAAGCGGTACGCTGGCCTCAGCTGGTCATGGACTTAGCTGATTGGGAGTAGTACGGCTTGAGCCATGTATCTTCGAGCTGGAACGTGTGCGGGATGACCTGCTCTACATCGGTCATGCATCTGTCATCCGGTGTCTGGTGGGTCATACAGTTGGTCTTGGCAGACTGCAAACTGACCCCACTTAGCTCGCATACCTTGTCGGACTGCCGCCAAACGAGGTGCCAGCAGTCGAGATTGCCCGAGGGGACCTCGTCGAGATCACGCCGACCAGCTACGGTGTCATGACCCGAGCCTTCCACTTTTGGTCAGTATCCTCATTATCTCTCCAAACTGTCCGCTGATGTTTGTCAGGTCTGGAGAAGGCCGTGGCGATGATACCGGTCGGAACCTATATGAGAACTTCGCGGAATCAACCTCGGGTTCGACAAGCGCCCTGCCCCAATACGGCGTGAACTTCGCCCTGGACGCACAAAACATGGAAGCAGCTGCTGCCGAGGAAGAGGCGAAGGATAAGAGGATCAAGGTGGACTATGTAAAGAAGCAGCTGAGGAAAAGATTAGGGGACGAAGGGACGAGGTCGGCTCCGGCTACTGCGGTTGTTCCGGAGGTGGATGACTATCCGGATAGTGCGGAGCTCGAGGGACAGGCGGATGCGGATGGGGAGGTCGTGGTTGATGAGGAAGGTGAAGGGGAAGAGACTGAAGCGAGTCGCCGGGCGAGAGCTAGTGAGTCTCGCTCGTTGGATGAGTTTTGAGCTGATGAGATAGTGAGCATATTGGAGATATGACCTGGCTTTGGCAGATGAGACGAGTGATGTTGTATGCTATGTATCTCATCGTGCCGGCGGTAACAAGCGGGCAAGTACCCCATCCACGTCTAGATCCTCGCCGTCGAGCAAATCTCTTTCCTCATCCCCAAACGGAATCTCTTCATCTCCCAATAACCGCCAATTCGGTGAAGCCCCTCCTCGCACCCAGTCAAAGTCCTGCACCTCACGGTGCCGGCTTTGACCATTCTGGCTATTGATCAGCGGTGTTGATCATTCAGTCGGGTGGACATACGACTTCTGCATCCATGAGTGAAGGGGGATATCCCCCGAAGCTTAGACCAGTACAGTGCTCGATAACAGGCAGACTCGTGACGTGCAGAAGCGCCGAAGAATCCCTCGATTCATGTATGCGGAACCATGTCTTTCAGCTCATAATTGCTTGGCGAGTGAGAAGTTATGTACCTGTTGGGCACCGACAAGGATGAGACAATCAGAGACGGCCGAGAACATCGCGCTCCCGGACATCACTGGCGCGATTAATACACATCGGCTTAACGACCGAGCGTGCAGAGCGGTAAGTACTGGTACTGGCTCAGAGCTAAGACTTTTTGAGGAGGATGGGCTAGGTCGGAAATTGATGACGCATGAGTCGAGGTCAGAGAGGGTTAGAGTGAAGGTACTTGTGGAGTAGACAAGGGGCAGGGATGGGGCTCGGAGGTGCGCGTGAGAGCGGGAGGATATGGTGTGGGACATTGATGGTTGTGGCGTCGGTCGGTCATCGGCGTGTGATGCTAGAATATGCGGTCGTGTGATCGTTGGAAGTGGTGATACTGATGGTGCACCAGTCGGAGATGGTAATGACGCGAATGCGAAGCGGGACTTTGGCTTCTCCTTGGCTCGAACCGAAGTCAACTTCGACTCGAGCTCCTTGACTTGCTAATCCTAGACATCAGCCTAGGTCGGAATGAGCCAGGAAGAAGGGGGACGGACGAGGTCATAGCTCCTCTGATCGTACGCTGGTAATGCTGAAAGCGCGGTATTCAGCTCGACTCGGAGTGTCGAGAGTCTCCGAGAGATGTCGGAGATTGACGGGTCTTGGGCGTCGAGGGATGAGAGGATATCTAGGTAGACATGAGCTAGGCTTCAAAACGAGAGAAGGGGCGGACCGGCTTTGATGGCTTGAAAGGATTTGTGAAAGTCGGCTGACATTGAGGTGGAGACCATGCCGCAATACGTGGACAGCTTGACGAGGTGTATGAACATGATGCCGTGATGGAGAAAAACGGGCGTTCGCAATTCGAAAGGCAAGTTTGATCCCGTTTCGCGTTCGCTTTGGTATTTGATTCCGTTTCGGAATTTGATTCCGTTTCTGGCCTTCGGCCAAATTGATAATGCTCGATGCTTGAAACTCTTCCACCTGGTGCAGTGGTCGAAGTTTTGTTCGATGGGATTTGAAATATTACAGCTAGTTCTCGCACAATAGAGCTAGAATCCCGAGACTCCTAGGAGAATTAGAGCATCATTAAGGAAATTAAAGCATGATTAAGTGTATTTGCAGTGGAGGGTCGGTTTCCTACGCCAGGGTTCATAGCAGGAGTTCAGGAGGTTCTCCATCCTCGAGCGAATTCTTTGTTCCTCCTATGTTGCGCAACCAGATTCTCAGCCTCCGCATGGATTGCAGGTCACAGCGAATATGACCATGACCACTATTCAGAACCAGGTTAACGACGATTTCCCCGATGACGCTTACCCTCTCGTCAAAGACGCGACTGATCCGGTATCAGCTCGACAAGCGTATCTTTCGACCACAGCGCTGCTCGACTACCTTGCCGATGACCTGGGTGAACGAACATTCCTCCATACACTCAACCTCGACAAAGGCACATACCTACACCTTCAGTGAGATTCGTAAGATCATGATCCGGTTGGCGAAGCATCGTGCGGCTATCCTGCCGCCGAGAAAGAGTAAAGGAGAACCAGGTGGTGGTAGGGGTGCTCACGGCGGCCGGTGGGAATCATTGGGTGAATGACCGGGTTCTGCACGATCGTGAGTGGATCGTCACGTTGGGTTGTTGCCGAGAGACGGGCAGCTGAATGCTCTACAGAGGTCATATTCCCCTTCACCTATCGGTCGGCCTTTCCCCCTCGGCCCGTAAGAATCTGCTCGATCGGACAGGGTCGACGTACCTCCTCATTGGTCCTGGCGCCGATGACCAGTCCTCACAGATCACTGGACTGGGGGAATACCGCCGCCTAGAATGGGCCACTGTTGACGATGCTTCGAATATGGACGTTGCGGTGGATCCCAGTCGCTAAAGAACGGCCTTGACCCCCGAGGAAGAAGCCGACGAGATCGCACTGATCCTCCACTCGACAGGATCGACAGGCGACCCGAAGCCGATCCCCATCCGTCACCAAGCATTCTGCAGTATGCCTCCGTCACCGAGCATTCTGCAGTATGCCTCCGCTGTTCTACCCTGGGTCAAGATTATGCTTTACGCCCACTTCAAACGCCTACACCTACTTCCAAACGCATTGCGCGAGTGCGAGAGGTCACTCAGTGTTCATACCTCCACCCCTTGCGCCGTTCACCGCCGAGAAAGTCATACTCGCGATCCGAGCAGGCCAAGGTAAGGCGGATGTAATGCTCGCGGTCCCGCTCATCCTCAATCTCCTCCTCCAGCATCCGGAAGAGATCGAGGCCCTCCTCGCGTTCGAGGAGATCTGCGTGAGCGGAGGACAACTATCACCCGAAACCGGAAACGCCTTGACGAGTCGAGGGATCAAACTCCACATCCAGGTCGCCAGCACCGAGTCGGGCACAATGATGGACAGCGGCTCAGCGAGAACGGACGATTGGGATGCACTGGAGATACCCCCGTTGGCGGCGAGATACCTGCCTTCGAACCGTTCGACCCAGAATCCGGCTCGTGTGAGTTGGTCATCCGTCCGGGACACCCGTGTCTGTACGTGTGGAATCGAGAGGATGGAGGCTACGAGAGGAGAGATCTTTTCATCCCGCATCCCCACCGAAAGGGAGCTTGGAAGTACGACAAGGGGAAGGACGAGGTGATTGTGCATTCGTCAGGGGTCAAGTCGGACCCTCTCACAAGTAAGTCTGCTGGTCCCGCTCATAGCTAGTCGTGTAACGCTAATCGTGATTTACAGTCGAGCGTCTATTGACTACCTCTGACCTCGTTTGCAACGCCATGGCAATAGGTACCGGTCTCGGCTCTGCTGCTGCACTCATTATCCCAGCGTCGGAAGATGTCACCCTTGCCTCGTTACAGTCAGTCCTCGACAAGGCAAACCTCGAGCTTCCCTCGCAATCCAGGCTGTCCACCGATCGGATCATCCTCTTGGCGCCAGGTGACACCTTTGTAGTCTCCCCAAAAGGACGGTAATTAGGGGATTGACGGAAGACAAGTACGCCGACCTGAGATTATGGGGCAAGAAGCATCACTTCATGACATGAACACTAAATTCGCATGGCCCTACAATGCGACAGTCGAAACCCGCCGACCAATACGGATTCCATACCGGGCCAATATTCGCCACCTAAATGGGGCGCATAGATGATCCGCGACTGGTCTTCGCATTTCGGACACTCGACTGCTTTCATTCCCTCACCAGGAGAAAGCGAGAGGTGTGTTTCGACACCAGAAGCAAACGTAGAACTTGGGCGAGGATGGTCGTCAAGGAATCAGACCTTCCATCACGATTAAGAGGGCCCAAATTCGATATAGCTAGCTAAGAACAATGCATACCCACCTGTAATCCATATTTATAGACTGCCCGTTGTCCGCAGTATCACTAAACACACAATCATACGAGCCCCTCACCGCCCCTACCTGCGCCAGTCAAGTGAGCCGTAACACCCCGCGTCCTAGCCCTATCCCATGCCTCGTCCTCCTCTTGATTCGATATGATATACCCTTGTGACCGAGCCGGGGGAGGAGACGCATGACCAGTGAGATGGGCAGTGACTCCTCCGCTCCTCGCTCTCTCCCATGCCTCTTCCTCAGCCTTATTGGGCATGACATTCGACTCGGAGCCATCCGCGAACGGGTTCCTCGGCGGCGGTCCAGGCGGAGGCGCGTACGCCAGTGTCTCTGCATTGGCCCACTCGGCCTCAGGCTGGTAGTCCGACTTCTCGAAGTGTGGCGGTGCAGACGCGTTGTTTGGACCGGGGTAGGGCGGAACCATCCATGGTTGCTGGGCGTTGGGAGGTGGGGGGCCGTAGTCGCCAGGCTGCATTTGGAATGCCTGGTTTTGCTGGAAGGCGGGGTTTCGTTGGCGGACGGAAGATGGATCGAGTAGCTGGCGATAGTACGCTAGGGCGATTGAGCCGAAGAGAAGCTGAGAGGCTGGGTCAAGAGAGCTGAACGGAACGGAAGGTGAGGGACTCACCGAGACGATAAAGGATACAATGAGCCACACGAAAACAGACCAGGAATCCCGTGACCAAGCCTTATTGCAGACTACGCTAGAGTAAGCTGAGCAACCAGAAATAAGGTACTGACTTACTTTCACCGGCTTGAGTAACGTTCATGACGGCATCGAGCCCATCACCCTAACGTCGGGATCAGCCTCTGTTGCTCCCCGAAATAGAGCGAATTCACATCTTCGACAGTCTTCCCCGTTGTATTGACTACACACTGATTGATGTAGTCGCTCTGCCATCCGCTTCAGTGTCATGGCTCTGAGCGGAACAGTCATAGCTCACCTTGAAAGTGAAGTGAGTGATGATCGCGATGATCTGGTCCGCGAATGAGACGATTATGCTTAATGGAGCAAGGACGAAGAGGACTCGAGCGAGAGCGATGCTTTGCTGAATGCGGAAACGACATCAGCACCCTCATCCAAGACTGAATGGATGTAGCTCACAACCACCGCCACAACGATGGTAAACGCCTCGATACCGCCGACCACGAAGTACAGGATAGCGAGGATCAAGTCAAAGGTCTTCTCCCTGCCCGTCTCTAATCCCGAGTCAGCGCGTCCCCGGACTGATTCGTAGGCTTCTAGCGGGCGATATCCGGCTATAGCCGAAGGAATGTACAGGGACGGTACAGACCTCCATCATTGCCCCTATTCCGTATGGAGCCTGTACCCATCGCAACGGCCCAGATGAAACCGATGCATGAGGCGACAATGAGGATGGGACGGAGGGAGTACGGGTACACCTTGGTCATCTGCTGATGGTCAGATCTGCATTTCTTGAAGAACAAATGACGCCCCATAGCTGAGTATCGCGGTGGAGGACCTGCATTCCGAACGACAGCGTATGAGGGAGGATCACAGGGACGAGGTGAGGTGGAAAGGTTTGGAGCGGTAGAGACGGGTTCGGAGGCGGGTAGATGAGATTCCATATTGACGGGTCGAATGAACGAGGCCGACGTAAGAGATCCAGATTGCAGGGTAAGCAGGAAAGTCGGATAGAAGAGGAGCGATTGGTCGGTCGCGGTGATCAGAGGTTGAAAGGAGGGGTCGATTTGTGACGTGTAGCAAAATTGAAAGGGTAGTACCGTCAGCTCTGTTACACTCTGCAGAAGTCGATGACGTCGAGAAAGATGGAAAAGCGTCTGTGACGCGAAAATCACCGAGTGTGGGACACCACAAGCTGGGTGATGGGTGAGAGAAGGAGACTTACCGCTTGGTGGAGCTGGTCGGGTGAGCATCTTGCTGCTTCAGCCTTTCAATCTTTTGTACGTATTCCAAAGAGTCTTTGAGTTCGAGACCGAAATGCCACCTCGCTGGAAATCTATCGACGGACGTGTTTGGCTTCGCGTCGTCGAGGTTGATAATAGAAGGTTAGACACAGCCACTCCGCGAAATGCTCATTCCCGGCCATCAGGCACGGGATGGGCTTTGATACTTTCGGATCCGGTTCCTGTCGATAAACACGTGCCAAGCACTTAAGTGTTGAGATTCGAGCACCTGTATTGGAGATGCAAGACGTTCATATACAAGATATGAATGTAGGTATGAATGTCCGAGGTGATGGGGAAGCTGCCAACTAGGCCTGCTAGCTAGCTGGATAGGCGAGCTGGTTACTACGCCTTCAGCACTCCCCTTAAACTGCTCGCCGTCGAGCTTGATCTCTCCCCTGAACGCAGTAGCTGCGCCGCCGGGTCTGTGCATGATCTGCGTGATCGTTGCGTCGCCGATGCCCTATCCGTCTCCGTCAACTCTCCCTTTCTCCTCGGTTCTGAGACGTGAAGTTGAGGGATAGGCCGATGGAGAGGTGATACGGATCTGGACATAGGGAAGGACGCCTTTCTGGATGATGTCGAGCTTGATCCTGCCTTTCCGCATCATGCGCTCTGGCAAGTAGATTGTCCATCCGTCTCTCTGCAGTCCGCCGGCCAAGAGGATGTTGGATTGTGCGGCGGGAATGTAATGGACTTCCCTGAGGAGTTCCGTCTCCCTTCCCTTGAGCACTCGATGTGCACCTTTCTCGAGCAGATAAGCTGTGTTCGCCCTCCGCCAGTTGGTGAAGGATTCGGTCCCCCTTAGAGTAGGGACGGTCTTGGCGAGAGAGGAGAGGGAATCAGACATGATGGAATGTTGAGCGACGTTGATGGGAGCGTCTAGAGTGATGAGAGGGGATTGTCGAGAGGATGTAATGAACGTAAAGTGTAGGTGAAGTCTGTAGCCGTCACTCTACGGAGTCTTGTTGCGATCGGATCGGTGTGACTCGCTTTTTTGTTCATAGCGGGCCGTCGCTACCAATCGAGTCGTTGCCGTCGTCGTGGCTCGGAATGCCTGTCAAAGGTTATGGACTTTGTAGCAGACACACAGAACAGTGTAGACTCCGACTGTCAATCTGTCAAGATTCGAGCACCTGCATTGAAGATGCATGACGTTCATATACAAGTATGATGGATATGAATGTAGGTATGAATGTCCGAGGAAGCTTCCAACTAGGCGTGCTGGCTAGCTGGATAGGCGAGCTGGTCATTACGCCTTCAACATTTCGATCGACCCCTAGATAACTGTAGCCTTTCGTAACTAAATGCTCTCATTGATCGCTCGCCATGGCCTCCTCACGTACAGGTCTTCGGCATTGCTACCCCTTTAAGCCTCCGACGACTTCAATCGATCACCTGGTGGTCGGTGGAGGTGCTATAGGACTCAGCGTCGCAGCCGGGTTAGTGAATACTTGCGGGAAGGACCGAACAACATTTGTGATTGAGCGACGAGAAAAGGTGGGGAACAATGTTGTGGTTGAGCTTGACTGACGGGTTTCAGGGTTAGGTTGGACAAGGGAAAACGTTGGTTTGCTTCTTCGGCTGCTCGTAACGCTGGCGTCCGAGTAGCGGAATTGACCATCGATTGATAGTTCGCCAAGCTCGGAGGTGATCAATTCTGGTAAGTTCTGGCCCTTCGTTTCCAGTCAAAGGCTGATAACCAATCTTAGGCATCTAGTCAGTCTTTGTTGCATCGGATCAAAGCGGTTCTAATCCGTCTACAGCTATTCGATTGGAAGCCTCAAGTCCAAGCTATGCATCCGAGGTCGGGATCTCCTATACGATCGATGCTCAAAACTCGACATCCCCTCCCAAAAGACGCAAAAGGCACGATTTATTTTAAGTGCACCTGCCAAAGCTGACTGTCTACCTCTACCCAGCTCATCGTAGCGACATCCAATTCTCAAGTCCCATACATCGATCGACTCCAGACACATTCCCTCCACAAGTCATTCCTCACGGAATCGCGCGCCGCTTCATATGAGTCCAACTCCGTCATACCCGCATATTTCCTCTCCGGATCAGAAGCGCTAGAAATGGAGCCGGACCTATCGAGAGACACAGTCGCTGCCCTACTGCTCACCGAGACCGGGGTCGTGGACTATCAGGCACTTGTGGACACCCTCACACGGGAGATCGAGGAGTCCGACTACCTTTTCAAGCGGGAGGATGTCGCTGTTGGCGTCAGGAAGGGACGAAGAGAGCAAAGAGGGCATGGCGTGGTCATGCTCGGTACACGTGTGGTGCGGGTCGATCGAGATACAAAGGGGAAGGGCTGGGTCGTACAGCTCGAGAATGGCTGGGAGGGGAAGGGCGAGGGCGAAAGGGGGGAGTTGGAAAGTGTCCGAGCGGAAGTGGTAGTGAATGCTGCTGGACTCGGGGCAACGAGCTTGCTCGAAGGGGTCGTGCCAGACAGTGACCGGGTGCAGATGCGGCCTTCAAAAGGTGGGCGGCAGAACTCATTGTCAAGCGAGTGATGTCGTGCTGAATGATATTGGTTGTCAGGCACATACTTCTCGTACAAAGGTCCCGGCATCAACAATATCTCTCGCCTTATCCACCCCTCTCCTGGCGACGCAGTCGACCACCTCAGTGCGCGGCTCAGCCTCGATGTCGACGGAAACGTTCGCTTCGGTCCAGACATCCAGCAACTAGGCGCCTCCGATAGCGATCTCGACGCTCTGGAAAGTGAATCGACCCCCTCATCTGATCGAATCGCCAGTATTGGCAGCACAATTCAGGACTACCTTCCGGACATCGATCCGAATCTCCTCACCCCTGAGTCGACGGAGATCCAACCAAATATCTCATCACCTAAATCTGGCTTCTCGGACTTCATGTTCCGCCATAGCAGCGATAGGCAGGGGTTGGTCGAACTGCTGGGCTTCAACAGTCCTGGGTTGACCAGCTCTTTGGCGATTGGGGAGTATGTGGCAGCAATGGTGCGACGGGACGTCTGGAAGGCGGAGGGCAATGTCGAGGCGCTAGCAGATGGATGGGAATGAAGGACTGTTATGCTTGATCTGCTCAGCGCGACTGATTATTGCTATACACCACGCGGATCATTCCCGCGCAACCAAGAAGTCAAGAAGTAACACCTCCTTACGGCATGACCGTCGCGCGGAAGTCAGCGAAGTGAAAGTGAGCGGCGCAATTCAGGTCCCTCTCTGGGTCATCCATTCGATGTCTTCCGCTTGTCTTGCTACATAGACTCACAAGGCAGTCTCTCGCTCCGACTTGGAGTCCAGCTTTGATCTGCGTCCTTCAATTGGCCACAAAGGAGACGAAAGCGAGCGACGAGAGGTCTGCGGTGGGACGACCCTCGCGGCTGACTTCTTGAACTCGTCAGTAGTGAAATCGCTCCCTGATCTTCACTTGCGATTGCTTATGTCACATGCAGGATATTGGCCGATACCCTGAGTCTTACCTGGACGCCTACAACCATCGTTCAACCAATCGTCTCTCAGCCGGGCTCGACCCAGTCCGGGAATAGGCTATAGCGCCATCTCGCCCCTCGCCGTAAGTCTCTCATCCTGGACTCGCACCTTCACCATCATTTTGTCGTCAGCCCTCCTTCCTACACACTTTCGACTTTGTCAGCATGATAAGCTCATGAGGCTTGGCCTCGGAAACCTTCTCGCTACTGTCGCCCGACCGACCGCGTTTGATTTTCCTGTGGGGGCTTTCCTTTCAGCAACCCCTTTGCGCGCCCCTCATGATCGTCTGATCAGGACCTCCTTGCTCCGCTCCTCGCACATCTCTTGGCTCCAACGGACCCCTTTGCCTGCTGGCATGGCTATCCGCCACCTCCTTTGTCAGCGAGCTCCCTCCGTTCTCACTGTCAATCTGGCCAGTACATGATAAGGCTGACGCAGATTTAGTTTCTGCCGCTTGTTTTTCCATGTCCGCACCCTCCCCAACACCGAGGCTCGAGCCATTGACCGACCTTTTTTCTGCGAATGGCCGGATGCCGGCTGCTGGACCGTCCACTGAAGGACTGCTATGGTCGAATGGCGGACCGATGTTGAGGATGGAGGATGCCGTCGTCGAGACCGTGTAAGGCGTTACTCAATCCCCGAAATCACGCTGATATGATATAGTGTGACGCACACGACACGTACCACCACATCCTTCGCGCCCATTCCCTTGCCCCGTATCCCCCCGCCTGAGAACATCACCATGCCCTACCATCTGTCATCTGAGTGCTACCCGCTCGCACACGAAGCAACACCTGAAGACCTCAAGATCTTCGCACTCAATCTGGGCGGACAGCGAATAGTCGTACAAGAGGATGGATCAGCGTCAGCCGAGTTTGAAGCGCTCGGACAGACCGCTGGACCAGGGTGGACGAGAACACTGCTCGGCGGTGCGGCTCATCGAGAGGATGGCGAGCGGATAGGTCTGGTGCAGGCATTCTCAAAGGTCAAGGGGAAGGAGGTGCGAAAGCGGCCACATGAGTCCGGTCGGCCAGCCAGCAGGGCGGGCGAGACCTTCGAAACTCCATCACTCCCGATCACAGGTGATATTTCGACTTCGCGCCAACGTAGTAGTCCTCCGAGGAAGAAGATACGTGGCCTGGACGAGCTAGCTATCGGGCAGGACGGGAGCAATGCGCTTCTTTCGCCACTACCTTCGCCCGAGCCGGAGGCCGGCCCATCTACCGCGTCGTCCAGTTCGACTGCTTCTCCACCTTCTGTCGGGTCCGGCGTCGAAGTCGCCGCGCTCTTCTCCCTTCCTTCGATTGTTTCCAACTTCGAGGTACTGCCAGACAAGCTTCAGCAACAGGTCCTCATGCATCTACTCCGCCGGTCACGAATGCCCACCATACAGCGGATCTCAGCCTTCGCATCTTCAGCTCTCAAACGCGATTTCATCTCTCTGCTTCCGCACGAGGTCGCCGTACAGATCCTCAAGAAAGTCGACACGAAGAGTCTCGCTGCTGCCACAAGGGTTTGTAAGAGATGGCGGAAGATGATCGATTCGGAGCGCGCCGTCTGGCATCAGCGCCTCATCGAAGACAACATGTGGATCGGTCTAGGTGTGGAACAGGAGGAGGAAACCCTTGTTGAGAAGCGAATCAAGATACTAGACTCTATGGCGAAGGCTAAGCCGAGCAGAGCGGGAACTCCGGTGGAAGATGAGCCGATGATATCCGCCGTATCCGCGCGCACCCTGGACATGGAGCGACCGACTCCCCTCAAGCACGT
>JAABUL010006001.1_pt1 | contig 14434 bp, 13 predicted proteins | sample 5559151 | NCBI WGS metagenome assembly JAABUL01 (sample SAMN10711876, study PRJNA513368) | rock metagenome | isolation source: Antarctica rocks | place: Antarctica: Victoria Land, Pudding Butte sud | reverse complement strand
CCGAAGAAATCGTCTGGTGCCGCGCAGCCTGTGGCAACAACATCCACAAAGACTGTTTCGAGCAGTGGGCGCGGACTCGCGCTCGCGGGGTCGAGGTCACGTGCGTGTATTGCCGCACGCCGTGGCAGAAGGGGGATGAGGAGAGTGTGCGGATGGTCAAAGGAAAGGGGAAGGTGAATGAGGAGGGGTATGTGAATGTGGGTGGGGAGTTGGGGCTGAGTGCGGAGAGGGATTATTCAACATATCATCCGTATTGGGTGAGGAGGCAGTTTGGGGAATATTACTGAGGTTATTGGCCCTTTTGTAACTGTAGGGGCGTTTGCTTGATCGCTTCTGTTTCATGAGCGTCGCAATGGAGCAGAAGGATGATGCTCGGAGTTTGTTCGCCTTTTTGCAATTTTCAGCGCTTCTTTAAGATACCCAGCTTCCAAGCTACGAAACTATAGCAATCTGTTTGTAGTCGCAGATTCAAATCGCTCCCGCAGTTCCCCCTGAAGTATATGCCAGATGCGTCCACCAAGCTACAACCTTATCTTACTTGCAGTCACCATTTACCCCAGCTCCCTTCCTAAACCCCCACCATCCCCGCGTCCCCGGGCCCTAATACCCAATCACGCACAAATGCAAATGCCGCCGCGGGCGCATCGTACGGGACGGCATGCCCGGCGCGGAAGAAGTGGTGGTAAGAGAGACCGCGCTAGAACGGGTGGGAGTTGGGAGGTTAGTGGGGTTCGTGTGTGTATGGGGACGGGGGAAAGGGGAGAAGTGGGGAGAAGAGGAGCGGGGAGGAGTGATGGATGGCGTGCGGGAACAAGCGAAAGGTAAAGAGAAATTCTGTGTTTTGACTAAGGGGCGTGAGGTGTGGAAGAGTTGAAAACATAAGGAGGGGGTTTGAAGGGGAAGGAGAAGGGAAGACGAACCTCGCAGCCCCAAATCCCAGCCTTCGTGCCGTTGACGATGAACGGCTTATCCGGTTTCTGCTGGAAGCCTTGTTTCCCGCCCCTATCGACTTCATCAATTTCCCACATCCCAAAAGAGGAAGGAAACCCCGCAAGGACCCACCAAGTCATGTTCTGCACCGCCACCTCGCTACCCCAATGATTAAGCAAGAAATCCAAATCCCCGCTATAAATATGCACCGGGAGTCCCTGCTCGAGAATCGTGGGCATGATGCTGTAGGCGGGTGGTGTGACGAATTCTTGTAGTAGGGTGGACAGGACGGTGTTGTTACAGAGGCGGAAGGGTTTCGGGGGGGCGTGGATTGCGTGTTTGGTGGCGGGGAGGTTGAGCTAGGAGGGGTTTAGGGGGGACGAGATGGGGGTATTGGGGGTACTTACGTAGTTGACGAAGGTGGTGGTGTCGGGGGCGGTGGCGCAGGTATAGTGGATGTTGTAGGGGTTGAAGCTTGTGAGGGTTAGATGGTGCAGTATGGAGTAGTGAGAAGGGGAAAAGAGGGTGGGTGATATGAAAACTTACCAGGGAATTTTGTGGCTGAGATAATCCATCGCTGTGGACCCGGTGGAACAGCCTTCATAGCATGTCATGACAGACGCATTGACCAAAGCCGGCGTGTTCGGATTGGCCACAGAACAATTGCTTCCTCCGCTCTGTCGCTTCTTTAGGCGGAAATTTCCACCCTCTGGGTCGCCTGGAATAATTGCTTTCCCTTTCGGTGGATAGGTGAGGTTTGCAAGGACTGGTCGAAATCCACATGCCTTGTCGGCGTCCTCGAATGCGGTCAGGATATCTTGGGGAATGCCGAGGAAGTGGCGGTGTTGGTCGAGAAATTTCGTGACGACAAGATCGGACATTGCTGCGGCGTTTCCCCATGTGCCATCACCAATACTGATGGATTTTAGGTTGATAGGCAGAGATTTCCTATTGGCGAGAATAGCTTGGGCGAAGTAGGGTATCTGGACCTTGTTAGCTGGGGGTTTTTGATAGATCCGCCAATCTATTCTTGTGTAATCTTCACGGCCATATACTTCAGTTCCATCGCTCGAAGAGAGCCCGTAGACTTACATAGATGCCCGCATAAGATTCGCCCATGAGATGGGTATTCTGAGACAACAAACCAGGGAAAACGTCATAGAATGCCTTTAGCCAACCAATGAAGTCTTGCGTGGCTATGGCATTGGTCGTGGCCGGATCATTGCCACTTGCGAATCCTGTTCCAATAGGCTGATCGATGTAGAGCACGTTTGCTAATTTGTTCCAGGAATAAGGGTTTGCTGACGGTATGGACTGGTTCCCGGCAAAATGAAGTGGACCGTTCTCTTTTGTCAGTCCATCAAGGGACGAGCATCCAGGTCCGCCATTCAACCAGACTAGGGTTTTGTCAGCAGGTCGGTCGCAACGACGGTGGACTCTCGCACTTATGAGGTTTTCAGTCTCGGTCTCTGCCTGGAAAAGCCAGAAGAAAAGTTCATCATTGGTGGTATTTGGAACTAATATTGGGCCAGCCCAACTCTTATGTAAGAAAGCGGCGTTAGGGAGAGCCCCGACAGCGTACTCGCTGGCATTGCGCCCAAGAGAAGTGACAAAATTCTGCGTACAGCCAGCATGACTGCTGAAGATGACGAGGAGGAAGCGCACAAACAACGACACGCGAATGATGGTAGCCATTGTGATGCGCTACTCCTTGGTGAGGTTGGGATGACGGAGAAGATGAAGTGTGTTGCTTTTTGCATTCGGTTGCACTGGACTATATTTTTTTTTATCTAGGGAAGAGCATACAATGTATTGCTATTGTGATCGGTTGTAATGAAGATGTCAATAAGAACGAGCGTAACGGGGTTCCACGCATATTCACCGTCAGGGCGTGTTGACGAGAAACAACACGGTAAAGCCAAACAATATGGACAACGCTATTTTAACAAGTGACTGAGCCCAGCGCTTCGGTTTTTCTAGTCGACTTTCCGATCGCTAGCTCTGATGTAACATGACTGCGAAATCCCTTGCTACAAACACTGACAATTATGAGAGCTGAATATGGGCTAGGTGTTGTGCGATGCTCATGCTGTGATACTCATCTGCTAGACCGTTTACTTCGTCATAGTTCATAGAGAGAAAATCAGGAAAGCAAATACTGAGACAGAGAATAGTACAGTTGAAACGTTATAGATCCGTTCTCGCATATTCAACATTGGACCGTTCCTCTCAACAAAAAGCTCAAAAGTGCTGCAACCTTGATAGACATGGTGTCGAAGCGTGGCATCTTGGGGATTCTGTAAGCCTACACCCGTCGAATATGACGTGTACCTGCTGGATTTCTTTCCATGGAAGTTCCCGGATGGGAAGTCTTCTTTGTGAAGTTCCTTGTGACCACAGCAGCCTGAACCACTTCACTTCCACCTCGAAGCCTATCATAAGATGCTTCCTCTGTCAGTCATTGTGACCAGGGCGCCAACCCAGTGAGTTGCTCCACGGATGATTCAGGCCCATCAGAGGGTTGGCAATAGACATCATAAGATCAGAAGGTAGTAATGCTTTTCCACAACAGCCTTGTCCGTCTGTCAAGTGTTGAGGTTGAGATAGGCTTCCTGGGCAGTGACGTCTTGGTCGTCACGTGGTCGCTTAGATCGGTGGCATGCCTGCAAGCAGAACGCCACTAGGGCTTTGATTGGTGCGGGGTATGAAGATGCCCCTTTGAGGCTGTGGATGCCTCACTTTTCAGGGGAGACTTCTTATAGGCGCTTGAGATACATTGGCTCTTCCTTTATACTACAGGTCTTCACGCCTCCACACTGCATACCTTCCCAGCTCTGAAAGTCCGAAGTGAGAACGATCAGCGCAGGACGCAAGTCGGACACTGTGCATGCATAGAGAACAGTCTGCCTTACTGGTTGCCCACCTCCAACCACGGTGCCCCCATACCTCGAGCTTGTCATCATCAAGGGGAAGGTAGGTAGTCCTCGGACCTGTTCATCAGGGTGACTGTCCTCGATCACAGGCACAAACTCGACGATGACGGGGAGACACAAGAGCAATGACCGTACTCCGGTGTAGCCGGCTTACGAGTACGCTTCAGCTTACACGACGTGGTGTAACTGTGCACCGATACGAAGTCCATTTGCCTCGTTCAGGGTTTAAGTTATGCTCGCACACTGTGTCAAAGCGAAGACTTGTTCCACCCTACCGTCATCTATGTTAAAATCGATCCCATTGACAAGACTCCCGCATCACTGGTTGCCGTGCATCCACCCGGCTTTTCGGGTCACACTGATTTGATATCGTTGCTCACCCCCATGAACAGGATGAGTAAACCCGGCGGAATTGTCTACTTTAATTCCGATTGTATCTATACCGGAGATTGCCCTCTCTTCCACAAGGCGAAAGCATCCGAAACAGGCTCCGTGGCTTTGATTTGTCAACTGCGAGATGGAGCGCTTTGTCTCACTCAGCTCTCGGACAACACAAGGCTGGCACGACTCGTCTTCATGCGAACACACAGACCGAATGGGCGCGATGATCATTACCTTCCTGTCTCCTCCAGGTCATCTTCCTGTCGTCTATCCACGGTTATGTTTGAACGTTCGAGAGTACCTACATGCGGAAGCACTGGGTTCCGGCTTGTCTCGGATAAATCGTAGACAGGGGGGTGGAGGCGGTGGTGGAACGTGAAAGGCCGCCTCGTTTCTTAGACCGGTCAGCGGAATAGCGGAGATCCAAAAATCGGTCAACGCCAGGTTTTCATTTAGTGCCCCTGCTTGGAGCCAGCAGGGCGAACAAGCCCTTAACTTAATCCGATACCCTACCTTACTAACGACGTACAATTCCAGTGCCTCTGGAGTACATGGGCGGGCCGCCCTCAGCCTCATTCCTGTGATTGGTATACGTACCTCGAAAGAACCTACTAGCACATGTAGATCATGATGTCTACGACTCTCCTGGTATTTCTCTTGTGAAAGCTCTTGCGACGTTGAAGTATTGTTTGCTATCTGTTTGTAATCTGCTTGGGGGCCGGTGCATTGACTCTTGCGCTTCATCAAGATCATTCAAAGCCTTCTCGCAACGCAAAATTGTGTTGCACATGTACAGCAGTGAACATATTCTTTCACAGGAAGACAGACTTAAGTGTCTTTCATCGTGTGAATTCTTTTTCAGTGAATCTTTGAAAGTCTGCGATCAGCGACAATAAAGGCTTCCAAGCTGTTTGCGGGCAATCGGATTGCCACGTTTCTATGTGCTACATCCAAATAAAATAGTCTAACAGGACTACTTCAATCGAGCCGAAGTCGCAAAGCATTCTCTTATTGAGAGATCGCACTTTCTGTTCGGGGAGTGTGGCGACCAAAATCGCAATGACACTTCCAAAACCTGCGACAGCAAATCCTTCACTCTTACACGAATCAACAATGGCAGATCACTCTGCACGTTTGAAACGTCACAGCGCTCATAACAATGACATCCACCCAGCTCCTGAGATATGCAACCCAACAATCGTTCTAGAAAATAGGCCATTCTCGAATCGTCCTTCCCAACAACGACTTCCAGCACAGCATAAAGCTGTACAAACTCGCTCACAGACTGTTATCGAACCACCGACGCTGGGCAATGTTCAAGAAGAAAGAAGTATGACACCCGAGAGTCTACAACGGTTCTTGACGATAGAATTGATGCGCGGATTACACCTAAGAACCGGCAGCCTCGAATATCTCTGGTCCGCTAGTCTTGACCCCCCCATTACTAAAGCGTCCCTTAGTGAGCTAGAATTAGCCAGAATCATCAACGATGCCAGGTTACGGCACGACCTCAATTTCGAACGAGAAGTTTCGTTCAGACCCAATATGTGCGGAGACCGAGGGAAGAGGAAAAAGCTAGAAGCAGATGCATACTGGGAGGCTTTGGTCATCGAGTTCGCAGTCTACATTAGACGGCAGCAAAGCCAGTTATCTGATTCCTTAATTTCAGGTTTGCCCGCTACCTCGCCTTGGCTGCATAGATCGTCCTCACTCCTCGGTGTACCACTTCGGCTGCCTCGGATGTTCAAAGCGGTTCAGGAAATCTTGAAGACTCTCGTTCCGGGTTCTGAGTGGCCCATAGTGGATGAGAGACTTGATATCGATTTGCTGTTGCAACAACTGGAGAAAGGGGTGTGCGATATCCCTACCCTGATTGAGTGGCTTGGCGCTCTCTTGCTATGCTGTTGTTCGCCCCAACGAGATCCTTTGGTCACAGGCATGGTTTCCAGAATACGGAGAGGATTTGAGAATGACAACCCACGACTTCTAGTCAAAGGTCTCAAAGATCTATTCGGGGTTCTGGAACTGATGAAATTGGTAAGCTTTTTCTCCCGAAATCAGTGCGACGAAACTAATATCTTCGTAGGATGTCGCAAACCACCAAATAAGATACCTACGCTTGCTCATGGTAGACGATACCATTCACTTCGAGCAAAAGATCTTCTTACGGGAGATATCGAACGGATTAGACTTAACAAATGTACGCGCTTGGTTTCAAGCTGTCGAGCCAGAAACCGGAATACAAGCGCCTCAACCCTTCGAGTCTCTGTCTGCGTTTATAAGAGGCACTATTGAGATGATCGTTGGCGGCTACGGCAGCGTTCCACCTACCTTCAGATTCGATGTTGACCGCATTGCGACTCTGCAGATGGAATTTGACCTCTCACGGAAACAGGCAGCTTGTAGTCAAGTCTTCGTCACTACTCTTAACAGATCAGGTTGGAGTGGTTTACCTCCTCCACAAGCGTATAACAGTTTATTGTGCCGCATTTCTGCCATCGCAGCATATCCTCGGTTGAGTTCTGATCAACCACAAGCTTTCAGGGAAATAGCTTTGGAGATTGTTCGAGCAGCATATGAGCTGACGGGAAACACACATCTCCCAGAGGAAGTACTGTTGGAAAACACGACAAATGCACTGCTACACCGATGGAATAAAAAGACAACGTTTTTCCAGGAACTACAGAATGCTCTCCACGACAAGTTGATAAGATTGGTCGATCAAGAGATGGCTGCTGTGAAGGATAAGACACCACTGCAGATACTAAATTACTTCAATCCCACTCCTGCTAACCCACCCGCCATAAATCCTTACGGCACTGTCCGAGACCTGCCGGATGGACAAGGCAGTCTACAGGGTGTTGCCAAGCGCATAGCACATATCGCGACCCTGCACTGGAGAGTATGGGCGCCAATACTCTACGAACAACCTCGCAGGGTAAGTGCATCTTTACAAACCCAAGAGATGTCCGCCGATGGGGAGGTGGATCTGGCCCCTACGACCCGTATGCTCATGTCGGAGCCAGAGTCCGCAAACAACATATCAGAAAGCAAATCAGTGAAGTCTGACGAGAGCTCACCAGATGGGTGGCAGTCTTCTCCTGTATAAATGCAATCCGAGCACTTGGGATAAAAGAGGATAATATCGGTATTGCTTAACGTCCTTGTATTTGTAACATATTCTAGACCAGCATTAAAGTATGCACTTAGATATTCAAACCCGCGAATATTTTCTACTGAGGCCTCCAACTTTTGGCCATTTTTCAAAGGTAGCAGTAGCTTCGGAGCAAACGCCTCTAAAGCTCATCTATCTATTCACCTCTCGGCGTTCGATTAAAACCCACTGACTTCAAGCTCAAGCCTAGATACATGTCTATGCACTTTCCGTCCACTCAAGATCCCTATCCCATCACTTGGCAGCCTCGGTCCCCGTCTTTTTCTTTGCAGCTATTCCACCAAACAAGTCAGCTTCTACTCACAAAACCCCCAGATTCCTTCTTCCCATGCCCACGCCTCAGGAATATGACCCACCTTCTTCCTGCTTCGCCCGCATTATCGCCGCTTGCTGCTCTTTTGTACGTGCGAACTCAGTGCCGGATTGCTAGGTTTGTCAGCAGTAGGCAAACGGGGCGCAGGGTGGAGGCTCCCATACTGTGTTTTTCTTTTTCTGCAACGGAAAGTCAGCATGTCTTCTTAGAAACTTAAGGGAGGGTAGCAGGCACGGAAGACAGGGGCACTTTACCTGACCAGCCTGATCTTTCTGGTTCTTTTCCCGGGCTTTGTCACGCTGGTTGCCGCGGGCCATGGCGACAGTAGGGTGCGAGGTAGAGAAGGTTCACTGGCAAGCCTAGGAGGCGGAGTGAAGGGGTTTGTGGTGTAAGATGTGCGGAGTTTTGGGGGGGGCTCCTGGGGGTTCTGGAGGGAAGAGCGAAGCTGAAAGATTTATTTCACATAGATAGGGCTGAGGGCAGCGGTCTAGCCCCGCCAAGCCTAAAGCGGAATCTCGCCTGAAGTTTCTCTTGCAAGTTGCAAGTGCCCATCTTCCATCTTCCATCTGATACATTCCGGTTATCCAGGCTACTATGATTCAAACTCATCAGAGGCTCTGGACAAGTAATGTTTGGTGGACATGATTCAACCTCAGCGCGAAGGTCCAACGTCTCAGAGCAACGTGTAGGCGCCGACACGGATATGAAACACAGCTCCCAAATTCGTCGCGCAACGATAACCACTACCTTTCGTCAGACTCATAGTCTTCAAGGTAACCTTGGCTCTCCTTGATGCAGAATTTAGGTCTCTCTGTTGAGATCTTGCTAAGGAGATGAGTGCATACGTCTGGAGTAATCTGTCGCTGTCCAATCCCATGGCGCTGTTCTGGTCTTCGCGCTCGAAGCTAACACAGTTGGGAAGCTCCAGAAGTGAAGCAGTGACCGTATGCTTTTGTTGGAGAGACAATAGACCTCCGTCGTAGAAACGCGGACCCTTGTCTCTCTATTCACGACTCAGTCTTTATTCACCGCTTTCCTTCTTTCTCACCACCTTGAGACCCTTGTTGTCCATTGTCCTTTGTCGAGTCTTGAAGACAAGACCTCTAACTCTCTTCAATTGTTCCTCCTTTCGTTAACATATCTATCTTCACGTAATTTGGCAATCGACTGGATCGATCTTTCATACATACTTACATACAACCCAATCATCTGCTGATTCCTCTAATCAACGCATCTCGAGTCATTGAAGAGCTGCAACAACCTCGAATACTACCTCACCTCTCAAAGCAATGCCTTTCTTCAAGCGCTCCCTGGCTGGCCCAGGCTACATAATCCTCAACACCCTCCGCGTCATGAACATCATCGGCCTGACAGCCGTCATCGCGGCCAGCTGCGTGATGCTAGTCAAGACCTTTGTCGTGTCCAAATTCTTCTTCTTCGACGGCGTCAGCCATGTCATAAGCGCCTCTTTAAGCTGTACGTACGACCCTTCCGCCCTTCCTACACCATCTGCTCAAGACAAGCTAACAAGTTTCTTTCTCCCAGTGGCCCTCATAATCACTGAACTCCCCCTCTTCCGCTCCTACCTCGCCCGCTGCTGGCCCCTCCTCTCCCCCACCTCCGGCTTCGTCACCCTCGGCACCCTCATGATCATCCTCGGCGTCTCCGTCCTCGGCAACCTAAACAAAGAAGCCACCTCGGAAAAATCTCTTGGCACCAGCGCCTGGCAAATCGTCATCTCCAGCGGCATCGTCGTCGTCATCCTCGGCGCCATGAATATCTTCGCCAACTTCATGTTCCGTAATAAATCCATGGGCATCACCGCCCGCCAAGTCCGCGCCCACGGCGCCGTCGCCCCCCAGAAAGTCGCCGTCGCTTACAGCCCCTCCTCCGCCACCAGCCAACGCCGCTCCTTCCACCTCGGCCGCTCAGACACGCTGCCCAGCTACCACACGGGACCCAGGGCCGAAATCCGCCAGCAGCAGCGCAACATTTCTGCGCCCATCACCGGCTCTGGCCGCAACATCTCCTCGCCCATTACCGAGGAGCCGAGCCAGTTCTCCAAGTTCAGTGGGGCGCCGCAGATTGAGAGGCCGGATTTGGCACATCATCCTGCTATGATGGGCGGGTCGCGGTTTTAGAGAGCAGCGGGATGTGAGACGAGTGTTATTTTTCTATGTGTATTTTAGTAGGCTTGTGATGGTGAGTTTTGGGGTCGGGGGGGGCATATTTGGTGTTCTGGGAGGGGAGGTGGATATCACGCTCACTGCACAACAGCACGTGTTGGAAAGCACATTGGCATTGAGGGGAGGAGGGGTGCTGTTTTGGATACCCATACGCTCTCTAGTGGCACGGCTATGGGATATGAAAGCCTTTCACTCTTTAGCAGTGCGGATTCGGGGACATGAAAGACTTTCCTTTTACGCATCCACGAAGATTACGGCAGAACATAGTAGTCTTATGTCATTATCTCGATTCTTGCTCAAGTGCAAGCTATATCGTGACTGCACACTACGCTCTAACAAACATCAAACTGCCAATTTCCCATATAACAAGACCCCTTCCCCCCGCTATAATCCATAAAAACATACCTTCCCAAAACCAGCAGACATAATTTTCTTTGCACGTATGCCCCCCCCCCCCGGCTTTGATATACATAGGTACTGTAGCGATATCCCTCTTGGTAACGATGTCGCGGGAGTTCTGGAACATCTTTTCAAGATATGTAAATAGCCAAGGTCCTTCCTTACTGTAAATGCTATGTACATATATAACCAACTCATATGTACATACTACCGATCCAATCCAATCCATCCCTCCGCACCGTTGCCCCTCACACATCTCCCATTGCCGGAGTTGTATAGATACCAGGACCCAATCTACCTGCTCTCCTAGACATACAGGCAGTGCGAAAAGTGTAAATGCATCCATCTCTATATAGACAGACCTCACGGCAAACCAACATATCCCACACACCACCTAGGATATAAATTGAATACAGACTTTTTAATTGAGCGAAGCTACCTAGCCTATGTGAACATGGCTTCATCAAGCTATCAAGCTATGTATAGTACATGCTGCATACATGCACCTATTCAGGTGCCCACTTATCCATCAGGACGCCCAGACAGACCGCACCATTGCGCCTCGCTTTGCTGCAACGGGGTATCTTCCCACCGAAACCGCCGTGCGCCGCCCGGAAATAAAGAAGCCGCCGTAATGGAAATGCTGCGTAAAAAATGCTATGTAAATATGTTGGTACAAGGTTGATCCGTTCGTAATTTTCAAATCTTAGTCGTTTCCGTATCCTATCCTTTCGTATCCTGCTTCTCGTTTGCTGGAGAAGCTCCTTCACGCACGGCGGTAAACCATCGTGTTTTGGTAGCTGGCCAGCGTGTCCGCTCGTTGGAAGATGTCCCCCTGGAACGATCTCTCCAACGAAGCGGATGCCGGCGTCGAAGGAACAGTCGCCTGGGCAGCAGGGCCCAGCGCCGCGGACAGCGGAGTGGCAGGCACACTAAATGGCGAGGAGCTTGAGCCGCCCGAGGAGCCGCGGGTACGATGGTAGCCATTATTGCCGTTTGTCGAAGCGGGGCTATCGCCAACAGAGGCGAAGCTGGACCAGGGAGACTTGTTGATGTCGAGGAATGCTGAGCGGGCGAGCTTTAGGACTGGACGCATCATTTGGATAATGTCACTGGGAACGATGTCGAGGCGTTTAGCATCGGCAATACCGTCCATGAGCTTGACGACCGAGTTGGTGAATTTGACACAGATCCTCCAGAAGTCTTTGGCGTTGCGGACATCTGGTTCGTTGAGCTTGATGGTAGAGAGGCGCATCTTAAGGATCTCGCACATCTCAATGCAAACGTGACTACGGCGGATGAGGGTGGTCCAGAGAGTATGGATGTTCGTTGCCGTGTAGGCTGTTCGCTGGGCGACTTCCAAGCAACGTGTGAACTGATCCAAAACTCCAGGAATAGTACACGTACCTTGTTCGACGGCTTTGGTGAGTGTAACGAAGATCTTTTCGAACTGTGTTTCATGGTCAGATCCGTCTTGGGGCTGCTGGAGGTTCTGAATGCCGTGCCCTACCGCCACGGCACTGTTGCTGCGGGAGCGGATCATGGGGGTTCCAGGGCCCATGAAGGATTCGCCAGATCGAGGAGTATTGGCTACGGAACTTGCGGCCGAGATAGGAAGAGTGTTCGTGCGACTGTTGGAACGACTTCGGCCATTTACGTACAAAGGGACTGTAGAGTTGGTCGAAGAAATTGAGTTGAATTGGCTGTGATTACTCGGATGTTGAACAAGACCGCCGTTCCTGAAACGTCGCTCTGGATTTGGTCGCTCACGAGTAGGTGTGATGGAGCGGTCGCGGCGTTTGGGGCGTTCCTCTTCAATGGTTGAAATGCGAAGATGGCTGCTCTTTTGCGTATTGAACCTTTGAGGAGTAATCCGAAGACTCCAACAGGCGTTGCGAGCTTCTATCAAACTTCCGTAGACTAGAAGGATCAGTGTGCGGATGTATCGCTGATCCCCGTCTGCTACCAGCTGAGAGAGGTTGCGTAGCAAGATATTACCAATGTGTCGGTAAGCTTTTATGCAAGCACTAGCAGCGAAACTAATGTTGCTCGTTGAACGAATCTTTTCCTCATGGCTAATGTTGGCTTTGGTGTCGATAATGTGCAGTTCCTGGTCTAGATGGTCGAGGTGGGTGATGGCAATATGATAGACACGCTCTAAACTCGATCTTTTGGAAGTTCCATCTTTGATCACACTGATTAGCGTCGAGATATGTGGTTGAACCTGGTGCAGCGAATACAAAACACCCTTAGCACCTTCGATGATACTGTCTGGTGAATGCGATTCGCGTTTGTATTCTGGCAAGCTTGACAGTCGACGCACAAACACGCCACGCTGACGCTCGGAGTCCCGCGGACTTGACGAACTACTACCTCCATTTCGTACGCCATTGCTATGTTTGTCACGCAAGACCGAGCTATGACTTTGTCCGCGGAAATGATGGCTGTTACGGTTTGTTTCGTCAACAGTCCTCAGATCACTGTTTTTTTTGGTCACAATACCCATGCGTTTGCTGCGGTTATTCTGTGTGGCTTGAAGGATGCTCTCACTATTACTCCGGTTTCTCTCATTGCCGGCAGATAAAGGTGTTAAACCGGGACGACGCAGAGCAGCATTTTGCAGCACATCATTCTGACCTGACGCCACTCGATAATGAGAGCGCGTAGGAATTGGCGGTCTTTGGAAGCCAGGTGATCTCATATCTGAAGCTGATTCAGAACCACTTGTGCTAACTTTCACCGGAAACCGGAGGCTCAGATTACGCTTTAGAGGACGGGGCGTATCAAGCGGTCCATCACTGCTCGATCCATCACCAGATTCTTTGGCAGCAGCTTCCACTTTCAGGTGCTTCTTTATTCTCTTTGTCAGAAGCGTGTCTTTCTCGTTGTCCGTCAAAGTTGCCAATGAAGGGGAGTGGGTACCATCGCTGCCGTTCACAATACGCATCAGATCAGAAGGAAGTGGATTTCCGGCTAATTTCAAAATTCGCAGCGTATCGAGATTTCCAAGGCAGTAGGGAATGGTTTCAATGTAATTATTCAGGAGAGAGAGGACACGCAATGCTTTCATGTTCCCAATCTCATCTGGTACCTTGCTGAGTTTGTTACGGCTAAGGTCAAGGATCTCCAATTGAGGAAGTTCATATACCTGGTCGCCCGTTAGTGGGAGAGCACAGGTAAATTACAAAATGGGTTATTTACCGCTTTTGGGAACTCCTTGAATCGATTGCCGCGGAGGTTGAGATATTTCAAGAGAATACAGTCCGCGAACTTGTACGAGATATGCCAGATTTGGTTATGAGAGAGTTGCAACCTGCAATTCAAGTCGTTAGCCTATATGATATTGGAGTTCAAGATGCTTCAAGAAGGTCTTGAATTTTGAGATGTTGGTGGAAGGAGCGGACTCGTACATCTGGACATCTGGTTTCAGAATATCGACAACTGCTTCTGGGATCTTCTCTATGTATTGGTGGCTGAGATCGACGGTCAATTTAGGATTGACGGCCTCAACAACTCTCTCGCTTCCAGCGAGAGATTGCTGGATTCCTTGACGCGCCGTTTCAACGGCATCTCGAAAGAGCTCAATGGTCTCCAGACGCGAGAGGCCATCTTCCATATGTTCGAACGATTCTCGCGATGGACCTTGGTACCTTACGGGGTAGTCATAGTCGGCAGGGTAACGTCTTATATCTGCAGTCAGCAGGGGGCTGAATCCGAACTTAGGTGGGCGGATCTTACCCAGGGTAGAATGATTGTGGCAAAGTGCGAAAGCCATCGATTGTTTCTCTAGTCTCATCCCATCCATCGTCTGGTCTGGGTATTCTATCTGGCCTATGTTCCTTCCATACCTGGGGGTGGTTCAAAGGCTCCATGTTGTGGAGGTGTAACCGATTGTCCTGTCCCGATGACAAGACCGACCGACCGACCGACCGCGAAATAGAAACAGCTCAAAACCCTCAGAGATACCCTATCTGACGATGAGGGCACTCATAGAGTGTTCAAAGAATGTCGTTGGTGACGGTGTGCATGCGACAAAGAAAGAAGATGGATTTAACAAGTAGGAAAGTCACAGTCGGCTTGTGGCTTGTGGCTTGTGGCTTGTGTGTTCCTGCATGTT
>JAABUL010005999.1_pt1 | contig 14437 bp, 17 predicted proteins | sample 5559151 | NCBI WGS metagenome assembly JAABUL01 (sample SAMN10711876, study PRJNA513368) | rock metagenome | isolation source: Antarctica rocks | place: Antarctica: Victoria Land, Pudding Butte sud | reverse complement strand
GTAGTACGCTGCGAAGTTAGCGAGATTAGCCCGAAGGGGCTTAATCCGACGGGGTAGTTAACCCGAAGGGGCTTAGAGTAACCGGCACGTCGGAGCAGGGACAGGGGATCACCGCTGACCAATCAGGATTAGCGAAGGCTGCTATTCACGTACGGTACTGCTTGGCTTCGATATTCAATGTATTTACTGTGGTATGTCTCTCGGATAATGAACGGCACTCTGTTATATTATTCTTTATCGACAAGAGGATACATAGCAATCTAACATGCCTTACCTCGTCTAACGTAACCCAACTACGCCAGGTCCCCTGCACGGTCATCTAATTCTATGATACTGATGAAACCATTCATAAGTACGCAAAGCGACTTAAGTGTGGTTTGCTGGAGTTGTCTGCAAGCCTCGTCATTCCTCTAACTACCCAGTCCAATTCTCCCTTAGGAATCCCACGGAATCCGAGCGAGGTGCATCAAAGGAGTTGATGATGGACCCAAAGACGTTTGTGAAATTCTCAATCACCGCTTGCAGGTAACTGAGATTAACCTGAGTCAGGCGGCCCCGCTCGTGCTGTAACAAGGACACGTTCTGCCCTCGCGAGCGTAAGGAATCCAGTAACATCCTTGCTTGTTTTATGAGATCCAAGATAAGCATCCGCCTCAACTCCGTATTGTTGACGATTGGGACCTCATACTTGCCAACGCTTACTCGGATACCACCAAACAGATCGATTTCAGTGAGATGTTCCCAGCAAGTATTCGTTTGTTGAAAGACTGCTAGGATACAGATGAGATCTGCATAGCTAACTTCGCACCTGACGCAGTCGAGAGTGTTCCTCGCACTTTTTATTATGTCGCCCGTCACCTTGAACACCTCGTCGAGGCGTTTGTCCTGGTTCGCGCGGTGGATCTTGGGAGAGAGCAACATTAGACGTGCCCGGCACAAGCAATTATCTGATGAGAGCTTATCCGGTTGCGGCGGGCTGGAAGAGAGGTATGCAGACGAAGAGGAATTTGTACTGAGTGAGTCGGTGGGGCGCAGTGCAGTCGTCTGCGTTGGAGATGGGGGCGTCTGGAACAGACACTGCATGAAATCCAAGTCGGTCGGACTAGAGTGCGTCGGGGAGCTGAACATCTGCCCCTGGTTAAAGAGAATTGCATATAAGCTTATTTGTATACAATCCCACATTTGTGAGGGAGCCTTACATCTTGGTTCATTTGTGGAGCAAGGGCGTCGTACTGCTCGGCAGGCCGCTGCGGCACCTCATTCGGCCAGTGCGTCACGGTCCCAAGTGCTTGCTCATACGCGTCGTTCTCCACACGGAGCTGATCCGTAGTATCGAGGTTCAGGTCCATCGACATCTCTCCAGATTGCGGCAGCTGAGTCGTCTGCTGAGATCTGTTGGATCCCTCGGGATTGGTGGCGGCAACGGCGTATCTGCAAGCGATACCTTGGTTTGTGCAACGCTCACAGTCTCGCTGTCCATTACACTTGACCCTGGCCGTGCGACATGACACACACGCCGTTTTTGGTCGACGAGCCACTTGTTTCGCGCTGCGGATGCCCGAGCACTGCCAGCTACTGATGAAGTCGCGAGGAATCGTTCCCTTACGAGAAGTTGTGGCTGGAGCATTCGGCGACAGAGGCATTGGCACTCTTCTGGTAGATTCTTACAAAGACTTCTCGAACGAAACATGTCGCAGACTTCTAGAATGCTTCGAAAAATGCATTTGCACAAAGCCGGTGTGTGCCTGGGCAATGGCAAAATGTTGACAGAGTAGTAGGATACGGCCGAGTAGTCCGGTGGATCTACCCAAAGAATCCATCTTACTCGGGACAGAGTTCAATCGTTACAAATGCATCACGCACCCTTATCTCGGCAACGGTAAGACCCACTGGCGAAGGATTTATCTACTGATGCCCCTGCAGTACCGTGCGTGCATGCGTCGTATGCAGCGTCCAGCCAATCAATAATAAGCCTGCACGTCCGAAACTCAGCTGCCAGGTATAGTTTGATGGATCCTGCAGGGTGTTAGAGATTAGGCATGCGGCATGCAATGCAGCTACAGTGCCTGCCATGTTATCTTGACTCCAGAGGATGCCTAACGGGTATCAATGCCAGTGCCTTGCCACACCATAGGTCGTTCGTTAACTGTGCCCTACTAAGTGCTTCGCAACATTCGGGGGTACGCCAAGCACGATCGAGACTGTTCTGGGCAGATGCAGCCTCACCGACTTCTTGCTACCTTTGTTCTCCACCCGCACTTTTAAACTCGATGCCACGACGACCATAGCTTGCTTCATTATGGTATCGCACAATACGGGATACGTGACCACGTTCGTAAAACGTAGCTCCCACCAATACGGGCAGCACAGCAATACGGCCAATCCACAAAATTTTAGTAAATAAACTGCTTAGCATTTTCGTCAGCATAATTTAACGCGTTAACCGTATCGCTGTGCTGGCCGTATCGCTAAAAGCCACTACCTAATAATGGTATCGCCTGTGAAACCCAGCGAAAGCCAATGCATAAGACCCGCAGACGCACACCCCCTGGGACACGAGTAAACACCGCTCGTTTGGCACGAGTGCAGTATACTGTATATGCAAGATTTGGAAGCCGGTCACTGTCAACAAATGCACGACCAATATTCTCATCAATGTCATTGAACTTGGGTTTTGGATCCGAAAGATGTTGACCGCAGAAAAGTGGCCCAAAACAATGGATGGTTTCGCTCAGCAAAGCCCTCGGCACGTGCGTCTCATGTCTTTCTTTTGAATCTGCTCTCCGTTGCTATAGCTGCTTTCAACACCAAATAAACCTTGCTAATTTCTTATCAAGATCATGAACGGTAATGGAACCCAATGTCGGCTCCTAGATAAGGATTCGATCAAGAACCAGCTTCGAGAAATATGGGGCCAAGTACTGGAGGAAGACCCCCGCAGCTTTTCTGACGAGGATGTGTTCTTCGAAGTTGGAGGCGACTCCTTGTTGGCCCACGAGGTAGCGGTGGTGGCTGAGAGACACGGCATCCTTCTGGATCTGCCAGAAATCTTCATGAGTACCTCCCTGAAGGACATGGCGCAAACAGCTCGTCCAGCGGGTATTGATGAGGACGAACAAAATGGGCTGAACCATACATCCAATTCCAATGCAAAGATTTCCAGAGTAGTGGAAAGAGAGGCTGCCTTACGAAGCAGGATGGATGACATTGCCACGGCATGTAATGTCACTGTAGAAACAGTCGAAAGTGCATATCCATGCAGTCCAATGCAGGAATCTCTGGTGGCAGAGTTCGACGGCGGAAAGAATCTGTACGTAATGCAGTACGTGTTCAAGCTGGCTGGCAACATCCCTTTCAACCGTTTCCGACATGTCTGGGAAGACACAATTTACACGAACCCCATTTTGCGTACAAGAATCTGCCAGCTGGAAGGAACAAACGGATATACGCAAGCTGTTATGAAAGAAGGGGTACAATGGAACACAGTTCGCGTTGATCTAGCTCGATTCCTCGAGTGTGACGCAAACGTTCCTATGGAACTGGGTCACCCTTTCTTTCGGTATACGATTGTCATCGATGAAGACGAGAACCATATTACCACACGGTATTTCATCTGGACTGTGCATCATGCGTTATGCGACGCAGTATCGTTGGAAGAGGTCCTTTGGGATGTCTCAAATCGCTGGCTGGATCAAACTCCCCTACCACGCCAATCCTTCGAATCATTTATTGAGTCTCATTTCACTATGCCAGGATCAATGCAGGCGCAGGAGCAGGAGTTTTGGCGGAAGAATTTGTCTGGCACCAACCCAACTCCGTATCCCTCACCTCCGCAGATCTCAAAATGTCAACCCAATCCAACCTGTACACTAGAACGACCGCTTACTCTGGAGCGCCTCCCACATTTCGGTATCACAAAAGCACTCTTGCTCCGAGCAGCATGGGCGATACTCGTCTCGCACTATACCGGAACCGAGGACGTTGGGTTTGGGACTATCAGTAATGGGCGAGGTCCGATAATGCACGGTGTGTCCCAGACAACGGGCCCGACAATAAATCTTGTCCCTACTGCTCTGCGTGTTGACCCGGAGCAGTCGGTTGCCTCATTCCTCACACAGGTCAGAACTCAAGCAGCTGAAGTTATGTCCTTTGAACATTCAGGCATTTCCAAGATCAGAAAATTTATGGCGGATAGAAATACCACGGCGGTGGACTTCCAAACTCTATTTGTGGTTCAGCCAGCAGCGCTTTTCAAAGCGGCAGCTCCAGCACTGCGAACGCTAGGGCTCGATTTTGTGGAAAGTATGGGGAAAAGGGAACGACACCCCTACCCCCTGATCCTTACGCTCACGCCATCCGATGATACAGTTATCAGACTCAATATACAGCATGATGGTCGGGTTGTGTCGTCCCAGGATGCTCACAACCTCGTTCATCACTTTCAAGCAGTGTTAACGCAATTAAGCCACGCGACGACACACACCTTATTAGGCTCTATATCGCCATTTAGCGATCATGACATGCATCAGCTCCGCCAGTGGAATAGCTTTACGGCCCCTGCTGAGAATACGTGCATCCACTATTTGTTCCAAGAGCAAGTATCCAGGAATCCGAGCGCCGTCGCCGTTTGCTCTTTGGAAGAATCCTTGACATATCACGACGTCGATAAATACTCTACCTCCTTCGCTCTGCACCTTATCAATTTCGGCGTACGCCCAGGAAACCTTCTAGGCGTATGCCTTGAAAAAAGCATTTGGACAGTAGTTGCAGCTCTTGCAGTTTTCAAAGCAGGCGGCATCTACGTCCCTATCGACCCTTCCCATCCCCAAGGTAGGATTCAGGAGGTCCTCGAAATGGCCCAGATTGACGTGGTCATGACGTCCAAGCTTAACCTCAAGATACTGGATGGGCTATCTGTCCAAGCTTTTACGATCCAAGGTCCTCCTCCCCCTCCTCCACTGGCGGCTGAGTTGTTGCCAAAGTCGCTGCCATCGAGCACCGCATATATTTTGTTCACATCTGGGACTACAGGAAAACCAAAGGGGATACTCATGTCACATTCCGCCATTTGTACCTCGATCATCCACCACGGACCTGCATTTGGTGCAGGTCCGCATTGGCGAACGCTGCAGTTCGCCGCGCATATGTTTGACCTTTCGATAGGCGAGTTCTTCACCACACTTACATTCGGAGGTTGCATTTGTGTTCCATCGGAGCATGATCGACATAACAACCTCGCCGGAGTTATCAAAGCATTACAAGCCAACACTCTACTAGTAGTGCCCACAGTCGTCAATCTACTCTCACCAGCGGACGTGCCGACATTGAGCACGATTGTCCTCGCAGGAGAGCCCATCACCAAGGGGACTATTGTAAAGTGGGCTGACCATGTCGATTTGACGGCAGCTTACGGGCCAACGGAAACCGCGGTATGGTGTTCAGGAAATCTCCGAGTCACTCCAGACGCCCATCCAGCAAACATCGGCCGAAGCCTCGGAGCCTCCATGTGGATCGTTGATCCCGACAACTACCGCCAATTATCTGCTATTGGCTGTGTTGGCGAAATCGTCATCTCCGGTGGCCTGCTGGGAGAGGGTTATCTACGTGACGAGATCGCGACGGATGCAGCGTTTGTGCCAGCACCGGACTGGCTGAGGAAAATTGATCCCAAGGCAAAGATGCTGTATAGGTCAGGAGACCTCGCACGATATAATTCTGACGGCACGTTCCACATTGTAGGCCGGAGCGATACCCAGGTCAAACTACGAGGCTTCCGGATTGAACTGGGCGAAGTAGAAAACCAGATCATGACGCAAGGCACGGTGATGGCCGCCATCGCCGCACTTCCGAAAACAGGACCTTGTGCGGGTCAAATCGTGGCTGTTTTGAGCTCTGGTAAGTCGGCCCTAGGCAACGTCGGCGGCATCGTGATTCGCATTGCGGCAGACGGGCGTTTTCTAATGGACAGAGTCAAACGGCACCTCTCCCTCACCCTCCCGGATTATATGATCCCTTCCGTGTGGGTCACGGTGGACAAGATGCCACTACTGACCTCGGGGAAGATTGATCGCAAGGCAATAAAACTGTGGATCGAGACTATGAGCTATGACAGGTACGTGGAGTTGGTAGACGGCACTGATACGAAAGGGGCGACTGAGATCCGGCCGGGGACTTTGGCTGACACTTTACGCCAATTGTGGAGCCAAGTACTAAACGCGCCCGAGGAAGTCATAGGAATGGACACATCATTCCTCGCTTTGGGAGGAGATTCCATTGCCGCTATTCAAGTCGTGTCTCGAGGAAAGGGCATAGGACTGCACCTTACAGTCCGTGAGATCCTCAGCACCAAGACGATAGGTAATCTGTTGACCCTTGTCGAACCAAATCAAAACATCGTCACAGCGGCCCCTGAGCCAGTTGAAAGCCCTCGAAGGACTTCCGATATCCTCAAACCTTTCGAACAGGCTCTACAGCCACACCTGAGCGACAAGCCCTTCGTTGAAGTCCATGATGCGTACCATCTGTCCCCTATTCAACGTGAGATCATCAAGGCGCGAGCTTCCAACCCAGCCGTCTTCCTACTTCTGCTGCATATGGAATTCACATCGATCAACTCTCAGCCGGTCTCATTAAGTCGACTCGTCCGGTCATGGCAGCGTGTGGTCCAGAAGTATCCCATTCTGCGAACCATATTCATACAAGACCCGGCTGGGAAACTACCACCGTTGCAAGTTGTCTTGAAAAATGTTGCGCCCGAGGTCCGTACATCTTCGGCGCCAGCCAGTAGTATCGAGCCAAACTTCGATACGGTCGGAGCACCGCCTGTTGACGACTGTTTCTTGCCTCATAGGGCCCACATTTCACAGTGTGGTGACAGATTTTTCATCCATTTAGAGTGCGATCATCTGGTCATCGATGGATGGTCGCTGAAGTTGATCAAGACGGCGTTTCTGGAAGCTTACGAGGAGAACGAAGCCTATGTTCCCGAGGAGACCGCGTCCTACAAGGACTTTGTTACTGCGCATCGACCGGATCGTGTACAAGAAGACAACAAGTACTGGGCATCGGCTCTCCGCGAACAACGACCGTCTCTTCTATCTCTACCCATCCGCTCAAAAGAAAGTTCACATCAGCCCAGTCAAAGTAGAACGAAGTCTATCATTTACCTGCCCATTCTCAAAGTAGAATCGATGGCTGAATTCAGCATCAAGCACGGCGTTACGCCGGCCAGTATTTTCGACTCGGCCTGGGCACAGACTCTGAGCCTCTATACTGGATCATCGGAAGTGACATTTGAATACGTCGTGTCCGGGCGCGATGAGGACGTTGATTACGTCTTTGACATCGTCGGTCCCTTGATCAACGTCGTTCCGTATTATCTACAAGGCGTCCCGACTGAGGGTAGCTCTCTTCAGCTGGCACAGCTGGCTCAGCGGGTGCAAGAACAGCGGATGAAAGATAGCCTACACAACTCCAGTAACGTCAGAGAAGTGATCGCGAACGAACTGCCTCAAGGGAAGCTGTTCAATACGGCGGTAAACTTTCAGCGGCGTCCCACGGCAGTGGAGACCGACAGGTGGAGGATAGACGAGGATCTCACGAAGACAAGAGATCCATGGCATGTGAGTTACCGCACTCGCTTTCCGTAGCCTTTACTTTATGACTATGTGGTTGTCTGAACATCTTGTGGCTGACCTTCTTAAACAGTTCGATGTTCTCGTTCGAATCATACACATAACGGATGATGCTACATTTCGATCTTGTTTCGAATTTGACGCACAATTGTTCGACTACGATCACATGAAAGAGGTGGCGAAAGAGTTTTGGAAAAGAGTTCAGAGTACTATCTCGTAAATGTTTATATTAAAATAGTCACCACATCTGAATGTCAACATCGGCGTTTTTGGGACCGGCCCGGGAAAACTGATTTGGCCCAGCCAGCCCTGGGCTGGCCTACTCTATCCCAGGGCTCCCTGGGCTCCCTGGGCTGGCTGAGCTTGAGAATTCTGAGACTTCTTGGAGATTTAATCGATAATCTCCGTTTCATCTCGAGTAGGGTTGAACAGAGTTTTCACCTTCGCTTTCTACTTCATCCATCACCTACTAACCACCTACTTCATCGTCTACTAATCACCTACTTCATCACCTACTAATCACCTACTCCACCACCTACTCCACCACCTACTAACCAGCTACTCCATCACCTACTCGCTCACCTACTCGCTCACCTACTCAGCACCCTACATGATTCAAAACACGCTACAAAACAAACTTCATGCGACGCGCTCTAACACGCGTTATTCGCTTCATGGCCTGCTTCATTGTATGCTCCATACATGCTCCATAGAACAGGCTAATTAACTCAATAGAAAACACCCTTCATGGCTCCCTACTGAGCACCAAATTCGCTCCCTTCCAAGCACCAAATTGCTTCATATCCGAGCATCAAATTCGCTCCCTACCGAGCACTAGTTTGCTCCATATCCAAGCACCAAGTTCGCTCCCTACCGAGCATCAATTTGCTTCATATCCAAGCACCAGATTCGCTCCCTACCAAACACCCTACATGGCTCCCTACATGCTCACCTACATGCTCACCTACCTACATGGCTCCCCATAAAACTCCCCATCAAACTCCCCATCAAACTCCTTACCAAACTCTCTATATAATCAATAAGTAGTTAGTTAAATAATTAGTAAAATCATCAATTGCATAATTAATCTTATTAATTTATTTACGAAAATAATGAAAACGATAAAAACGATAAAAAGCGATAAAAAGCGATTAAAGCGATAAAAACAATGGCAACGATAAAACTGATGAAAATGATTTAAAAGAAGTTAAACTTAAAGTAATGAGTTTAAAAAAACTTAAAACTCTTAAAGCTTTTTAAACTTTTTAAGTTAATCTCGAGTTATTTAAATTAATTTATAAAATTATTAATATTATCATCGCATATAAGAAAAGCTTTATGAATTTCTCATTTTTTTTCTTTATACTTAACGCGTTTTATAAAATCGTTAATCTTTTTATTTATACTTTAAAGCTTTATAAAAACATTATTATTCATCTTTGTTTTTTTTATAAACGCGTTTATTTTTTATATAAAGAATTAAAAAATTATGTATAATATTATTTTCATGTTTTTTTACTTATATGATGAATTATTATCATTATGTTTTTACGTTTTTTAAATATTGAAATTATTTAAATATTATAATTAATCTTTTACGCGTTCATCTTCAATTAATCTTTATTAATAATTTTTTAATTATTATGATTTAATATTATTTTGCTGAAACAATCACAACGCGCGTAAAATGAATTTTTGAAAAGAGTATTATAAATGAAAGAACAAGAATCAAGTAAATGAATAAATGATGATGAATTGCATAAGCAGCAGTAATGCTGATTCAATGATGATTGCAAGCAGCATTGACTCATCACAAAGAAGCAGTGATGCAAAGTTTAAACATTCATGCAATAATGAAATGAACATTATTAACATCATAAATTTATTAACATAAACATTAATGTTAAAGAAAGAGAAGAGCAAAGATTATTCATGAAAAGAAGTAATTCTGAAACTGATTTGATGTCTTCAAAATGTTTCAGAAAAGAAGATTGAAAATCAAGATGCATTCATCACAAAAAATGTACAGAAGTTAAAAACATTCATACAGCTTCTTAACAAACAGTTACAAATGTAAGAAAATACACATCTCATATTTAAAACATCATCATGAATTGATGTAGTAAAAGAAGAAACATCAATAAAGAAACAATGATTTAAAGATGATTCATCATTATTTTGCAAAAAACATAAGATTCTGATAAAAATAATGAAAAGAAAAAAGATGAAAAAGATACAAAAGAAGTCGATTGATCAGATCTTTCAAGAAATCACAAGCATGTCAATGATGCAATAAAATTTAATTATATCACTTCACAAGTTTGAAAGCAAAAACATTGCACTTCATATGATGAGCTTGAAAGTTTAAGCAGTTCTAGAAAAATCTCAGATGTGAGCGAAGAAAATTGCAGACTCAGCGCATGTAATGCAAAGAAGCTTCATGATATTAGCATATGATGTATACATCACATTGAACATGAATAATCAGAAAATGATCATCAAAAAACTGATAAAAGACAATGAAAGATTTCATGAAGATCTAAAAATGCTAAGAATAACTTAATCAAAAAGAATAATTAAAAGTAAGAAGATTCATTTATCATTCATTGTAAAAATTGTGATTGAAATGATAATGAATTAACTGCTAGACATGAGCATGCTAAATTCATATCAAGAATGCTCATGCAAGCTGTTTAAAAGAAACTGTTATATCATGCAATGTTATAAATGTTTCAATTTTGATCATATGATTAAATTCTGCAAAAATAAAAAGCGTTGCTTCAAATGCACAGACAAGCATCACATTGAAAAACGTGTTGTGTTGATGAATAAAAGATGATGTGTGAACTGCAATGATAGTCATGAATTTTGAAGATGTTCATGTCTCAAGTGAAAACTGCAGATAAAGCAATTGAAAGAAATCTTTCAAAATAAATTGATCAAATATTTTGTAATATCAAAAAACAATCACTCATTCTTCTCTTCTTTCTTTCTGAACTTCTTGAATTCAATGAATCTCTTGAATTCAATGAATCTCTTGAATTCAATGAATTCATCAAGTTCAATGAATGTCTTAATGATGATAAGCAGTTGAAACATTAATGAATCAACATGATAAGTGATAGAAGTCAAGAAGAGATGAATTGATTGCTTCTCAAATGTAATTAATGATTCAAAAGACATGACATCTGAACAGATATAAAAGCATCAAATCAGAAAATGCAAAAGACTTTCAAGAACTGAAAGTATATGAAAAATCATTTCAGCGCAGAGTCAACAACAGCTATAAATAATGCTATGATGAAGCAATTCTTTCTGCGAATTCTATAATATAACATCAAAAAGTTATTGAAAATTCAGAAATCATTTTTGATAAACAGAGAAGTTCATGAATTCAATGTAATAGTTATTCAGAAACAAGATCATAACATCAACACTTTATAATCATTTAGCTTAATTCACAACTTCTTTCATTTAATGAAAGATTTAACATTTCAAGCAAGAACATACATTTATGTCAATAAGCATTTAAAATTTAATTAATAAATGATGAAAATTATTAAATTGAACATTTGTTCAATTAAGATACAAATTAGCAACTCAGAAAATGAAGTGCAGATGCTACAACTTATAAACATCTACAATTCATGCTCATTGTTTATCATCTTTATAAAAGAATCATTTACTATTTCTCATCTGAATGAACTAATCAAAGAGAACTGTGAATAATTAATTGTAGAAGATTTCAATCTGCATCATTCACATTGAGAAGACAGAAGATGCTTTATTCATTACACAGTGACTGATGCTTTATTCATTACACAGTGACTGATGCTTTATTAAACATTATTATGAATATAAGATTAAAATTACTGTTTGAGTCAGACACAATTACTAAAAAGATTTACAATCAACTCATGACAATAAATTTAACATTTGACAGTAAGAAAGTATGATTCATGATATACAAATGCAAGATAAGAATGAATCTGCATCAAAGATCTGATCATCTTTCAATTATCATGAAGTTATGTTTATATACATTCTTTATGCAGCTCATAATTCATTGATTATGAAAGAAAATGAACATGAAAGCACTAAACATTTATCTAAGAATACATTTTTTCACTAATCATTCATTGAATGACAAGACAGCGATAAATGACAGAGTTGCAAAGATCACTTATATGCTACAAAAAGTCATCAAGAAGTCTACTTTCTGAGCAAAGTCATCAAATTATGTATGAGACTTTTAAAATCAGAGCTGCTTAAAAGTAGTAACAGAGTTGCAATGACTATGAATCATCTGAAAAATGCAAAGCACTCTAAAAACATGAAATGATTATTTGAAATACAATGATCACAAGAATAAGATCATTAAAGAAATAAAACTTTTACATTTTAGATCACAAATGCATAAGTTGAACAATGAATTAAAGTTGATTTGATGCTTTGCAAAATGAGTCAGAATTAAAAGTCAGCTATTCAAAAAACTTTTGCAATTTTCATCATTAAGAAATGATGATTTCATTTATATAGCAGACTCATTTGAAGAAAAAACAGAAGTATTATGAAAGAAGTTCTTTTCATCATTTTTTCAGATAAACATCAGCAATATTTCAAAATCATTTATATTGCTGATAATATAATTCAATTCAACTTTATTACAGAATGAGATGAGATAAATGATTCAATGAATAAAAGTCAACAAAGCATCAGATGCATTTGAAATTTCAAATAAAGTGCTTCAAGTGAGCTTAATGAAACTGACTTCAATACTAATCAGTCTGTTTAATGCATGTGTAATTCATAAGTATCATTCAAAGTAGTTTAAAAAGACTTAAATGATAGTATTATATAAATTAAAGAAGAATGATTATATTGATTTAAAAATATATCGATTTATTGCTTTGTTAAACATCATGAGTAAAGCTCTGAAATCAATTATGATCAAGAGATTAAGTGACATTGCTGAGACTCATTACATGCTTTCAAATGCTCAAATGAGAGCGAGATGCAAGTAATTCATGATCTCAGCGCTGAATCTACTAATAGATCAAGTACATGCAATATGAGACTGCAAAATTAAGTATGTGATTTTCATGCTCAGTTTAAATGTTATCGAAATGTTTAATCATGTCTTACACATCAAACTTCTGCATATACTGAGAATGAGAAAAACTTTAAACTATATAGTCAATTGAACTTGCAGCTTTCTGAAAGACAGAGAGTCATTACTGATGTTCAATGAATAAATCAACGCAATGCATTGAATAAATGTTGATATATCACAAAGATCTTTCATATCATTGATTCTCTTTCTATTTTTTAATGTAAGCTTAATTAAAAAATGCAAAGTTCTAGAAATCAAAATTGAAGTGTTTAACTTCATAAATGACATCAATATTCTGATTTATAACAAAATCATAAAATCAATCTGTGAAACATTAAGTTGAGCACATAACATCTGTTTAAAGTGAGCTCAAACTCATGATGCAACGTTTGCTTCAAAGAAATACAAATTCATACACTTTACTTGTAAGTCAAAAAGATTCAACACGACAGTCAGTTTATGCATAAAAAACTTGATAATAAAGTTGAAATTGAACATATAAGTTCTCAAAGTATAACTGAACATAAAACTATGATGAGATTTGCATCTTCATCAAATAAAAGCAAATCACATCATTAAGATGCTGATGTTTAATTGACTTGAAATCTTCACTTAAGAAACTACATTTGCAAAAGCAAGACAGATCTACTCAACAGTAATAAGATTGAAAATGATGTTTAAAACATTGATATGACATTAATGCAATAAAGAAGAAGAATTTTTGAACATGAAATAAAGATTAAAAGTTTTTCAAAATCAGATGTTACATCATGTGACAGATGTTTTCAAGAAAGTGAACATTGAAATGTTAAAAGTTGAAATGTTAAAAGTTGAAATGTATATTTCTTCACTTCATGTTCATCTGAACAAACTGCAGAATCAGACTACGCTACGTAGTTGAATTGATGACAAAATGCAAAAGACTTAAAAAGCATGCAAGATCATATATGCACATCTGATAAAAACTAATCAACTCATTTTTTGCTTTTCAATCTTCAAAAAGATGATGTTTTTAAATGTTTCAATATGTGAAGAAGTAAAAATACAGTCTAAATGTAGATGATATGATGTCTCAATGTTGATCTCAATGAATGAACATGCAATTGCACAGTTTCACAGAAATCAATGAAATCTTCAATGAGAAAACTACAAGAAATGCATAGCAGACATTAATGTAATCTTTGCTCAAAGATTTCATTTATTCAAGAAGTCAGTAAGAATGCACAATGATTTTCAGAAGATTGAAAGTATGCTTGCAATTTACATCAAAATTGAATGCATAGAATTCAATGTTTATCTGCATTTAAAAAATATATCAAGAGTGAATAGTCTTTGATGCAATTGTAAATGAAATCATCAGATCATCAAGCATGTTTTGATGCACTGCTTAAACTGAACACATCTTCAATCAATTATGTTATGAAATATCAACTTCATGAACTATCAAATCATCATTGCAATCACGAAGAGTTTCAAGATAATAGCAAGAATGTTGATAAAAATGAAGTTTTTGAAGCAGTTTAAAATGACAAGAGCACTTATTTTTTAATGTGTAATCATCATGAACAAATTTGATACATAGTTTCAGCTTTATCATTTCAACTGCATGTAACAGTCACATAGATAGTGAGCAATTTTTTATCTCAGAGAGTTTTGTTCACTTAACACATATAGCATAGATTTTTCTCAT
>JAABUL010005998.1_pt1 | contig 14438 bp, 3 predicted proteins | sample 5559151 | NCBI WGS metagenome assembly JAABUL01 (sample SAMN10711876, study PRJNA513368) | rock metagenome | isolation source: Antarctica rocks | place: Antarctica: Victoria Land, Pudding Butte sud | reverse complement strand
ATCAAAATAACTTTGTATTAAAAATTAAGATAACTACTATAGAAATATTATTCTACATTGCTAATATACTATCTCTTATATTGCTAGCATACTATTCTTCTTACTAAGTCTAATCGAGTAATATTTAGAATTTAACACATAATTTGTTTATGTTGTTGTCGTTCTACTTCTTTGCTTTATTTATTATCTATATTTGTATTTATCTTATTATATCTATACTATCTTCTAGAAGAAGTCTATACAATTATATCTATAGTGAATATTTAATTAAGAAGATTAATAAGTATGTAAAAAAGCAAAACTATTCGATAACGCGCAAACGAAACAAGCAATTAAAAAGAGATATTTTTATAAAGATTTAGATACGATGCAATCGCGACAATAAGAAAGATTTTAAAAAACAACAGATATCGAAATAGCTCTAGTAAGTGTGTTAATTGCTATTTCGAATATATTGCAAAGCTACATTTTAATATCTAGAATAAAAACAATTTTAATAATTGAATTTTAACAATCGAGAACAATAATTATAATTATTTATCTATAAAATTGTCTATTTTAATTGTATAACAAAATATTGCTATAAAAGATTTTACAATATAGCGCGAAATTTAGAAAGAGTTTCGAAAAGATAAGAAAACTAGCTTAGTATTAAAAGAATTATATATAGATAAGAATAACGAAAATTCTATATTTAAATTTTGCAATATTTAAAACAAGTTCGCAAGACTTAGAATAAAAATACTAAATATTTTAAAGTTTATTTAAACTTTAATACAAAATCTAATAAATTAAGAAATCTAATATATCGACTATAAAGTACAAGAGAGCAAAAATTAATTAAAATATTTAATCTTTATATTAGAAATCTCGCAAAAGATACTTGTAAATTACTATAAAATTATTCTAATAAATTGTATTTATAAGACTAATAGATACAAGATATTATTACTAATTATTATTAAAATTATTGTCTTAAATATTACGTTTTATATTGCTTTCTACTTTATAAAAGACAAAAATATAGTAACTATACTTGAATAATATAGATTTTAAAGCAAATCTATAATTATCTCGATTTGTTGTACTTCAAAACTATATTATTCGACAATAACAAAATATTAATATTTGCTCTTTATTATGTTTTTTCTAGTTTTAGATATTGCGTTAATTATATTCTATATATATAATATATAAACAACAATATTATTACTAATTGCCAAAAGCTATTGTTTACAAATAAACTCTATAATAAGTTTATAAAACAATAGAAGACTCTTTGTTCAATAGAAACTTTTGCTTTGTTAAAGAAAGATTACAATATATTCTATTATATGGATTCTAATATTAATATATATATTTGTATATATATTAAAAAGCATGTCTAGTTCTTGCGTACTAAATAGACAAAATACTATACTAATTATTTTTTGCACTTTGATAATATCTTTATCTTGCAATTAAAGAGCGCTTACTATTAAGTTAAACAAGAACTTTATATTTCTATCGATAAGTATTTTATTTGCTCTACAATTTACTAGCTAATCTAGTAAATAATCTATTAATAATAAAGAACAGACTACAACTTTTCTTATATAATTAATATATTAACTACAATAACAATCTTAAAAAGCGCAAGACTTGTATATTTTAAAAATTTTGTTACATATTTATCTTTTGTAATTTGTACAACTTTGTTAATTTTTTTGCTTTTTAAAAGATTTGCAATTACTATATACATATTTATAAATATTTTATTGTTATCAAGTCTTGCAAAAATATTTTTACCAAAACAATAAATTTGTTGTATGCGCATAAGATATAGAAACAACTCTACAATAGAATTAACAATAAAGTATTAAAACTAAAGAATATATATTGTTACTAATTTTATACAAAGTTGTTTTAATCGATTAAAGTGCAAACAAAAAAGCAAAAGAATTATACAATAAACAATTATTAAAACAATAAGATATAAGATACTCTATTGTTATTGTTAAATATATCTTCTTTATTGCGATAAATTCTATAGATTTAAGAGCTTGTTATTGTTAAAACTAAAGATTGTTTGCAAGAAACATCAAATTATCTATAAATAAAAGCAATATTATTACAATCGACAACTTTATAATAACAACGTTAACAAAGATTTAAAATCTTTATTTAGTGTAAACTCTTTAACTTTGAGTTAATCTTAAATCTATTCTTTAATTAAATATTGTTATAGTATTCCTAGTATAGCAAAGAAGAGGATTGCTGCTTGCGAAAGTCTTTCGTAGACGTTTCTTTCTTATAGGCATATGCGCTAGTAATATATATAGTTATTGTTCGTAGCATTAATGCAACTTAGCTTTCTACACTTATATACTCTCGTAGATGTCTAACAATTAATTGTCTATACAAAGTTAGCAAAATAAACAAGAAAATTGTTAATAAGATAGACGAAGAGATATAAGAGAAGCAATAATAGAGAATTAAATTTAAGATATTTTAATTGTCTATATAAGTATTTTTTAGATATAATAAGAGATATAAATAGAGATTAATTTTAAGTATACAAAAGAATATATTTTAGATTTGAATTTGCATCAAAAGATTCTTGAGAAATTATATCGAAATTGATAATAAATAGAAGCAAAATTATATATTTCTTATTGCTTTTTTGTAATCTTGTTAATATTGTTTGTTTACAAGATTAAAAAATTACTTAATTAGACTTAGTAAGAAGAATAATATGTTAACAATATAAGAGATAATATACTAGCAAGATAGGATAATATTTCTGTAGTAATTATCAAAATAGATTATCTTAATTTGTTCTTTAAATAAATTGTATTATATTATTATTGTTAAAGTATCTAGCAATAATTTAAGAATTTTATTTTTTGTAATACTTAGTTGTGTACTTGTTTGCTAGTTAATTTTTAAGTTTATCTATAACAATTTTAATTTTATAAGCAACTTATCTTTTAAGAAATTTAATACAAGAACTTAATTTAATATTCTAATTTTCTTGTTAATTATCTTGTAAAATAATTAATTGTAAGATATTAAATATATTACAAATTATTAATCTTTGTTATAATTAATTGTTAATCAACAATTATAAATAATATCTTTTAAGATATTTCTTAATTCTTAGAAATAAATATTATATAAAATAGAAAAATAAAAAGTTTTTCTTATATTATAATACAAATTTGTATCTAGTATTGCAACAAAAAAATAATATTCAAATATAATTCGAAAAAGAAAAAAAAAATCGTCAAAAATTAATTAGTAATCTATATTCTTAATTAATTAGCTTTAATTTATTAATTGATTTCTTATTATAAGATTTATATCTAATACTCTTCTTAAATAGCAAGAGAGTATTTAATATTTATCGATAATATTTGCTCTTAAACAATTAAATATAACTTAATTGTTATTAAGATTAAAGTTGTAATAACTAGTATATAGTTAATTGACAAGAATACTAGCTATATAGAACTAACTATATATAGGAAATAGATATAAATACTATAGATGTCAAGATGTTAGATGTTATTTGTAGTATACTTGAGACGAGAGAGCGAAGACTTAAAGAGTAATTAAAGAGCAAAGTTTATCTAGTATAAAATTATAATATTACTTCTTTCTTCTATTTGCAAGCTTCGACAAAGTAATATTGAATCTCTTACTTAGCGTTTCTAGTTAACTTTAATTAATCTCGAATATATATATTAGATATTGTTTAACAATTAAATCTAAAGTTTTTGATACATGTCAAACAAGAGAATAAATTTGTCGAGTAGAAGAAAGTAATCGATTTTTTTTGAAATAAAATGTTAAAAAAGCAATAATATACAAAGTAAAAAGCTATATATTGCGAGTAAAGTTTTGGTTAATTCTTAACTATCTTCGATTAGTATTAAATATATTTGTTAAGTATAATTTAATATCCAAAATTAAATGTTAGACAATTGTCGAATAATAAAAATTAAGTTTCGAAGAATTTGTCGAATAACAACAAGATTAAGAGAGAGAGAAGAAGAGATAAATAAATTTTAAGAAAACGTTAAATGTAAAAAAATTCAGAGAATACAAAAGATTACTAATCTTAACTCTAAAAGAGAATCTAAATTACGTAACGCGAAAATTAAAAGATTAACAATAAGATAGAAATAAATTACGTTTAAGAGAGTATAAAGAGTTGATTAGTTATATAATATAAAAAAAGAATAAACAATAATAAAGAAAATAGCAATATTAAAATGTCGAAATTTGTCGAATTTTATTTATATTTAAACACGTTTGTCTAAACTTGCTATATAAAGAGAGAAAAACATATAAAAGTATCTTAACAATAATTTGTTTACAATTATATATATATTTAGAAATATTAAGTCTATTTCTATTTAAAGAATCTTTAAAAAAACACTTATAAAATATTTAACAAAAGCACTATAGAAACAATAACAAAAATTGCAAATATATATCGATTTAATCTTAACAATAATAATATATTAATAATATATTTTTAAAATTTTTGTTAATTAACGTAAAAAACAAAGTAATATATCGAGTAAATTTAATTTGAAAAATTATTTAATTTCGATTGCAAATATATAGCAAATAACTTTTAGAAATAATAATATATTAATAATGCGTTTTCGAAACTAATTCTAAATATAATTACAAGAATTATAGATATATATTAAACAATATTTAACAATTGTAATAAAAAAGCGCAAGAAATATATAAAAATAAATTGTTCTACTTATTAAATTTTTAATTAAAAGATATCTTAAATATTTAATAAAATCTTGTTATATCTAAATACTTGTAATAAAAGTTAATAACAAAATTAAAGCAATTATTCGTGATAAAGTAGTTTAGTTATTTAGATTCATTATTGTAGTTTGTGTAACTTATAAAAAGAATTTAATATTATAATATTTTGCGTTTATAATTAGTAACAATTAAATTTAAATTTGTATTATTGTTGTTCTTGCACATATTATATTATAATATCTTAATGTTTTTAATATAGTATTTAAGATCTTTGTCGCTAATATTATTAACAATTTTAATAAACAATAAAAGCTTAATTTATTAATTTAGCAAAGATTTGTTTTTGTTAAGATACAAAAGTTATAAATAAAATTTTAGATAAATTTTTATTAATTTGAGCAATCCTAGTTCGTAGATATAATTGTTAATTGCTTAAAATAGTTTGTAAAAATTTGCATTTTTATACTTTAAGAATTTGTATAACTAAGTTGTCTTAATATCTTAAATATTAAATATAGTTTTATTATTAATTTTAAACTTTAAGATTACAATATATTTGCAACTAATAATTTTTATTTGTTTAATTTTTATTTAAAAAAATTTTTAACAAACAAATTTTTGCAAAATCTTAATTTTTTTAATAGTTTTATTAGTATTTTTTGTATTGCGACAAGCTTTTAGCATATTATTATTTAAAAAAACTTTCAGTAACTCTAGATATAATTATAATAAATAGTCTTTAATAGTAAAGAAAAGCGATAAATTAATAAATTTACTAATATAACTATTTGCGACAAATTTAATAATAACAAAATAATTAACTTAATTATTCTAATTATATTGTATATATATTCGAAGATATTGTTTAAAAGTAATATTAACATTTTTAATTTAATTATTAATTTCTAAATAGAACGCAATTAACAATTTAAACTTAATTCTTATTTTTTTGCCAAAATATTGTTAAAAATAAGCGATAAATTAAGTATCTCTATCGAAAACAATAATAATTAGAAAACTCTTAAAAGGTTAAACAAAGTCAATAAAAATCTAAATAACAATCTTGACTTTTAAAGAGTTTATAAGTATAAATTTCTTACTTTTGAATAATTTATTAATTATTATTAAGATATATTAAAAGATCTTTTCTTTATAACAATATAACAACAACAAAAAAAAAGTTGCAAAATATATTTTATTAATAATAATTTAAAATAGATAAAAACTTTATATACTTGTAATATAATTTGACGTACTTGTAAATTAAACAACTTTTAATATATTTTTTAATATTTAAATATAATATAAATTAATAGTAATAATATTATATATTTTTAAGTATTGCTATTCGATTTAAATATTTTATATTTAATGATTTATACTAAAATTTAATTGCTTCGATTTAAAGAATATTATTTTTATTTAAAATATATATATTTTGTTTCTAATAAATAAATCTTTAACTTTAATTATTAAGTATTTAATTATTATATAGTTTTCGAATTCTAATTTAATTATTTTGCAAAAAATAATTAAAAAATTTTGTTTATTAACTTTCTTAATTTAAATAATTTGTTTTATCTTTTTATTATATCAATATATCTTTAATATTTATTAAATAAAAATTTCGAAATTAAATTTTAGTTTTAGTTTTTTCTCTTTTATTAAATTGATTGCAACAACAAGTAAAAACTAAATTGTAAAAAAAATTGCAAATATTAATAATTAAAATATATATAAAACAAATATATTTAACAAAAAAATAAAATCGAAAGTTAAAAACAAAAAAACTATAAATTAAAAAACTATAAATACAACAATAAGAAATAAAGAAATTAAAAAAAGAAATTTAATAAAACAAAATTTGTTTTATTAAAATAATACAAATATTGCAAACAATAACAATATAAATAATTTTATATTTTTATTAACTATTAGCAAAATTTAAGTAAACTTTTTGCAAGTTTTTGCAATTCTTTTGTTAATAACTAATTTAAATTTAATAAAGTTTTAAAGCAAACAAATAAACTTTGTTACTAAATTATAAATAATACTTAATAGTAACAAAACTAATATAATAGAATTAAATATATTTAATTCTAAATTATATTATTTAAGAATTATTTATTGTTAAAATTAATTGCAAGAATTGTTTTTGTTTAAATTTAATTTTATAATTATTTATTTAAGTTATTTTACTTTGCATTTAATATATTCAATTAATAAATAATCTTAAAATTAAATTCGAACAAAAAATTAATATATATATTATATATGCAAATAGAAGCTTTTTACTTAAAAATATATTAAATTTTTTCGAAATTTATTTAATTTTTTTTGATAATAATAATTAAATCTAGATATTTAACTTGTTTAATAAAGAAGATATATTTGTTAATATTTAAGTAAAGATTTGCGTTATAAAATTTAATAAAAATTTATTTATATAATCTTGTAAAGTAGCAACTATTAGACTAACTATTAGGTTAGATTTTGGTTTCAACTTTTGAAACTAATTCGACTCAACAATTTTAATATTAGAAATCAATTTAAATGTCGATTTTTTTTAAAATCGAATCGAATTGAATTAACTTAATTTTAAATTTCAACTTTTGAAATTAAATTAAATTCAAAAAATACTAAAAATTGATTTAAATCAACTAGTTTTAATATATTTTAAACTATTTTAGTTATTTATTATAATAACTACTAATATGCATTATATATATATATTACTTTTGTTAAAATATTGCGTTCTTGAGAAATTACTATTTATATAATTTGATTTTCGATTTCAATATTAGGAATCGATTTGACTCGACAATTCTAATATTAGAAATTGAATCGACTTTTCGATTTTAACTTTTAAAATCGATTTGATCTAATTTGGGTCGAATACTTAATTCAAACTCGATAACCCGATTCGACGCAATTAGTCTAGCAACTATCTTTTTAGAAAATATACGTAGTTATTTTTAGACAATATATAGACTAGTAATAATAGCATTTGTAGTAGAACTAATTGCTAAGAAACGTAAATGCGAAAAAAATCTTATCTTTCTATAAAATACTTTTTCGTTTGCTATTAAAAGAAACAATATATAAACGATATTTATTAATTTAATATTTGTTTTGCTTAAATCTATTTTGTGCAATTCTTTGTCAAATATATATTAATATATATTTAATACGCTATTGCAAAGTAAATCTAATATTGCGAGATATATTCTACAATTATATTCTTTCTTAGAGTTTTAGCTCTTAAAATCTATATTATTAGTTTTAACTACAATTTTTATTTTCTAAATTATTATTGTAACAATATCTATAAAGTTGGATATATTACAATATGAATATGCAAAGTTTTACTTCGCAATTTTTTTCCCTTGATAACAATAGAAAGAAGCAAATAATTGAAATAATTTCTCGCATTTTGTAAATAATAAAAAAGCAATAAATATTTGCAATAATAAATTTATAAGATTAATATACAATTTTGTAGATATATAAAGTTCTACTTCGCAATTACTTTTAACAATAATAAGAAAGAAGCAAATATTTAAAGTAATCTTCTATATCTTATAAATAATAAGAAAGTAATAAATATTTGCAATAATCTATTTACAATTACTATTTTTGGTAATTTTAATAATTGTGAGCAGGTAGATTTATATTTTTAATAGAATTGCTTTTGACAAATATTAAATATATAGTAATAATTTATTTCTTCTTATAGTATATAAATGTGTTGCTATTGTTCTTAGATACAATATAATAATATAGATATTATTACTATTATTTTGCTTTCTTGCTTCTTATATTACTTTGCAAAACAATTTTGTAAGTATATTTACTTTAATTTTTGCGTTTGTTTGTAAATTGTAAAGATACTTAATTATTATAATACTTAATTTAAATTAATATAATTAATATTGCAATTTTTAACTTTGTTTTATAGTAATAATAATAATTTTTATTGTTTTCGCAAACAAATATTGCGACTTTGTAAACAAAATTGTAGATATCTATTTTTTAGTATTTCATTTTACTTATTGCAATTAATATATAAGTATTAAGATAATTTGTATACTATATAAGAATAACTTTATTTTAATTTTAATTGCAACAAAAATAATTGCAAGATTAATTTAAGAGTTTAATTAACTTTTAATTGTATAGAGTATTATTAATACTTTCGCAAGTTATTAAACAATAATAAGCAACTTAATAGTATTAACGTTGTTTTAAGAGCAAAATTAATATATATATAAAGAAATTGTTTGCGCAACTTTAACAAATATTTCTTGTTTATTATTATTATTGCTATTATTGTTGTTGCTTTTATATTTGCTTTTGCGTTTACTTTTATATTTGCTTTTATTATTTTTGTTTTAATTTTAATTTTTCTTGTTTTTGTTTTTAATTTTTCTTGTTTTATTTTTTGCAATTTTAACTTCTTTTGCTTCTTTTTTATTAATTATAATTTTGTTTGCGTTTGTTGTTTTTCTCGATTCTTTTTTAATTGCAATATAGAAATATATTTGCAAGTTAAAAGAAATAAAAACAAGATTTATAATATACAATAGTTGTTTAATACTATTGTTGCGTATTTGTTCTTAAAAAAAAAAAATTAAAATTTTTTCGATAATTAATTGCGTTATTGAGTACTTTTGCTACTTTGTAGCAAACTATCTTTGCAAATTAAATTCTATTATTGTTGTTATATTTCTTTTTGTTCTCTGTATTTGTTTTGTTGTTATTATAGTAATAATCTTTTCTATTATTGTTAATACTCTTTAATTAAAAGTAAACTATTGTATATAATATAATAAGTACAACGTACAAGCTTCAAAAAAAACTAATTTGTACAATTATTATTGTTATTTCTACTAATTTCTTTTGCTTTTCTTAAATTGTTTGTTATTATATTGTAATTCTTAATTCTAATTGTTTTCTTTTTAATAATAATATTTATGTTAAAGTTTGCAAGTTATTGTATTATAATAAGTTATATTACAAAGTCTATAATATATAAAACTAATATATACTAGTTTAGTCAACAATAATTGTTGTTTTGTTTGTAACAATTAGAATTAAGATATATTTTGTTTGCTATTTTTAAGATAGCAAAAACAAGCTTGTATAAATATATATATATAATTATATTTTTATATATTTAAGTTTATTTTTAGATCTTTGCGCTACTATAGAAGTTTCTGTAGTTTTTAGAATCATAATTTTCGAATTTTCGAATTTTCGAATTTTCGAATTCTAATTTAATTTTTTGTTTTATTTGTTTTTGTATAATTGCTTTCGCTTCTTTAATTTGCTAGTTACTTGTTTCTTTTACTTCTTTTTTTTGATATCTTTATAATTATACTGTATTTCTTTTGCTTTCTTTTAAACTCTTAAATTTTATCTATTTTGTTTTCGAAATACTTTAAAAACTTCTATATATTTTATTATAAAATTGTATTAAGCTATCTTATTAAATACTTAAACATATTATTTTTAACTTGTTTATATAGTACTTTATCTACATTCTATTTCTCTTTATCTTCGATAAAAATTAATTTTGACTAGAAATATTTGTTTCGCAAATATTAAGATTTAAGTAGCAAAACATAAAAGATGGTATAAATTGCTTTGTATTTCGCAAATAGATTTAATTAATATATTTGTATGTCTTTTTTAATTAAAATAATAAAGAGTTCTAGTTAATAATAACTAATCTTCTTTTTAAGTTACAAAATATATATATTAATACTTTGCAATAGCATTTTGTTATCTCTTTAAAAATTTATTGATTTGTAATTTTTGTTGTAGCTTTTTGTTTATTGCTTTAAAATTGTTATTTATAGTTCTCTTAAGTATTTTTTAGTATTTTGCAATTACTTTATTTGTTTTCTAGTTAAAGATATCTCTTTTATTAAAAGTTTATCTATAGATGTATTTGCAAAATCTAGAACATAGTTTATTAACAATTTGTAAAAAGAGTTTTTTAATACTTAAGTAAATACTATTATTATATACGAACGCAATTATAGATAGTATCTTTAATCAATTATTCTATCTATAATTATAATAAACACGCAAATAATATTCTAAAATCTAGTTTTATCTTTTTGTTTAATTACTAATTTGTAAATAAAATGCAATACTAAGTTGACACTTTATATTTAAATATTAGCGTAATATCAATCCAAAATAACTTATAAAAAGCAATAATTTATCCAAAATAATATTGCGCATTATTTTATAATAATATATAAACTATTTTTACAAAAGTTTTGCAAAAAATTTTGTGTTAAATTTTTTAATAGTCGCAATATAAGTTGTGTATTTAATTAATTAATTTATTAACTAGTATTATAATTATATTATTAATCTTTTTAGTATATAGATTTCTTGCAAACAATATATTTGTAATAAAGTTTATTATTATTGTTTTAAAGAGATGCAAATCTTTAAAAGATATTAAACTAAATTCTTTATACAATTTATAATAGTAAATATATATATATTAATAATTAGAATAGATACAAATATATTTCTCAATTTCTTTAATTATATTAAGTTAATAGTATTTTTGTTGTATTGTATCTTCGATTTGTTAATATATAAAATATTTAAATATAAAACTATTATAATATATACAAAGAATTATATCTTTTGTTATTCTATTTTTTGAAATATAAATTGCGAGATTTCGATATAGCAACTTGTTGTTTTTAATATTTTATTTCGAAAGTTTATTTTGCTTATTTGCAAATCTTTAAAGCTATTATTTCTCTACAATTAACGCGTTCTTTTATTGTAGTTTTTGCAACTATATTGCTATTAATTCTTTTAAATTAGTAAAGAACTTTTTCGACTTTATAATTTGTTGCATCAAAAATTAAAACAACGCAAAATCTAAAATATTGCGTAATTTTTTCGAAACTTTCTTATCTAGATCTATAATTTACATATTTGCAATAATAGTATTATTTAATTGTGTTATCGAAATTGCAAGTTTAATTATAGTAAAAATATTTCAATTTTGTTGCAATTTTAATTAATATTTTGAGTTGCAAAACTTGTTTTGCAAAATTAGTAAAAAATTGTTATTATTATTTTTGCTATTATTAGATTTTATAATATTAGATCTTTCTAATAATATATTTGCAAAATTAAGTTTTTTTTTTGCAATATTCTATATTAAAGTTAAACGCAATTAATTTCTTAATTTAGCAAATCTATATAATTAAAAGCTTCTTTATAATTGTAAAGTAATAAAGATTGTTATAATTTGTAATTATACAAATAATATACTTGCTATTTTGTAAATAATATCTTTAAAACTTAAAAGCTAGCACAATAATACAAAGTTTATTGTTGTATATATTTTAGCAAACTTTAGATTCTTTAAATTTGTAATTAATAAATATAATAGAGTACTATTTTATATCTTTATTAAGTTATATTGTCAAATCGAGAAAACAATCTATCAAGTTTAAACTATAAATCTAGTCTAGATAATCTAGAATACGCTCAAGACTTGTTTGGAAGATTTCTAGAAACTTGTATTTTAAAATTAGATAAAACTTAACAAAAAATATAATTATTAATATTCGAAATACGCACAAACTCTCGCAATACTTCGATTATATTTTTATTTGTTACTTGTTTATATTATAGTAATTTGTATAATAGAATCGAACAATTTGTAAGATTTCTACGCGTAAATTATACAATAATAAGAATATCTTTATTGCGCAATTGTATTGTACAAAAATTGCGTTTGCAATAGATTGCGTTTGTGCGTCTATATATTTGTAAATTCTAACAATATACAAGTAATGTTCGAAGAACTTTTTATTACTTTTTAAATCTCTTAATTAATTACAAACAATCTTAAGTTAATTGTATCTTGCTAATAGAATTGAGAGCTAGAATATTAGAGTTAGAGCTTTAATAACTAGTATATAGTTAATTGACAAGAATACTAGCTATATAGAATTAACTATATATAGAAAATAAGTATAAGTACTATAGATATTAAGATGCTAGACATTACTCGTAGTATACTCGAAACTAGAGAGCAAAAATTTAAAAAATAATCGAAAAGCAAAATTTATTTAATCTAAAATTGTAATATTATTTTTTTCTTTTACTTGCAAACTTTAACAAAACAATATTAAGTCTCTTAGTTAGCGTTTTTAGTTAACTTTAATTAATTTCGAATACTTGTTAAATACAAAATCTAATTAATATCAAATATATATTAAGTATTTTTCGACAATTAAAATTGAAGTTTTCGATATATATTAAACAAAAAAATTAATTTGTCGAATAAAGAAAAGATAATTAAAAATTTTAAAACAAAATATACAAAAAACAATAATATGCGAAGCAAAAAATATATATATTGCAAATAGTATTTTAGTTAATTTTTAACTACTCTTAATTAATATCGAATATATTTATTAAATATAATTTAATATTTAAAATAAAATATCGAGCAATTGTCGAACAATAAAAATCAAGTTTCGAGTAATTTGTCGAACGACAACAAGATTAAGAAGAGAGAAAAATATATAAATTTTAAGAAAATATTAAATGTAGAAAAATTGAAAAGAATACAAAAGATTATTAACTTTAATTCTAAGAAAAAGATTCAAATTATAAAACGCAAAAATCGAAAAATTAATATTAAAATAAAAATCGATTACGTTTAAGATAATTTAAAAAATTAATTATATTTAAGAAAATTTAAAAATTCGATTAATTATATAATCTAAAAAGAAATTAACAACAATAAAAAGAATTAACAATATTAAAAAGTCGAAATTTGTCGAATTTTAATTATATTTGAACATATTTGTTTAAATTTGTTATATAAAGAAAGAAAATAACGTAAAAATATCTTAATAGCAATTTATATATAATTGTGCATATATTTAGAAATGTTAAGTCAACTTTTATTCGATTTTTTTTTAGAAAAAACAATTATAGAATGTCTAACAAAGATACTATAGAGACAACAACAAAAATCGCAAATATCTATCGACCAACTTTTAACAATAGTAATATATTAATAATATGTTTTCGAGATTCTTGTTAATTAATATAGAAAACAAAATAACATATTAAGTTAATCTAATTTGAAAAAACATTTAATTTCGATTGCAAATATATAGCAAATAACTTCTAACAATAGTAATATATTAACAATGTGTTTTCGAGATTAATTTTAGATATAATAACAAGAACTTTAAATATATATTAAGCGATATTTAATAGCAATAATAGAAGAGCGCAAGAAATATATAGTTGCAAACTATTTTATTTATTAAATTGTTAATTAGAAGACGTCTTAAATATTTAATAAAATCTTGTTATATCTAAATATTTGTAATAAAAGTAAACAATAAAGTTAAAACAATTGTTAACTAAAAAGTAGTTTAGTTATTTAAATCTATTATTGTAGTTTATATAATTTGTAAAAAGAATTTAATATTGTAATATTTTGTATTTATAATTAATAACAATTAGATTTAAATTTATATTATTATTATTTTTGCGTATATTATATTGTAATATTTTGATATCTTTAATATAATATTCGAAATTAATGTTGCTAATATTGTTAACAATATTAACAAACAATAGAAGTTTA
>JAABUL010005997.1_pt1 | contig 14446 bp, 19 predicted proteins | sample 5559151 | NCBI WGS metagenome assembly JAABUL01 (sample SAMN10711876, study PRJNA513368) | rock metagenome | isolation source: Antarctica rocks | place: Antarctica: Victoria Land, Pudding Butte sud | reverse complement strand
ATCTGGGCGCATGAGACTTTTTGCATCTCCGGTGAGGACGCGGAGATGGTACAAATCCCCCGCGTCCTCATCGAACGCTTCACCGAGACGCTCTGTTACGTCGCTTGATTGGGGAAAGTCGAGCTTACGCCCGTCGTTTCTTCTCCGCCAGTTTCCGGCGGGCGAACTCCACCGTCTGGATCGGGTCATCAAACAAACCGCGCCCGACGAGCCGGATGTAGGATGGGCGGTCCGGAATGCCGAGAAGTGCGAGTTGACGCCACATCTCTTTATCTTTTATGTCTTTATCTTCTTCAGTCTTTAACTGCTTCACTGAGTGAAGTGGGGTGTCTTCACTCAGTGAAGCAGGGTGACTTTTATGAGTGAAGTCACCGTTCTGGGTCACTTCACTGATTGAAGTCACCGGGATCGGTAGCAGGACGTAGGTATTCACATCGACGCCGCGCTCACTGGTGAAGTGCTCGACGCGGACCAGCCGCTCGGCCGCGAGGGTCTCAAGTGCGCGGGCAACCGTCGCGCTCGACATATCTAATTTGGCGCAAAGCGTCTTATACGCGACGGTGGCGTCGCTGCCGACCGCGTAGCGATGGAGCGCGAGATAAACCTTGAACGTCGCGTGACTGAGGCGGGCTGCCCATTCGTCAATCACGGAGTTGGACACCTGGAAATACTCGACGTTACGCTCGTCTTTGACTTTGAGGTGTGACTTCGGGGTCCGTCGTGTTACGATTGCCATTGCCGTCGCCTCCGCAGAAGGTTGATGGTCACGCCCCCTAGCGTTCCCGCGCTGAGAGGGGCATTTTCACGCGATTGAAGGCTTACTCACCTGCTTGGGGCCGCGCTTCCCCTTCACCTCCGCGATATAGCGATCCACCTCATCCTCGTGGATGAACGTGTAACCGGCACGCCGAGGCCCACCACCGACCCGAATCACTTCGAGGCGCTCGCGGGCGATGGCATCCCGCAGCGCGCCGGCGCTAATGCCAATCCGCTCTGCCGCCTGTTTCGCTGTGAGCAACTTATCATCCATCCTTCCTAGAGTAACATGCTATCGCGCAAAAGAGACATGCAATGATGACTGTGTCAAGGGCGAACGGTCCCCTGACACAGGAAATCCCGGCAGTGCTGGACACACTCCGGGGTTGGCACAGAACCCCAGGAGGTTCATATGCAGACTCAGTCTAGCACCGGCCGGGATCGCAGCACATTCGATGGCGGCTACACCTACGCCGTCGCCCGCATCGAGCGCGACAACCTCGGCGCCGAGGCAGTCACGAACTGGTGGGTCGAGACGCTGGAGACCCCCAAGAGCGAGCGCAGCAACTTCTGGTTCGGTATGAATCGAGCGCTGGTCGAGACGATGGGCCGCATGGCGCTGGAGATGGAAGCGGCGGCATAACAGGGGTTCGTGGGGCCGGGATGTCCGGCCCCGTTCGGATGAGAAGAGAGGAATACGATGAAACTCACAGAGATCGCGGAACTGAACACCACGCTTGAGATTGACCCGGACGAGGCGCGCGTCCTCGCGGCGGCCTGCACCATTGCCTTCTTGCACTGTGAGGGGTCGGAGCCGAGCATCAATCCGCTTGAGGAGTTCGGAAACCTGCCACTGATGGGGATGTACCTGGAAGGCCTGGCGGCGATGTTCGAGGCGGCGAGCATGGCGAGGGCGGCGCATTTCGCCCTCCATAAGCCGTACGATAAGGAGTTATCCCTCTCCGCGATCCGCAAGCGCGGCACGAACGCGCGGTTCCCACTCCGCACCGAAAGCGAGACCGGCGATGGAGTTTAACGAGATCGGCGAAGCAACCGTCCTCACACTCGACATGGAAGCCCTGCACGCGCTGACGCTCATCTGCAAAGTCGCTGCGGATTGCGGCGTCGATGGGGTCTGTGTCGAGCCGTACCTCGCGGCGTTCCACGCGCGCATCAAGGCGGGTAAGATGTAGTACGACGGCTTGCTGCGATATGTCATCAAGGGAAAAAGGTGCGACATATCGCACAAGCAATCGTCGCATTTCCGCGAAGGGTCCCATAGCCCGACATGCCGCTCATTGATGCAATGGGCGGCCTGCTCACATCATTGACCAGCAGGGCGCTATGACGGGCATCCCCTTCGCGTCACATTTTGGCCTGCGCCGACGTTAGACGAGTGCAAGGACATCTCTGAGACGGTTGGCGAGTGCTTCACGGGTATCCCGGTCGCCTCTGCCATCCACCAGCGATCTACCCAAGGCACAGAGGGCGTGACCCCACATCGCACCCTCTCCGATCCTTCCTCCGGTGGCGGGTCGCCCCAGCCCGCCACTCTGTGTGTCTGCTCTGCGCCGTCCGCGTACTCTCGCCGACGGCACGCCGTGATGGGCCGGGGAATCCCCGGCAAGGCGGGCAAGCGAAGCGCCGCACATGCCGTGCTCCCTGCCACCCTCCCGCGGCCACCCCCCCTACCACCTACGACGATTGGTGAGGTGTGGGGGCATCCGTTCGCGTTACCGCGCCAGTCGGCGGAAGGTGACGGTTAGGGCAGCGAAGTCGGGGCGGTCGGCGACGTACCCGGCGTCCCACCAGTGCATCGCGTGAGGATTGTTGTAGCGCCCGGAGGCCGTGACGCCCCACCATGCCACAAGGGACCGCGCCGCTACCGGGAGTGGCCCGACGATCGTTTCCACCTCGGCGAAGGTCAGGGTGATCGTCGCCACGCCGATGGCGGCAAGATAATCCCCGAGGCCATCATATTTGCTGGTCATGGTGTCTCCCCGCGCGCACCTCGCGCCTCCCGCAATGCGCCGAGCGGATCAGCATGCCACGCGGCCATTGGCACGATGAAGCAGGGCTGGCCGATGGCTGCCTCACGGCGCTGCCGCAACTGCTCGGCGCTCGGGCGCGTCTGGTTCATGTGGTAGAGGATCGGGTAGCCCTCCGATTCCCCGATCACGGCGAAGCGAGTCTCAGCCATCGAGCGTCTCGTTAAAGGATGTCCGCTCGCGCGTGAGGGCAGGCGCTTCCCCGCGCTCTGCTTCTCGCAACTCCTCGTACGCCGCCATCGCCTGCTGCTCGCCGGCGGCCGGTAGGCAGCTGAGGATCGCCGGGAGCATCCCCTGCTCGGCGAAGGCGCGCGTCGAGCCACCCCACGTCACCGCGACGGACCGCGCGCTCGGCGGCCGGCCAGGACGCAGTTTCTCGATGGCCGCCGCCTCCCCGCCCGCGCCGAACCCCAGCGTGGCGACGAGCACCGCAGGGTAGTCCGGCTCACCGGGGCGGGAGTCGATGACCAGGGCACGCTGAAGGCGGGGGAAGGCGATGTAAAGGACCTCAGCGTCATGGACAGCACGCAGCAGGGCGCGGAGAGTGGGGGCGGGCACGTCGCCGGTCGGATCGTTGGGACGGCTACCATGGGTTGTCCTACTGCTCACTGGAGCCACCTCTCGCGCTTTTTGTCACCGCATGCACATAGTACCCGATTTGCCGGGAGGGGGAACTGCCGACCGCTCATTGGCGTAATGAGCGGCCTGCTCACGTATGGGCGGCGCGATGGTCAACGACGAACCGTCGTTTGCCTTACCGCACGGCGCTGTGGCAGACTCTCTCCATGGGGACAAGAGCAGGGACAGATGGGGTGACACTCACCGAGGCGGCGACAACCCTTGGGATCAGCCGAGATGCCCTGAAGAAGCGCGTGCAACGAGGCGGTATTCCTGCGTACAAAGACGAATCCGGCGCGTGGCGTGTCGTTCTCCCCGGGGGGGACACCGACGGGGACATGTCCCGGGACAGCGGGGAGGGACATGTCCCGGGACAAGGGGGGACAGCTCCCCCCGGCCAACTGACGACGGTGATGGAGCAGTGGCTCCAACCGCTCGTCAATCAGATCGCGCACCAGGCGGAAGAGATAGGGCGGCTCCGACTGGAGAACGAGCAATTAACGTCCGCGCTCCATAATGCGTCACACCCCACAGAGCAGTCCGGCGAGCGGGAATCACACACCGAGCAGGAGCACACGTCGCAGCGGGGCGCTCAACGCGAACCTGAGGCAGCGTGGCGCGTGCGGCTGCGGCACTGGCTGGGCAGGTAGGGGGCGGGGTGTCAAGATAGCCCCTGAGACCCGCATGTGACGACCCCAAAACGACCAAAAAACGGCCTGTTTGTGTAGAACGTACACGGCGTGCCTGACAGTGAGGTTAGGGTAGACCCTAGATTGACACTACGCCCCCCCTTGTGGTGACTTGCGTACACTCCGGAACCGTCTCAAGACCCTCGATGAGATACAATCGGGAAGGCAATCGGTGATGGGTGGATCGTGATGACGGGGGCGACGAGGCTATGCTCGAGAAACCGGACATGCCGGACGCACGGCTGATCGCCTGCCTGCGCGACTACTACGGCATGCGGGTCGGGGAGATCGCCTTCCTGCCGCTCGGCGCGGACCAGAATACGGCCGTCTACCGCGTCCTTGCGGACGGCGGGACGGCACTCTTCCTCAAGCTGCGCAGCGGCCCCTTCGACGCGGCGACGGTGGCGATCCCCCGGCTGCTGCGCGAGCGCGGCGTCAAACAGGTCATCGCCCCCATCGAGACCCGCACGGGTGAAGTATGGGCGCGGCTAGACGACTTCGCGGTCATCCTCTCCCCGTTTATCGAGGGAGCGGACGGGTTTGAGCGCGACCTGTCCGACGGCCAGTGGGTCGAGCTCGGCATCGCGCTGAAGGGCCTGCATACCGCCGCGGTGCCGCCCGCCCTTGGCGCCTCGATCCCGCGGGAGGTGTACTCGCCGCGCTTGCGCGACCTGACCACGATGTTCCTGGCGCGGGCGGCGGATACCGCCTATACCGAGCCGGTCGCCGTGCAGGTAGCGGCGCTCCTGCGGGAGCAGCGCGCGACGATCACCGATGTCGTGGCGCGCGCTGGCCGGTACGCCGACGCGCTGCGTGCCCGGCCGCTGCCCTACGTCCTATGCCACGCGGACATCCACGCGGGCAACGTCATGCTGACCGCAGACGACCGGCTGTATGTGGTGGATTGGGACACGCCCATCTATGCTCCGAAGGAGCAGGATCTGATGTTCATCGGCGCGGGGATCGGCGGCGGGTGGCGGAGCCCGCGGGAGGCGGCACTCTTCTACCGGGGCTACGGCGAGGCGGATGTCGACTCGCTGGTGCTGGCGTACTACCGCTTCGAGCGCATCGTCCAGGATGTCGCGACCTTCTGCGAGCAGTTGCTGCTGACGGACGAAGGGGGCGCGGATCGCCCGCAATTTCTGCGCTACCTGATGAGCTCCTTCGAGCCGGAGGGCACGATCGCAGTCGCCTATCGCGCGCACGCAGGAATCTGAGCGATACCGCGATGTACACCGCTCTGGTCTGAAAATAGGTTGCTTCCGCCGTGACTCAGTCGCGCTCCGATCATCGCGACCGGCCATTTTCATGCACCGATGGTGCTCCGCAGGAGCATGGGCAACTGTTGAAAATCGGGTTCCCCCCTGTACTGGACGCCTCGTTCACCGTCGGTTCTCGTCGGTTATTACCCCGAAAACCGTCACAGGTTCGCTCGTTACCCCATCACCAGGCAATTCTGGAGCCTCACACAGGCAAATGGCGTCAGTCGTCGTCCGTCGATCGGGATGATTCGCTACGAGCCGCGGCGGAAGGTTTTCGCGATGTTGACAGTGACACCGGCCATTCCTATCCTTGCGCCACTCACGCCGGGGCAGGTCGCCCCGCAGGTGAACGGGGAAAGATGGGGGAACCATGAAACTCCGGAAGGGCCTGCTGCCCGGGCTCCTGCTGCTCGCGGCGGTGGTTGCCATGCCCGCCGCCGTGGCGCGACGGGTCGCCGGCCTGTGGGCATCTCGCTCGGCGCAAGGGGTCCCCGGTGCGTAACCCGCTCAATCTGCTGCTCGCGCTGATCCCGCTCGCGATCATCGCGCGTCTCCTCGGCTGGCCCCCCCTGCTCGTCTTCGGCCTCAGCGGCCTTGCCATCGTCCCGCTCGCTAAGTGGATGGGCGCCGCGACCGAGGAGCTCGCCGTCCACGTCGGCCCCGGCGCCGGCGGCCTCCTGAACGCCACGTTCGGCAACGCCACCGAGCTGATCATCGCCCTCTTCGCCCTGCGCGCCGGCCTTGTGGACGTGGTCAAGGCGTCGATCACCGGCTCGATCGTCGGCAATCTCCTCGTCGTCTTCGGCCTCGCCGCCCTACTCGGCGGGCGCGGGCGCGAGAAGCAGACCTTCAACCGCACGGCGGCGGGCACCGGCACCGTGCAACTGACTCTCGCGACCCTCGGCCTCCTGATCCCCGCCGGGTTCTTCTACACGCTGCGCACCGAGGATGCCGCGCGCCGGACACTCCTTGAGCAGCGAGTGAGCCTGGTTGTGGCGGGACTGCTGATCCTCTCCTACCTGCTCGGCCTGCTCTTTAGCCTGCGCACGCACCGGCACCTCTACGCCGGCGAGGACGGGAAGGAGGCGCACGGCGCGGCGTGGGGGGTGCAGCGGGGCGTCGCGGTGCTGCTCGCCGCGACGGTCGGGGTCGCCGTGATGAGCGAGACGCTCGTGGCCAGCCTCGAGGACGCGGTCCACGTGCTCGGGTGGAGCGAGCTGTTCGTCGGGGTGATCCTCGTCCCGCTAATCGGCAACGCCGCCGAGCACCTCACCGCCGTCACGGTGGCGATCAAGGGCAAGATGGACCTCAGCATCGGCATCGCAGTCGGCTCCAGCACGCAGATCGCGCTCCTCGTCTCGCCGGTACTGGTGCTGCTGAGCCTGCTCTTCGCGACCCGCATGGACCTGCTGTTCAGCCCCTTCGAGCTGATTGTGCTCGGCCTTTCCGTGCTGATCGTCAATCTGATCGCGCTGGACGGGGAGACGAACTGGTACGAGGGTGCGCTGCTGCTGATCTCCTACGCGATCATCGCGACCGCCTTCTTCCTGCACGACTAGCGGCCCCGGTCGCGCGACAGGGCCGGCACCGCATGCGAGATAAAGCCTCTCATTGGAGCGTTTCTGAGGTGCTGGATGTGGCGCGCGTTGCCCCGTCGCGGGACGGTGGCAGCAACCGTGCGTCAGGATGACCCGATGGACACCGATCGCGGCCACGACGAGCGCATCCCGCCACCCGGCGACGCCCCGCCCCCCGGCACCCCGATGACGGGCGGTGGCGGCGTGCTGCCCCGCCTTGCCCGCCCGCAGGTCTCGCCGCGCACCGTCGTCGTCGTCCTCGCCACGGCGCTCGCGCTCCTGGCCGCCCTCTTCCTCCTCTGGCAGGTCCGGCAGGTGGTGCGCTGGGCCCTGATCGCCGCCTTCCTCGCCGTCGCCCTCACCCCGCCGGTGGACTGGCTGGAGCGCCACCGCGTCAAGCGGGCGCTCGCCATCGGCGTCGTCTATATCGCGCTCCTGCTCGCGGTCGCGGGCCTCGCCGCGCTGGTCGCCCCGCCGCTCGTCGACCAGGTGGGCGGGGCCGTCGGCTCCATCGCGGACGCCGCCCGGCGGCCGGGCGGCGTCAACGGGGCGATCGAGGAGTTCGCCCGCGCGCACGGCCTCGCCGGCCCCCTCGAGACGATCCGCGGCCAGGTCCAGTCGCTGCCGACCGGGGTGTCCCAGGTGACCAAACCGCTCCTCGCGGGCGTCGTCGCCGTGGTGTCGAGCGTCACGGCGATCATCGCAATCCTGCTGCTCACCTTCTTCCTCCTGCTCGACGGCAAGGGCTTCGTCGAGGCGGGCGTGCTCCTCTTCGCCGAGGCGCAGCGCCCGCGCATGCGCCGCCTGCTCGCCCAGTCGGCCCGCGCGGTGTACGGCTACATCGGCGGCAACCTGACGATCAGCCTGATCTGCGGCGTGGGCGTCTTCCTCGCCCTGTCGATCCTGCGCCTGCCGTACGCCGTGGCGATCGCGCTCGTCGTCGCCCTGCTCGACCTGCTGCCGCTCGTCGGCGCGACCCTCGGCGCCGCCGTCGTCGTCATCGCGGCGGTGCTCGTCGACCCGGTCAAGGGGCTGATCGTCCTCGTCTACTTCGTCGTCTACCAGCAGGTGGAGAACAACCTGCTCCAGCCGCTCGTCTACGGGCGGAGCGTCAAGCTGCACCCGATGGCGGTCTTCCTGGCGGTGCTGGCGGGCGGGCAATTGCTGGGCATCCTCGGCGCGCTGCTCGCCATCCCGGTCGCGGAGATCGGTCGCATCCTGATCGCCGAGTGGCTCGCCGGCCGGGCGCGCGCCACGGGGGGCACGCCGCACAGCGCCGAGGAGCAGACGCCGGTCGCGACGGTGGCCGCCGACGCGGCGGGCGACGGGCGGGATGCCGCGCGCTGAGCGTCGCAGTGCGTTCTGGGTAGCCGCTCGAAAAGGGCCGAGGATGGTGAATAACGCGGCGATGTGTCAGTCTGGGATCTGCCCCAGCTCGATGTCAGGCGGTCGGCCCAGAAGCGTCAGGATAGCATTCCTTTCTCAATTCCTGACAGTCGGCGTGATGCGTCAAAGACTCTTGCCTGACAGGGGCGAGGCTGACTCACCCCGGCCCGGTGCGCACGACGGCGGAGCAGGGCGCTGAGCGGGCCGTTTTCTTTGCTGCCACGCTTCACGCCTGCCTCACCGGTACGGATGCGGCGGATTCTCGCCGAACCAGTCCGCCATCAGCTGCCCCACCGGTCGCCCTCCCAGGGCGTGGGCATCACGACGTGCGGTCGCCGCGTGCCCGCTACGGCCCTCGCCGATCGAAGACGATCGTGAACCAGGTGCACCTCCCGCAGCGCGGGCAGTATTCCGCCGGCCCCCGTCCCTCGGCACGCGTCGAATCGGTGTCCAGCGTGAACATAAACGGCGCCGCGGGGTCGTGGCCGCATTCGGGACCGGTGGCTCCCACATGCCGCCGCGTCTCAAGCTTTTCGAGCCGGCGAACGTTCGTTACTTTCATCGCGTCTGCCCTTCCACGAGCGCAGCGAACGCCGCCTGGTATTCCTCCCAGAAGTTCGGCTCCTCCGCCAGGCAGTGCCCAAACTCACGGGCGAAGGCGTCGTAATCACGATCCGACACGGGCAAGGCCGCCGCCTTGGCCCGCCATTGCGCGCCGGCCTCCAATCGTGCCAGTCGCGTGCGGTCGCTCACCTTCACCGCACACCGCCTTCCGCCCGCGGCGGAGCCGCCCGGACGCCGGGGCTTAGCGGCTCCTCCTCGATGCGATCTGGGTACAGCGGCCACAGCGCGGGATATTCCTCGCGCAATCGGCTGTTCAATAGATCCCGATACCGGTCGGCTTGCGCCTCGTCGCCCTTCAGCGTGGCGTCGATGGAGAGCGTAAGAAAGCCCGCCGCCCGGCAGAAGGCCAGGCTCGGCGGTCGTCCATCGAGCGCAAGTATCCCGTCCACCAGGGGCCACCACGCCGCGCCGAGCGGGCCGCGCAGCCGGGTCAGGAAGGCGCGTTCCCATTGATCGAATTCCTCATCGGTGATGTGATGGACCGGCGCCGCGGCCCGCCGACGGCCTTCCAGTCGCTTGATGCGCCGGACGTCCCCGCGTCTCATCGCGCCACCTCCTGATCCCGTTCGAGGGCATCCAGTCGGCTGCTGATGTCCTCGATCTCCGCGCCCCGGAAGGCCAGGTCGAGGATCGTTCGCGCCGCGGCCAGCCGTACGGCGGGCGCGATCGTGCGATCCGCCATCAGCGTGACGCACGTCCGCGCGGCGCTGACGGCGTAGCGTTGCAGCGTCGCCGTCGCCGTCTGCAGGAGTCGGCGACGCTCGGCGCGATAGGCGGCGTCGAACTGCGGCAGCTTCACCCAGACGTGCGCGGTCCGCCTGCTCACGCCCGCCGCTGCCGCCGACGCCGTCATCTCACCCGTCGCCAGCAGGGATTCGAGGAACGTCCACTGTTTCGCGCTGAGGTTCACATTCTCGGTGGAAACTGCACACTTCGTCGTCATCATGCCCTTCTTCACTCGTCACGACGGATGATCGTTATCGGCGCGCTGTATGGTCGGGGAAGCCTTGGGATATGACATCATCGCGCTCCCTTCAGCACCGCAACGATCAGCGTCGCCGTCATCTCCATCGCGGCTTCATCCGGGATCGTGAGATTGAGATACGTCCTCGCCGCAGCCTTGGCACGCGCCAGATCCTGCGGGTTCGTACCCCAGCCGCTCGCGATGTCTCGCGCCCACGCCTCCATTTCGAGGCGCGGCATCGGCATGGGGGGAACATGGGGGACATCGGGGAACGTTTCCGCTCCTTGCTGCGCGAAAAAAGTGTCATTTTCGTCCTTGTGTAGAGGGGGGCGAAACGTTCCCCGATGTCCCCCGTCATTGCCGTTTTGCTCTGTGTTGCAAGGGTAAACGGGTGGGGAACATCCCTCTTCAGTTCGCCCGGCATCGGCGTCTGGCTCAGGTAGCACGAGGGGTTGAATCGTTATCGGAATCAATCGCCACATCTTTGCCCGGTGCGTAACGCGGGCGAAGACGATCCTGTACTCGCCGATGACGCGGTCGCGTTGCTTGCCTAACTGCTTCCCGAATGTCGTGCGTTGCGCCTTGTCGCTGCCCTTGCCAAGATCGAATCCCTCGACCGAATCCGTCAGGTCGAACAGACTCTTGGCACCGACCTCGCCGTCCTTGAACGCGTCCCACCAGACGTTGACGAACTGCCGCCAGATCGCGCCCTCAAGATCGGCCGCCTCGTAAAACTCGTCCAGGTTCGCGAGAAAGCCGGGTATTCCAGCGTTGTCGAGGATCCCGCCCATGACGCTCGCCCACCGCTCGAACGAACCGAGCGTCACGCTGCCTTTCGGCTTTCCGGCCGCGATCCAGGCTTGGATGAGCATAAGTGCCGCATGGATCAGTTCGGCGCGATGCTGGTCCACCCACTCGATCAGGTTCGGGTGCCGGAAGCCTTTGCGCTGCCACGGGCGATCGACCATTGCGTCCAGCCGAGTCCGGATGGATCGCCGCGCGATCTCCGTCGTCATCGTCGGATTGTTCGCGGTCATCACCCAGAGGCAGCGGACGGGCACGGCCATCGTCTCGTTCGTGCCGAGTACGCGATCGGTCCAGACAGCCGCCGTGATCGCCGATGCAAGGCTGCCGGAATCGATCGTCGTCGTGATGTTGTCGCAGAGGATGACGGGCGCGCCCTCGCGCAACTTCGCACTGATGCGCTTGCGCCACTCGTCATCTTCCCGCGCGCCCGCGATCACGCCGACGTGCGCGCCGACGAAGGGACGCGTGATGCAGTCCGCGAGCAGCCCCTTCCCGCTCCCCGCGGAGGATGCCTCGAAGAGATGGTTCGGCGTCGATCCGTTGATCATCGGACGCGCGGGCAATTGGAGCATCGCCGCGACGGCATTGGCGCGGTCCGCCTGAGCGACGAACGGGAAGTCTCCCAGCAGGTTATCGAGGATGAGAGATCGTGCCTTTTGAACGTCCTCAGCGCTCGGCGCATCGGGGACCGGTGGGATGATCAGGCCATCCTCGAGCAGGAGGAATGTCCTGCTTTCCGCGTCATAGCCCGCTGTCACGACGAGCCGACCATCGGCTGCAAAAAAGGGCGCGTGGACGATCCGCTCCAGGACGGGCAGCGGCGGGTTGGGGTGCGCGAGCATGTCCTGCACGACGCGCAGGGGAACGTCGGCCGGGACAACGCCGTTTTTCGTGTTCTTGAACCAATCGGCGACCCGCCCCAGTTCGTGACGCAGGCGATCGGGAGTGAGCGGACGCATGACCACGCGACCGTCCTCCATCTCTCGACGAGACACCCCGCCAGCATGCCGGAACAACGACGGCGGCTCGTTCACGGCGCAAAGCGCTGGCCACGCTTGCGCCGCAACGGCGGGGATGTCATGGTTGCCCGCGTCGATCCGTGGGAGATCACTGTCGAGCACCTCGCCGGTTTCCGGATCGACGCGGTTCGGGCGGAGCAGCGTCGGCTCCCGATCCTTTTTCGCGTCCTCCTCGCGCTGCTGTCGGATGAATCCCTTCGCGTTGGGCATGTCTTGCGTCGTCAGCCGCCGCTCTGCGTCCTGTTCCCCGTGAGCCTCGACGCAGCGTTGCCAGCGCACGGTCGCTTTAAACGCCGCCTTCACCTCGTCATCGTTCAGACCGACATCGTAGAGCGCGCAAACGAGGGCGTACCGGCGCTCGCTCTCCCCTTCATAGGGAACCGGGCCGTTCTTCGTCGGCTTGAGGATTGTGTCTTCGCCGTGGGCGAGATCCCAGGCGCGTTGCGTGAGCGATTCCCTGCGCGGGGTGCCCGCCTCGTGGGGTCGGATACCGTGGAGAATCGCCACGCCCTCAGCGTCGCGGTCAGTGGCGAACTCAAGCGGCGCAGAATCGACGTCAATTCTGCGCTCGGCCCGCAGGCGGCTGTAGAGCGCCGTCAGCGTGCCTTGTCGTTCCGCAACGATATCAACGGCACCGGGGATCGGGTGCCCCGTCATCGTCAGGTATCGCTCGGTGTCGTAGACCTCGGTGTCTCCGGCTTTGCAGCCGGTGCCGTCGAGCCGCCCGCGCACAAAGATACGCACGCCCCTCCCGGAGGGGCTGAACTCGGCGTACGTCGGCATGAACGCGTCAAGGATCTCCTGTGCCCATGGCGCGATTTCACCGGTTTCCGAATCGACGCAGTGATCGAGGTCGATCCCGGCGATGTCGTCCATCGGTGTCAGGACGCGACCGATGCCGGGAAGATTATCGCGGCGCATCCGGTCGAGCGCCTCCGCGAATGTGCCCCACGTCGAGGGGCCGGTGCTGCTGGCGAGGTAGCCGGTGTCGGGGTTGACTGGGGGTTTCGTCGGCAGGCCCTTCTCATCGTTCTTCCACCGCCACGCGACGTGCTTACGCCCTTCCTGCAGTGCGAGCGGGATACGATCCGGCTGGACGATCAGCGTGGCGGGGAAGGTAGGGAGTGCGCTCATACGGGACCTTCTTCCGCCCCTGCGGCGCTTCGTCGCGCGAACCAGGACAAATCGGCCTCGTTGAGGAGTGCCTGCATCCGTGTGCGTTGCGTGTCAAGTCAAATGATAATGTTACCGAGCGGGGTGTCCGGACACGCCATTCCCTCATTTGAAAATGTTACCGGCGACCGACCTCCTTTCTCGTCACTAATCGGCCGCGAGCGCGGTGATCGCCGCATCGTCCCACAGTCGTGCCAACCGGTCGTACATCTCGTCGCGTACCCGTCGTGGATTCGTCGTTGCGTGCAGCGCCGCCAATCCCGCCCCGACCGTCGGCGTCAGGATGCCCGCCGCCACCAGCCGTTGGTACGGCGTTTGTGCGTCGTCCCACCTTCGCTTCACTCTTCCATCAATCACCTCCTTGCCCACGAGATGCAACACCGGCTGGAAGAGATTGTAATAGATGCCCATCTGCTCATAGAGTGTCGCGAGCGCGGCACACTGCGCGGCGGTGTCCAACCGGCGGTGCCCGAGATAGGCGCGTACTAAGGTCGCGTTCTTCTGTTCGACGAAGCGATTGTCGTTCTTCTGGTAGGGACGCGAACGACTGAGGGTCAATCCCGTGATCTGCTCTCCCCAGAACCGTACGAGATGGTGATTGAAAAACTCTGGGCCGTTATCGGGATGGAGGTGCTGGATCGGGAAGGGCAGTCGGTCAATGATCCGTTGAAAACCCGCTTCCATCGCCGCTTGTCCGCGCCCGAAGACCGCCGTCCGCTCACTCCACCCGGTGGCGACATCAATCAGTTGGAGGGTGTGGACATACTCACCCGCACTGCTTTCGCCGCTGTGATGGACTAAATCGACCTCGCACGATCCCGGTGTCGTCGTCTGCCACGGGATGCGCCCCATTGGTACCGCTCGCAACACTCGGTTCGCTTGCCCCGGTGCGCGCCGGGGCAAGCGGGGGATCGCGCGGGGAAGACCGGCGAGCATCCGGCTGACCGTCGCTTCGCTGATCTGTGTGAGGAATGTCTCCTGTTGCGCCGTCAGCACCAGTTCCCCGAAGCGGGCAAGATGCTGGGCGGTCGGCAGCAGGTGCGGGGTGAGGCGTTCAGCACAGATGCAATCGAGGCTCTCCCAGACAATCCGCACGATCTGCCGGATGTCGGGGCCGTAGATCGCCCGCCGCTGCGTGCGCCGCAGAATGCGACGTAACGAGGATTGCGCCATCAGGCGGATCAGACTCTTGCGGTGCAAGCCAGTGATCATTTCCATCTCCGTCAACAATCGTGTGCGCTCCTGCTGATTGGCTGTGCGATAGCGGGCCTGCATCTTCGTGAGGTACTTGCGTCGTTCGTCAATCGTCATTGCCTCTTCGGTCGTCATTCTGCTCCCCCTCCTGAGTAACATTCTCATTTGAGGGAACGGGGGAATGCCCGGTAACATTTTCAATGAGGGAATGGGGTGTGCCACAGCGATTTGCGGGGTAGTGTTGCGGGAGGGAGGGATGCATACTGGTGGGAAGATGTTGGCGCTATTGCACGAGGAGGGTAGCAGATGGATGGTCTCTCGCCGCGACC
>JAABUL010005995.1_pt1 | contig 14450 bp, 13 predicted proteins | sample 5559151 | NCBI WGS metagenome assembly JAABUL01 (sample SAMN10711876, study PRJNA513368) | rock metagenome | isolation source: Antarctica rocks | place: Antarctica: Victoria Land, Pudding Butte sud | reverse complement strand
TCAGCATATCTCATCATGCATGATGAAAGCGTGCGCCCATGGGAAACAACGTGCGGGTAGCGCAGCAGCGTGGAATGCAGCGCTTGATCGGGCTCTTTATTGGAGGTGAGAAGTACCACGATCAAAAGGCCAATGCTGCAAACAGCTGATGGAAACGGTGAGCCTTGGCAAATATCAATCAATCAATCAATCAATCAATCAGCCCCACCACACTTGGCGGCAATAAGAACAATCATGTTCGAATGCCAGTCGCCTTCTCCAGCATCCAATTACTGCTTGGGGACAAGGCCCGGCTTCTGAGCCGACGCTTTTCTCCGACTGAACACCTGAGTCATCTCGATCAGCAGATGATGAACGTGCTTGAAAGTCCCGTGGGTTTCCAACCATGCAATCAGTCTTTCGGTACCTTCGTAGCCGACACGTAGACGTGGTCCATATCTACTCGTAATTTCAAGGTAGTTCATTTGGATACTTACTGAAGTATCTTCAGGCTTGGGGACTGAAACTACTGAGCTTGCTTAGGCCCGCCGCCGCCCCCTAAGGTAAGGTAGAGCGATCCCTGCTCCCTGCTCCCTTAGGATGCCTCACTTGCGCCGTTAGTTTCCTCTGATGCGGGAGGGTCCCAAATGCTCGGGCTCGTGCTTACCAGCTCACTGGGTCAGGAGCTGATCAGCGTCTGAAAAGAGTACTAGTACATTCGGTGTACAATCCTGACCCGCCCCCAGAGTTGCATAGCAAGTGTGCATTCATGCTCGACTAGTGGCCATCTCTTCCCTCGCAGACTCTTCTGGATCGCCGCTGGTGTATGTACAAGGGACACTGCATACACGTCGAGACTAGAGAGAGCAAGGTAAGGTAGCTTGGTTGTGGATCGTCGGTGCAACGATTATTGTGTCACTGGAAAAGGCTTGCTTCGTTGCCCGATCACGTCTCACAGAGATGACGGCGGCGTACTCTCCATGACCCAGATCGACACCCTCTGCATCATCAGTCGCGGGACAAATGGGTGGATGCATACCCGGTCCAGTAGTGGAGGATGTGGAGGCCGTAGAGGGATGTGGTGCGACCGCGAGAACTGGGTCGTGGTCTCGGTTGGCATATGCTGTGTTGCTGCAACACACCTCGTCGACTTCCGTCTTCAACGGTGGAACGTGAGAGAGTGTGGACGGGGAGGAAGATTATCCCCGCGACAACGGCGCATGATCGGTGGATGCGATCAGTGCCGATGGGGGGGGACATCCATAGTCTCGCTAAGGTAGGTACGGGAGGGGGATGGGTGGACCGTGTGCTTGTAAGTTGTAGCGGAGACGAAGAAGCGCATGGACGACGATGTTTCACTTAGAATGCCATCTTGATTAATTCCACATCAAGTCTATTGTTCTAACAATAGACGGCGAGGGCAGTGCAACGAACGAGAGAGATGGCCAGCCCCAGTAGTCCGCTGATCGCATACACAGTAGGAGAGAAAGGAGGGCCCTTATCGAACGGCTACAATACACGGTACCCGGCACAACTGACAACGTTTTCCCGACAAGCTTTGAGCCCTCGACGCAGCCACGATAATCAACAACAACAATCACGATAATCATATGAAGACGGCTGATCTGCTGGCTAGCTCGTCTCCCTTGCCAGAGGACATATGGATCAACCGCCTGCTGCTGACCAGTGACAATGCCACCTTGGCCGCAACGTCCTCGGACAACGTGCTGCGGACGTTTGACCCAACAACACTGCAGCTAGCCGCCAGGATTGACAATCTGCACGATGGCGTCACCTGTCTAAAGCCGTTGCACGCTGATCCAGCGTGTTTTCTTACTGCAGGTAGAGACGCAGTGGTCCGGTGCTGGGATTCGAGGACGGGGAAGGCGGCATTGGAGCTGGGGAATGGTACCTATTCTAAGGATGAGTTTCCAATAGATAGAACAGACGGGGCTCAACCTCCACAGGGACCAAAACACCATACATTGCTCTCGATGATCGAGGCAGCAATATAGCCGTAGGGACAGAATTAGAAAATGCTCAAGCTGCCGTTCTGATTTGGTAGGCATTGGCATATCACGTAAAACCACCCCGAGTCACTTTGAGTGCTGATGACTGGCGTAGGGATTCTAGATCTACGAGCTCACCGATCCTACAATACGTCGAAAGCCACAGCGATGACGTTACAGAAGTCCGCCTCTCCATCTTGTCCCAAATTCTCCTGCCGTCAAAAATCCACCATGTCCCATCGGCAGGCATCTGACAGATACCCCAGATAAGCTTCCACCCAAACATACCCACATGCCTGCTTTCGGGCAGTACCGACGGCCTAGTGAACATCTACGATACCTCCATGACCGATGAAGACGATGCCCTCGTCCAGGTGATGAACCACGACTCCTCAATAAGCCATGCCGGGTTTCTCACAACCACGGATGTATTCGCCTTGAGCCACGATGAGCATTTCTCTGTCTACAAACTGGAGACAGATCCAGAAAGTGATGCATCCGAGGAGCCCCCAAAAGTGTTTGGTGACCTGAGGCCTCGATTAAACTGTGACTATGTCGTCGATGTAACCACATGCATTGGTTTCAGCCAGGGCGAAGCCATTATTGGTGCGGGCTCGAATCGGTATGCGGATTTACAACGATTCTTCTTTCATTGTGTCCTAACGAGTACAGAACGGCCGGCAGCCAACATCTTGACCTCTGTCCTCTCCACTCCAAATCAGAGTGGTCCTTCAAAGAGGAGAACAGCACCCGACTGCCTGGCGCTCACGGGGAAGACGTGATTCGAGCCATGTGCTTTAACGGCGCGGTAAACAGCAATGCTTCAAGTCCTTTGCTCTAGGGGTTTTACTAACCAATACAGACTGGTAACATCTATACAGGCGGAGAGGACGGCCTTGTAATGGTATGGCGGATTTCCGAAAATGTGCCTAAAGCTCCGAGGCAAGAAGAGGACGAAGCGAAGCCGTCAAAGAGGCGGAAAAAGACAGAAGGAAGCCGATTCAAGCCTTACTAAGTCTAGACTGGAAAATGAACTCGAATAGAAAGCATTATCGATTTGCAACGTTCCACTGTCCCTTCAGAGTCCCTCCAGAGCTTTATAACGGGCTACCCGAAGGGAAAAGGAGAGGCGAAAGTCAGTAAACGACAACGACAACCGATAGCCTCTGCGACGGGCACCATTCCAGTTCATCCAATTCACCCAAATCCTTGTATCCTAAATAGCTCTCACCGTTTCTCACAGTCTCGTGCCCCTTCACTGATCCCGAGACTTGGATTCTCTTATCTCCAAGTGCTCGCTTTCATCTAAGAAAACCAAACACCCACCACCGAATCCTCAACACTCCCAGAAGCACCCTCATTACCAGAAAACCTACCACCCCAAAACAAATCCAACAAACTCCATCTACTCACATCTACAGTTCGCCTAATCGATCCCCATGTATTCTCAGCCAACCAACCCCTTCTGAAATCCGTCAACACCCACTTCCCATATGCCCAAGTCCTCGCTCCATTCCACAGTCCAGCCAACCCTCAAACCCACACTCCCAACCCCAAACCCAAGCGAATTCCACAATCCCCGTAATACATACCGTACTATACACCCCATCATAAAACTTCCAGCACAAAATTCCCTCAGCCCTCAATCGTCTTTCAACTATGTAACCCACCACCTAATCAATCACTTACTGTATGTATCATCAAGAGAAGACGACCCCCGCGGGGGGAGGGAAGGGGGCGAACACATATGTACAAGTGTTTACTTAGGGTTCAACCTACCTTAGTTCTTTATTAACCACAAATTAACACTAAGCATCTCATCTCATCTCATCTCATCTCATTTCATCTCAACAAACCAACCAACCAACCAACCAACCAACCAACCAGCCAGCCAGCCCAAAGCATTTTATCCCAGCTTTTTTAAAAAAAACAAAAAAACCTATATATATATATATCTCATATCTCGAAAATTTCAATTTTAAAACAAATCTTATCTACTGACATGCTGACTTACTGACCTATTTACCTACTGATCTACCTACTGACCGACCTACCCACCTACATACATATCCACCTACCCACCTATCCATCTACCCACCTACCCATCCATCTACCTACCCACCTACCCATCTACATACATACCTACCTACCCACCTACTCACCTACTGCCCTACCTACCTACCTACCCACCCTACTGACCTACTGACCTACCTACCTACATACCCACCCACCCACCTACCTACTTACTCACCTACCTACCTACATACCTACCTACCTACCCACCTACCTATTCACCTACCTACATACATACATACTCACCTACCCACCTACCTACCCACATACCTACCCACCTACATACTCACCTACCCACCTACCCACCCACCGACCCACCTACCTACTTACTCACCTACCGACCTACCTACATACCTACATACCCACCCACCCACCTACCTACTTACTCACCTACCTACCTACATACCTACCTACCTACCCACCTACCTATTCACCTACCTACATACATACTTACTCACCTACCGACCCACCTACCTACCTACCTACATACCTACATACTTACCCACCTACCCACCTACCCACCTACTTACTTACCTACCCACCTACATACCCACCTACCCACCCACCTACCCACCTACCTACCTACCTACATACCTATTCACCTACCCACCTACCTACATACCCACCTACCTACCTACTGACCTACATACCTACTGACCTACATACCTACCTACCCACCCACCCACCCACCTACTCACCCACCTACCCACCCATCGACCAACTTCTTCCCATTCATAATTGCATACATACATACATCAATCTCAAATCCCGCAACTGCAAACTCCCTTTTATATAATATAAATCTCTCAGACATCACCCTATCGTAACCCCAATTCCAATTCCGACTCCAACTCTCAATTCTTTCGCTTCAAATATTTAACAAGGTTGTTGATGTACTTGAGTGTGTCAAGATGAGGTATCTTGAGAGGATTGTCGGGGGGGGGTTTGAGAAAATCTCAGTATCACATACAAGCAAGAGCACTCGTACTTGTTTTGTCTGGTTCGTTCATCAATTCATGCTAGTTCTACAACCCTACCTAGCTAGCCGAGCCAAGCAACTACCGACTAAGTTATTACCTAGTCATGGATCAATCTGCTCCGTCATAACCCCTTCCTTCTGCCTTCCATCAAATAATCGGAGAGAATACTGGTGGTAATCTTAAGCACGCCTGCTATGCCCGGGAAGGAAAAAGTAAAACAAGCCTGGAACAATCTAAGAGGCTGATAAGAAAGAGCTGGTGTCGTAGTTGGATTTGGTATCCATGTGGACGAAAAGCGGCTGAGAGCGCAGGTCCCGAGAATTGGAATAAAATCGGCAGAAGGGGGATCAATCGTAGCAATCTCAGTCGCCCTACCACTCAAACTCGCCCTGCGCCTTGTGAAAGACATATCTGCCATCATCGTCAGTCATGCATAACCAAACACTATCTCGATGCAACACTTACTCCCGGCCTCCCGTCGTCAAAACCCCGTCCTTCAGCGTGCACTTCCACTTACTCTTGACGCGCTGAACCTTGTCATAAGTACACAGCATAATCTGGCCCTCCTTACCCTCCTCACCCTCTACTTCGACGGTATTGTCGTCGTCAGGGTCATCCAGGTCGGAGTTGATTGCGTCTTCGTCGTCGTCGTCAAGATCTGGGTCGTCTTTGATGCCTGCTTTGTCGTCGTCATCCTCGTCGTCTAGGCCGTCGTATTGAGGGATCTTGGAGGTGGGCGCTAATTGAGCGGCGGCTAGAGATTGGTTTGAACCGCTTGGGGTGCTTTGGGCGGCCCTGCGCTTCTTGGCCAGTGGCTGCTTTGCCTGCTCAGACAGCGGCATCATCACGCCACCACCCTCCATCGATTGGCTCATCTGCTCTAAACGCTGCCTCATAGTCAAATCCGCATCATAGGTCCCGCTAGGGTTTTCCAGAGCCTCAGCCCGACGTTGAGCTATCATTGAACTCCAGTCGTCAGCGCCATCAGTCTGTGCATGGCCAGCGTTGGATCGTTGCTGCTGCGCTTGTTGTAAGCTTTGATACTGTTGCTGTGCCTGTGCGGTAAACTCCCTCCTCTGCTTCTCAGACAGTTGAGGAAGCTGGATGTTCTGTGGGTTCCGATGGGGCTGCTGACTCGGAATCCCCATACCTGCCTGTGCATGGAGTTGATTAATCTGCAGATTGGCACCGGCACCGAACTTTTCTTGCAGATTCTGTGCAGCACGTTGCTGGGCGACAGCATTCCCGTAATTACCATTAAGAACATTGTTTTGAGGGATTCCCGAAGTGTCGTAAGAGCCTGGTTCGGTCTTGATACGTACGCTACCACCACTATTACTCGGCAACGGCATTGCAGATGGAGGGGGTCCACTTGACGGTATCTGTTGCGGTCGAGGAACGTTGGAAGGTACAGGGGTAGGATTGGCGACCATCGGTTGAGGTATTGGCGGTGGTTCCCATGGAAAAGAAGCGACGTGCATCGCAGTGAGCTTGGTTTGCCATGTCTGCAGAATAACATAGCATGACCGTCATCAGCACAGTCTCTACTATAAACAACAGTTTCTCTCAAAAGTAATGGGAGGATTCTAGCAGAATAAGGCTTGGCTCGGTTGGAGTTGCAGTTAGCGGAAATGCGCAAGCGCGTGCGGAAATTGAAACCGAAGGGCAAGGTGCGTATAAATGAGTCAAAGGGTCGGTAATCCCCCCAAAATCAAAGAACTCCCACATTCCCCCGCTTTCGCCCACCCAAATCCGAAAGATTGCGCCCGGCCCTCGCAACACAAAGACAATGCTCTATGATGTGCAGATGCGATAATTGATCATTTCTGACACCGAATCAAGCAGCTGTGTCTTTATTGACGAAAGAGGAATGTGCGAAAACTTGATCAACACCGATGCAGTCCAAAAAGAAAAATAAAGAGACCAACCGTTTTCATATCGTTCAGTGTCTGCTGGTTGATCCCATCCTCCTCGAAGGTTACCTGACAGTTGTCGATCACATCGTCCATGATCTTGGAGTACACGGAACCCTACGATTAGTTGTTCTCTTCAGCGTCTGTGTTACATGATAGTGCATAGGGCTTGAACAGTCTGGCAAGAGCAGACTGACCACAAGCTGGTTCGACATCCTGCCGACAGCAAGCTGCCAATCCCAGTCTGGACCTGGTTGGCCAGTTGGAGGAAAGGACTGTATGTGTTGGTTCGAAGTGTTTGGGATGATACGGATTCGTCGTGAGGTGTCGATGTTCCGACTAGGCCCAGTCTCTTTCCTCCCACCTTTATGTCCAGGCCCGATGTTCCAGCTAAGTCTCACTTTATTGCTTTCTCTTTGATCTAATTATCGTGTCTGTGTGTCATACCATGCGTGGTGAGTTGATGTGGTTCGTTAATCTCTTAGATGTTGATGTTGTAAAATGGAAGTTCAGTCTGCTAGGAAATAATTGAAAGAGCTCCCTCGCTTACTAATGCGCTTAAGCTTCACTTGTCTCACCCAAAGCACATTTCAGTTAGGATCGATCAAATTGAGATTGTAATTTGTATCGAATGACTTCCCCACCGAAATTGATCTGCCAAGTTCTAATAGCGAGATCTGTTCATCTTCAAAACCGCGAAATCCTATGCGAAACCTCAAACACCAGTCGCTAAGTACAATCTAAAAGAATACGCAACAACGGATCCAATGGGTTGAGACACGAGAGCCCCAATCCCTATCTTATCGTCATTTGCTTCACCATATCCCCTCCTTTGCCAGTCACACCTCCTTCCCTTGAAATTGCTGAACTTGAACCGGGCTTCTTCTCGAAAAGCTTCCAGAACTTGAGACTCTCATCCGCAGCTAATAGTCTGGTCAGCGAAAATTGGTGAAAAATGAACATGGTAGCTTACCTGCTGTTGCTAGCATCTGGCCATCTGGGCTTAGACAGCTGTGGAGTACTCTCGTCTCATGTGCCGGAATCTCAACGTTGCGCACCAAGGTCGGATAGCTCCAGATACTAAGAGAGTTATCTGGGAACCCGCTTGAACTGACTATCTCGCGGTAGTGGTTGCTCCATCGTAGACTTGTCACTTGAGATCCGGTATCGATGCTGTTGGTTCGAGCTCCTGTTGTGGTATTCCAGAAATGGATATGTCTGTCATATGAACCTCCTCCAGTAGCAAGGAGGTTTGGCTGCCATGGGCACCAGCTCAAGGCCTTGACAGCAGCACGATGGTTGGTCTTCTGGAATTTGGGAGCACCCAAGGATCGGGCATCCCAAATAGAGACCAAGTTGTCGTTACCACCAGTGGCAAGCTGAGCACCATCCGACCTCCACTCAAGTCCACAGACCTCAGATGTGTGAGACACTAGCTCGGCGACTTTATGCTGAGCAACGCGGACATCGTGGTTGTAAACCAAGCCACTTCGAGCGCCAGAAGAGAGAAGGTGTTTGTTCCAGCCCATTACTCCAACGCGGGTATCATGGCCGTGCATGCTACGAAGCTTGCTCCCTTCTTCAACATCCCAGATTTGGATCTCCCCAGTGCCAAGACCGACACCGACGTAGGCACCGTCTCCACTCCATTTGACACTGCTGACATAGGTATCCGGTGATGTTTCTAGCAGACAGCTGACAGTGCCAGACTCTGCAGACCAGACGTAAACATTGCGCTCCAAGCCTATTGCGACCTGGTTACCTGAGCTCCAGTCAAGAAGGTTAAGGTAATAGTCATCAACAAGGCCGGGAGCATCAAGTACACGCTCTGGAGCAGTTAGGACTCTTCGTCGAAATTGTGCTGCCGCGGCATTTGTAGGCTTGAGGGGACGATTGTACTGTGATCTCAAATCGATTGGTTTGGAAGACTCGGGTGGTGCTGGCTTGAATGCGAGAATGCGGGTATTCAGTGAGACACCACAAGCGGACGCCAAAGACGATTCATACGCAAGAGTTTCTGGAGCGGGCTTCACGTATGATGTGGATTCCTCGTTGTCGCCCAAATCAAGTCTTTCAAGAGCGGCGGTAGCATCATCATCAGAGCTGTGGCCCCCAAGATTGAAAGCACTTGCCGCATTCGCAAGGACTGTTGAACCTTCGCCACTAGTCTTTGGTCGTTGGCTGTCCGGATCGAGTTTGCCTGAGCCAGCTATGGCTAAGCCTTCGCTTGCAGTCCGATTCGGGATAAAGCGATCTCCTGCATCGATTCGGACTGTGGTCTTGCCTGATCTTGAACGTAGAGGACCTCTCTTCCGACTACAGCTCTTTGAGGGTGTTTGCCCAACGACAGGCCCAGTACCAGTAAGATTCCAATCCGACACGCCAAGTTCGAGATGTCTGGGCGAGTTCTTAGCCTTGGCAATGTTGGACTTTGGAGAGTCGCGGTAGGTCGATTTTGAGGTCGACCTAGCGAAGTACTGTGACAGATTGCCGCCATATGTGGATTGTGACGTTACATGGATACTGTCTGATACGTGTCTCGGAGGAGTGAAGGGGGAGGAGCTGTTCGAGGCGTTGGTGGCGAGGCTCGCAGTTCGTGTGCGCGGCGACGGCGTCAAGGGCATACGGCCACCGGCGGTTCGCGTAGAGAAGATACCATGATGGCTCTTGAGGGGAGTTGATATCGAGGCAGTTGCCATTGTATGATATGTTTTGATCGAAAGGACAATTTAATGTATCGATCAATGTCCTGTGGAAGAAGACCGGTGGTCTTCAGGTTAGTAATAGTCGATTAACCAACGAGCCTGTCGAGGGTTGTATGTTCCGGTGTCGAATGAGCTCCCAAGATTCTCAACTGAATGGATCCTGGGTAAATAGTTGTTAGTAGTTGATGTTGTACCGGAGCAAATGCTGTTAATCGAGGTCCCTTCGCAGAGATGTTCTAACAATCGGTGGGTCGATCAATTCAGACTTGAAAACAGGTTTGAACGATCTAATGGATTGAAGACAGTAATCTTGCGTAAGGTAACAATGTTTTGCAATAAATGCAGAGGAGATAGAGAAGAGGAGGTATGCGGGTAGAAGTAATGTAGAGAGAGGAAGGAACAGAGACTCTGCGAAGTTTATGTACCAGTCAACAGACCGATGCGCTAAGCAGTTGCTGAGCAACGAAGCTTAGTAATAGGGATCTAGAATACCAATCACCGGGAAGTCGGGACAATCTCCGAAGTCTGGCGATAGTTATCAAATTCCAATGTCACTGTGAGACCACTCGACACTTCAAGCATCTCAGAGCCGCCGCACGAGAGAGGGAGAGAAATTTGCACAGGCCCTTATTCACTCATCTCTCGCTCAAAGTCAACTGACCCACGAATGGTGCCGCGACATGTGAAGAACTATGGATCAACACCAAAGTAGAACCACCCCCGGTTCTGGGTATCAGCAACCGCAGTCAAGCACAAGTGCATGGAGTGGCTTCTCAAATCACAACAGAACGCCAGCATCAGCTTCTTCTTCAAACAATACCTATCTTATGCCTAGCAGCCCCTCTAAGACCTCTCGCACCGCCAATGAGAGCTATAGGCCAAAAATCATGAGAACTTGTGGTCAACGGCCTGCTTGCTTGGTCAATGCCTCAGTCACATATTGTGGAAACAACCAAATATACGCCTTTGGTGGTTTCGACCAATATACTGATGAAGGTACAGTGCTCTCAGCTATATCTCTTTCGCGAACATAATTAGCCTCAGATCAATGCTGACCTTGCTTTCGTGTAGTGTACAACCATGTTCTCAGGCTTGATCTTGGATCGTTACAATGGAGCTTGGTCGATAACTATGGCGACATACCTGGTGTGCGGATGGGTATTTAAGGCAGTCCATCTTCATGGTTAGTGGCTTACTTCATCCTAGGTCATACGGCATGTTTATGGCAAGGATCGAAGCTTCTGATATATGGCGGAGAGAACGAGCATCGGGAATACCTCTCCGACGTAGTAATATTTGATCTAAAAACTGCACATTGGACACAACCAGATATTCGAGGTACAATACCAAAAGGAAGAGCTCGACATGCAGCTGCTGTCTATGATGACAAGCTGTACGTCGTTGGAGGCTTGTCAGGTACCGAAACCTACACGCTAGACGAGATATGCTATCTAGATCTCAAAACATGGACTTGGTCTCGATCATGGAGTTTTGTTGCGCGATTTGATCATTCAACCTGGGTTTGGGGAGGCCGTATCTGGGTGTTCGGAGGGCTCGGGCCGGACATGGAGCGGACAGGAGAGATGTGGTGGCTGGATCTCAAGAGTAGTCCCGCTTTCAAGGCGGTACCGGCGCAAGGCTCATCAGATTCTCCGACGACAGACCGTACACCAAATCCACCGTCACAGTTCGCTCAATACAACCAGCCTCAACACATAGCCACTGGGTCTACTGGCTATACTGCAAACTCCAGCAGTGTCCAGGTCCGAGCTGCTTCGATGGTTACAAAGCCTGTTGCCCCAGGTGCAATTTCATCTATGAGGTTCGTCTCAGGACCAAATGTCCCATCACAAGCATTGGGAACGCATTTCCACGTCTACTCCTCGGGCGCTCTGCTCGACTTTGTCACCCCTGCAGGTACCATTCGCCCATCCGAATGTAACCTCTCAGCCCTAGAACTCGATGCCCTACAATGGCAAAAGCTAGCCGAAGGGCCCGAAATCTTCGATCCCACCTATCGCTGGCACTACTGTGCTGTAAACGAAGACGGCACCAAAGCCTGGCTCTTAGGGTGCGCGAACGAATCCCCAGGGAATGCAGCCTTTGAAGAATACCTCAGCGACGTCCTCCCCCTCGACCTCCGAAGATTTGGCCTACCAGGCAACGATCTCTCCTCTGAACCCAGCATGGGAAAAGGCAAAATTCCGGCCTCAGACACACACCCGACCTCCAACCTCAGCAGTCTTGGTGCGGACCTTGCTTCAATGTTCGATCGTCCCACAGAATCCGGGAGCGGTGCTGATTTTATCATCACTGGCGAGAAAGACGACGTCCAAGCTGACGATATTGATATGTCCTCCTACACAACTATAGACCCCTTGTTGGCCGAAAACACCCCGCAGTTCCTATCCTCCACCGTCCATACCTCCCCACCGATCCACGTCCATAAACTGATCCTCCAAGCCCGTTGGCCCCACTTCACCCGTGTCTACGCCTCCCAAATGGCCGAGTTCCAAACCAAGAAAATGCACATCCCCGAACCCTATCCTGTCGTCCGCGCCTTCCTCTATTATCTCTATACAGACAGCATCGCCAAACACCCCTCGTACTGCGCCGACCTCGGCGACGTCGCTGGCCTGCTTGTCATGGCAAATGTCTACGACATGCCCCGCCTACGCCTACTATGCATCCACCGCCTCAGCAGGGAAATGGACGTCGAGTCCGCCGCCGTCGTCTGGGAGCGCGCTGGCACGGCCGGGGAGCAGTGGCTCAGGCGACGTGCGGCAAACTACTGTCTCACGCACTGGGGCCGCGTTGTGCGTTCCGAGGCGTTTCGGCGCTTGAGCAGGCAGAGCATGATGGAGCTGTGCGAGGTTATTGACGTGGAAGGGCGCGTTGTGGGTGGGGAGGAGCTGGAGATGGTCGGGGGTTTGGGGGGCGGCAAGTTTGGGGTTGGGGGCGTGGGGAGGGAGGGGGGGAAGGGGAGGGGTGGTGGATTGGGAACGGGGGCGGTTGAGGAGGTGGATGGGGAGGGCGAAGTGGAGGAGGGTGAGGACGAGGGGATGGAGATTAATTGATTGAGGGTTTGCGTTGGTGTGACCAGGCAAAGGATTTATGGGGTTAGGGCCAAGGGCATATGTTAGCGTTCTCGCATGGCTATGGCGCTCGGGGTGCTATCTATCTTGACGAGATCAGATGAGATGATGGGGGGCTTGATACTCTAGCTGTATGATAGATTCCTCATAGGCAGCTTTTAGTGAACAAACAAGATATCTGAACGATGTTGGTCCCTTTGCTCGCGTTGGGAGTTGAGGTGGTGGGTTTGAGGGATTTTTGGTGCAGTCGGTTTCCCGTGGAGAGCCTGCAATGGGGCTTCGAGGCGGTGTGATGGTGTATTTTCCCGTATGCTTCGTTGCATCGGTACACATAGTATGGCGTTTAACATGTCTGGCCGTCATCCCATCTCACCCCCCAAAATCAAAACCAAAACCTCCCTACCCCTCCCTACCCTCCCCCTCAGCTACCCCATCAGCATCGGCATCCTTAACCACAACATCTCCATCTGCATCCCTCCCCCCCTCCCCTTCCTCCCTCGCATACCCCACCCCGCCCACCCTCTCCCCCTCTCCCCTCCGCCCCAACGCACCCTCGACGTCAAACCGCCCGCTCCCCGGCCCGCGTGCCTGCGGTCCCATATCCTCCATGCCCACGAACTCGGGCCCGCGCGCGTGGACGCGTTCTTCGGTTTCCTCGCCCGCTGCCCCTGCTGCTGTAGGGTTTGTTGCGTTTTCTTCCTCTTTGCGCGCGGCGGAGGAGCTGCGGGTGACGCGGCCGTGTTGTTGCTGCGGGATAGGCACGGGGACGACGCCGGCTTCTTGTTCTTGGCGGAGGAGCTCGCCTTGGGTTATCCCTGTACGATTGGTGTTTTGGGAAGGGTGAGTGGAAGAGGAGATGCCGTTGACGGTTACGGAGACTGTTTCAATGGAGCCGGAGCCGTTGGGGCCGTCGATTAGGGAGGTGGATTCGGTGCGGAGGTCGCTGTTTGTGGGGAGGGTGAGGGGGCGTGCCAGGGTTGGGTCGGAGTGGGTGGTGTTTATGAGCCAGGGGATGGGTGTTAGGGCTGCGCCGCCGATGAAGTCGTCGTCGTCGTCATCGTGGGTTTCGTTGGTGGAGGTTGGGGTGGCAGATGGAGGGGAGGAGCCGTTTTGCAGCAGGCCGTTTGTGAGGTTGTTGGAGGAGGGGGAGGAAATGGAGGGGAGCGGGAACAGGGACAAAGGGCTCGACACTGAGATGACGCGGTCGAGAGCGCGGAGGTATGAGGGCAGAGTACGGTAGTGGTTCCGCGGTCTCAAGAGCAGCTCGGCGAGGCGTTGGGCGGTATGTGGAGGTGATGTGGCGAAGGAGGTTTTGAGGGTTGTTTGGATCGAGGAGAGGAGGGAGACGAGGGGTGGTGGGAGGGTCCCTGGTGGGAGGGAGAGGCTGTTGATAGATATTGGCCGGAAGGGGAGAGGAGACGGCGAAGTGCGAGGAGGACGAGTGGAGGGAGAGTCGGGATGTGCATTTTCTTTTTGGGAGGAGTCGCTTGAGGGGTCGGGTTTGGTGTCTTCATTTAACGAGGGTGGTAGAGGCTCTGGGAGGGGGATTGTGGGTATTGGGAAGTCGTTATGGACAATCTTGTGTCCTGCTTAGACAAGTTCCTGTTGAGGAGCGAAGGATGGAGGCGTACATGTTCTAATCTGGGCAAGATACGTTCAAAGAGGCCAGGCCACTGTGAGCTACGGGCTTTCTCAG
>JAABUL010005994.1_pt1 | contig 14451 bp, 15 predicted proteins | sample 5559151 | NCBI WGS metagenome assembly JAABUL01 (sample SAMN10711876, study PRJNA513368) | rock metagenome | isolation source: Antarctica rocks | place: Antarctica: Victoria Land, Pudding Butte sud | reverse complement strand
TCGTCATCCAAGGTCCCGTCGTGACTGCGCCGGGCACCTACGGGTGGGCTGAGAAAGCCACCGTGACGGCTGCCGGGGGCACTGCCCCCAACGGCACCGCCACCTCGGCACCGACAGCTCCGATGGAGTCCCAGGTGGTTACTCCGGCCGTCGTGCCGGTGGTAACCCCACCGGCCACGCTCAAGACGGCGGTGTCCCAGCAGTTCTCGACCCCTGGTGACGTCCTCAAGGACACCATCACCGTCACTGGTGCTGCGGCAGCAGGCGGCAAGGTCGAGGCGGAGCTGTACTACAAGCCCTTCGCGAACGACTCCACCGTGTGCTCCACGATCACCCCGGCAGCCTGGGCAGCGTTCATTGCCGCACACCCAGAGTCCAAGGTGTTCGACCAGGTCATTCCCATCACCGGTCCTGGTGATGTCGTGACCATGCCGTACACGGTGCAGGCCCCCGGGTGCTTCACCTACGCCGAGGTGTTCACCCCGGCAGCGGCAGCGGGTGCTCCGGCTCCGGCCACGGTGGTCACTGCTCCTGGTGATGTCACCGAGTCCAGCACCGCCATCGCACCGATGGTCACCACAGCGGCATCGGCGCAGAACGTGTCCGACACGGCTGCGGTGACTGACACCGTGATGGTCACCGGGCTACACGGTGCCACCGGTGTCGTGAGCGGGCAGCTTCTCGGCCCAGTGAACGCCCCTGCGGGCGCCACCAACTGCGCGGGCGTTTCCTTCGCCGGTGCAACGCCGGTCGGCTCGTTCGCCGACTTCCCGGTCGCCGCTGACGGCAGCTTCGTTTCTGGTGCCGTCAACGTCAAGCCGGGGGTCAACGGGTGCTACAGCTTCAGGGAGACCCTCACGGTGGACCAGCTCGCTGGTCGTACCGTGGTCACCACGCCTGCAGGCGTGCCCAGCGAGACTGTGCTGGCCACGACACCACCGGTGGTTCCCGTAATCCCGGCACCGGTGGTTCAGGCACCAGTCGCCCAGGTTCCGGCACCGGTGGTTCCGGCACCAGTCGCCCAGGTTCCGGCACCGGTGGTTCCGTTCATCCCGGCGCTGGCAACACCGGCGCCGAACAGTGCTGGTGCGGGCAACCTCGCGACCCCGAACAGTGCTGGTGCGGCAAGCATCGACACCGGTAACCCAGGAGGTTCCACTGGACCCAACATGGGCCTGATCTACCTGGGCGGGGTTATCGCCCTCGCCGGAGCAGCCGGACTCATCACTGCGGTGGTTCGTCGCCGACGCGGTATCGCGGAGCCCATCTCCACGGATGAGTGAGTCAGGGTTCGCTAGCTGAACCCGAAACGTGAAGGGCCGGGCTCCTGGGGTCGACCCGGGGCCCGGCCCTTCACGTGGGCAGGCACCACCCAGCATTCAACGGAAGGTTCGAGACGATGCTCATGGACAGGACCACCGTAGGTGCGAGCCCGCCCGCCGCCCGACCGCGCCACCGGGTGCTTCGATGGGTGCTGGCCTTGTTCTGCCTGGTCGCGGTTTCCGTTGGTGCGGTGCTCGTCGTCGCCGGGTTGCAGCCACACCCGCCACCTCCGGCCCCCTCGGCGCAGCACCCGTTCTCTCTGTCCCCAGCCCAAGCACAAGCCCAAGCCCAGGCCGGGGATGGCGGGCCGAGCGTCTTGGTTCCCAACCATCTCTACATCCCGTCGCTGGGGGTCAACGCCTCGCTCGACCCGGAGCCGATCACCAAGGAAGGCGACTTCGTGGTGCCCCCCAACGTCGCCAGGGTGGGTCTCAGCAGCGCTGGGGCCGCGCTGTCCGCGCCGGACGGAACTGTGCTGGCCGCCGGGCACGTCAACGACTACAACCAGGGCAACGGCGCGCTGTACCAGCTGTCCACGATCCAACCCGGCGCCCTGGTCGTGGTCACCGGCAGCGACGGGGCACCGACCAGGTGGGTGACCGACGCCTTGGCGAACGTGAACAAGTCGGTCCTGCCGCAGGACATCTTCGACGCCCACGGACAGCGGCGCCTCGTCCTCGTCACGTGCGGCGGCAAGATTCTCACCCTGCCGAACGGTGCACACACCTACGCCGACAACATCGTGGTGTCCGCGGCACCGGTGCAACCAGCCGCTACCGGCTTTCGCGGGTAACAACCCCGGCGCCGGACACATGATGGGTATGACCACCAACCCGGACTTCGCGGTGAGCGAAGCGCACATCCAGTTCTGGGGCCTGCTCATCGCATGGCCGCTGCTCATCATCGGCGTCATCCTCGTCGTCGCGATCTGCTGGCATTCCGACCGCCAGGAGGCACGCGAGTACCACCGCAAGGACGGTTCCCGATGAGCGCCGCACCGCACTTCGCTTCCGGACGGGGCCGCTCCGGGCTCACCGAGTCGGAGGTGTATTACGTGACCGACGGCACCGGTGGCACCGGAGCAGCTGCGGTGAGGTCGCTGGCCGCCGGCCCCCGGTGCGTCGTCGAACTCACGACACACGGCTCTACTCGTCCACCCGTACCCGGTCCCCCCGAGCAGCGCGGGATTTCACAGGTCTGCATTCCGCTGGAGGACGTCCCCGTTGTGGCGGTCACGTTTAGCGACGGCGCTGTGGTCCGCTGCCCGCCGTACCACTGGTTCGTCCTCGACAAGAGTCGTGGTCTCGGGGTTCACGCCGAGCACCTGGAGATCGGTCTGTGGGTGTCCCTGCCGGTGTACCCGACAGTGGGTGCGGCGCTGCGGTGGTACGTCCACCGTGATCCGTGCTCGCGGCGATGGGCGGCAAGTCCGCCCTACGTCAGGAACCCCGGTCGCAATGGCCTCCGTTGGTTCACCACTCACGCCGAGGCCCTCGAGCACGCTCACCGGCAGGTGCAGTCGCGATGAGCGCCGCCCCGCAACGCTGTGAGCTGACCGAGCTGTTGGTGGATCAGTGCGCGTGCCGAGCACACCGCGCACCCGTACCGCCGCCGCCCCCCGAAATCGTTGCCCGCTTCACTGCCCGCTTCGACTCCCGGTGCGCAGGCTGCGGTGAGTGGATGCACGAAGGCGACCGGATCGCCAAAACCAACGATCAAGACTATCTCTGCGAGGAATGCTGGTGACCACCACGACGAACACCCCTGCCGCCTCGGATCTCGCCGGGTACACCGGGCCCGGGCCGCACACATCATCACCATGACGACCCGCGATGTTGCGTTGACCATCACCACCGACCAGATCCACAGCTGGGGGCTGGTGGGGATCGTGCTGATCGTGCTGGCCGCCGGGTTGGTGATCACCCTGATCAAAAGCGTCGTCGGGCGCACTGTGGGCACCGTTTTGGCGTTGGTCCTGATCGGGGTGCTGTGGCAGCAGCGAGGCAACATCACCGACTCGTTCCGCTCCTGCGACCCCTCCATCCTCGGGTTGCACCTGCAGGTCAGCGACCCCGCCCAGCGTGCGGCGTGCACCGACGTGTTCAACAAGACGCCCGTGGCAGTTCCGAGTGTGCCGCACACCTAATAGGTATGAGCACCTCAACGGCCCGAGTCCAACCCGGCACCCCGACAGGCGGCCAGTTCGCCGCCCAAACCCACCCCGAGCCCGGGGTCAGCCTCGACCCGGCCCCACCTGCCCAGCAGATGACGCCGGGCCTGACCGACCAGATCGCCGAGCTGAACCAGCAGATCAGTGACCTGACCGATCAGCAGCAGCGGTGCGTGGTGCGGGCACTCGCCGAGAAGGTCCGCCAGGACCACCCGGACGGGGCGCGGCTGTGGCTGCGCCAACGCGACGGCGACTACGGCCGGTATTTCAGTGCGTCGCATCTGGATGACGCCAACGGCGACCTGCTGACCGAGAACTTCGCCGGGTGGGGTCCGAACGATGTCACCGGCCTGGCAGCGACGTTGGAGGCCGATGTAGGTCTGTGCGTCGACTGGGACGAGGGCACCGAGGACTACTTTCTGGACGTTCAGGATGGCCTGGACATGGACGTCTCGCCGAGGCTTCGACCCGACGAGGCCGCTCAGGTCCGGGAGGGGCAGATCAACTACCTGGCGGACAAGGCCGAGTACCTGCAGCTGCCCGAGGACGCCTTGGACGAGGCGGTCATCGACACGCACAGCCGGACGGCGTCGGGTCAGGTGAACAGCTCCGGAGCCGAGTTCTCCGACGCCCACGACGAGGCGGAGCGTCAGGCCAGTGAGGTCAACAACGGCGGACCCCGCGCCCAGGTGGCGTACCTCGTCGACTCCTGGGGTGCCGAAGACCTCGACAAGCATCTGACCGGACTTGGCCGGGACGCAGGAGCAGGCGGGCCTGCCGACCATTTCTAATGCGCCGAGAGCGGCAGCCCGCCGGGTCACACGCATCCCACTCGGTTCAACGCCGTCCGCAGAGGAAGATTCGTGTCATGCGTGTGAAGTCGATTCTGGTGGGCTGCTGCAGTCTTCTCGCCGTAGGTGCCTTGTCCGCTTGCTCCGGCACCTCCTCCCACACACCCACTCCATCCGGCACTGCGTCCGCTGCGATCTCGCCCGCTGCCGGCACCACGCCGCCCGCTGTGACCGCTCCATCCGGCACCGCGTCCGCTGTGAGCACCACGCCGCTGGCCAGCACGACGGTGCCCGTCCCTCACCCGGCCGTCACGGACGCGCCATCCAGTACTGCTGCCCCCTCAGCAGGTGTCCCTGCGTGCACGTCCGCGACCACCCGACTCACCGCCGATCCGCAGCAGCCAGCCAACCGAAACGGGGCAACCCTCCTGCATTTCACCAATACCAGCAGCCACCCCTGCACCACTCAGGGCTACCCCGGAGTCGCCGTGCTCAACGCCGCCGGCCAACAGCAATACCAAGCCATCCGAGAACCCGCCGGCTACTTCGGCGGCCTCCAACCCGGGCAGTCGCCACCGCCCGTCAACCTCAACCCAGGACAAGAAGCAACCGCCATCCTCGAGGTCGGCGATGTCTACCCCAACGGCAACTTATGCCCGAGTGCACCAGCACTGCTCGTCACCATGCCCGGCGACACCACCAGCCGCACAGTCACCACCAAGATCTCCGACTGCGGCAACGCGGCAATCGACCCCGTCCTCTCAGGCACAACCGGATCCGGCTGAACCACCCGCTACGGCCAAACGAAGGCAGCTTCCACTTGTCGGCGCTGCGCCGGCGGAGTGGTCCATCAGCGGGCCGAACATGGACTCCGGTGTCACCCAGCACGCGGTGTTTCAGGCCCGGCTCCGAACACCGGGGGCTGGCCTGAAACACCGATAGGCCCGGACAAGGATGACGGGCGCGGGCCGCACACATCCTTGTCATGAGCACCCCTCACGCGCGTATGGCCGCCGCCGTCCCCGATCAGGGCGACATCGGCTTCGCCGATCCTCGCGCTGATCGCCCACCGGTTCCGAACGGCCGGTGCTCGCGATGAGTACGCCCGGCAGAGTCCCGGCCGGAACCGGTGTGCGAGGCGGTCAGTTCGCCGCCCAGTCCCATGCCGAGAGCGACCTCGCCCTGGCGGGCGAGCAGTCCTACGAGACCCACAACGGGGCGCTGTGCCTGCCGGGCGATGACAACCACGCCCCGATCAACGTCCGGGTGGTGCACCCCGGCGACCCCTACGGGATGACGAACCTGCTCACCAACGACGGTGACGAGGCGATGGTCGAGTTCTACGACGCGCGTTACCCGCACACCGACCACGGCCAGTTCGTCAGCCGCTACAACCTGTCCACCCTGAACGGGCTGGGACGCGGCAACGGCCTGATGTTGGACACGGGCACCCCGGAGTGGTCGGTTCGCCCCGACCACATGGAGGTGGCGACGACGTTCGCCAACGTCGAGAACATGAAACGTCAAGGCTTCTCGATGCCCGAGGGGGATTGGCCGTGAGCGCCCCGACCCGGGTGCCGGCCGGTCATGGTGTGCTCAGCGGCCGGTACACGACGTTCGCGCACCAGGAGCCGGATTTCGGGCTGACCGACCAGCCCAGCCCCACCCGTGCGGGCCGGGTCGACCCCGACGCCGAGAAGGCGTACCGGGATCTGGCTCAGGCCGTTGCCGTCCGCGATGCGGCGTACCGAACAGTCAATGCCAAGGCCTACGCCGCTGTGGCAGCACTGATCCACCAGGAGTACCCCACGGCGACCGCGGTCTGCCTGGAATGGAACATCGGTTGGCATCGCCCCTGGTTCGACGAGGGCGGGATCACCGATGCCGAGGGCACCGAGCTGTGGTCAGGGTCCGACGACGACAGCGAAGAGCTCGCTGCGCGCATCGACCTGTTCGTCTCCCGCATGGACTTCAGCAGTCACGACTTCGGCTGGGAGTGCATTCCCATCCCCGCGGTCACCCCAGTGAGCAACAGGAAGCGGCACCGGCGATGAGCACTCCGATCCCGAATGGCCGGTGCCCGCGGTGAGCGCGCTCAGCAGGGCCCCCGCCGGCACCCCCGTAGGCGGCCAGTTCGCCCCGAGCACCCACGCCGAAACCGGCATCATTCTGGAACCGGAAACGACCTGGACAGTCCGGGACGGGATGCTGAGCTTGGACGACAACGGTGACTACGCCCCGATCAACGTGCGTGTGGTGCATCCCGGTGATGCCTACGGGCTCGACGACGTGCTCATCAACGACGGTGAGGCGATGGTCGAGTTCTACGACGCGCGTTACCCGCACACCGAGCACGGGCAGTTCGTCAGCCGCTACCGCCTGTCCACCCTGAACGGGCATGCCCCCGGCACCGGTATCGACCTGGACGGTGGGGTACCCGACTGGTCGGTGACCGGCGACAACTGTGACACTGCCATCGCTTTCGCCAACGTCGAGGTCGCGGAGCGGCCGAACACCAGGGCGAGCACCCCCACGGTGTTCCGTCACTACCAGGCGGACGGCTCCGTCGCGGCCCGAAAAGCCCTGGCCCAGATCAAACGGGACAAACCGCCTTTCGCGGAGCTGGCCTTGGAATACAGCCGTACCAAGAAAAGCGACGACTTTCCGGACATCCACCCGCCGGAGGGGACGGTGCTGGCGGTGACGACCCGCTCCGGTTTCTACCGTCTGCCGATCACCGGGGGACGGGTCGTCGTCCGTGCCCACTCGGCGTTCGGCAACCCCGTGGACATCTCCGGTGGTGACGTGCACATCGTCACCGACGGCGGCGACCGCAAGGTCTCGGTAGCGGTCAACCCCGACGATCCGGCGCACCCGCCGAACGTGAGCATCGGGGAGCAGGACGCCGCCGACGCAGCCGACCCCGACATCCGCACCAGGCTGCGGATCTACGACCAGCAGGCTCGCGCCATGGTCACGCCGACGGTCCGAGCTGCCGGTTCCGACGACATCCCCACGGAGTGGAGAACACCATGAGCGCCCCGAGCCGGGCCCCCGCCGGCACCCCCGTAGGCGGGCAATTCGCCCCGTCCGCGCACTCCGAAACGGACGTTGCGCTGAGCACGTTCACTCCCGACGAACTGGTCGCGGACACCAAATGGAAGGTGGTGGAGCACCAGAGCGTGGGTGCCACCACCACCGCAACCGTGACCCGCGGCACCCACGAGAAGCTCGACGTCACCATCGACTACGACTCGGGGACCGTCTCGGTGTTCGACGCGCACGGCGAAGTTGACGCCCCGCCGATCCAGGAGACGCAATGGGATGACAGTGAGCCCTTCGACGGTGTGGGCGTCGCCCGGGACACCCTGGCCGCAACTCCCCCGCCGTCCCAACCGCTGACCCCGGCGCTGGCGAAACGCAACGCTCGAGCGCTGGACAATCTGGCGGTGATGTTCCAGGACCCCGAGTGGGGTTCGGGGATGCTGGAGGACGTCGCCGAGCAGGTGGGCGCCACCGGACGGCCGCTGGACACCTACGACGACGACGGTGACTGGGAGATGGCCGAGGGTGACGGGCGCCCCCCGACCGGTGACCCCGGCACCCCGGAGCACGACCACGCGGTGCTCGACTCGGTGGCGTCCTGGCTGCGCAAACCGGAGTGGAGTGACGGACCCGAGATGTTGGAGAGCTTCGCCGGCGAGGTCGCCTCGACCGGGCGGGACGCCGAGGGTGACGGCAAAACCGACACCTGGGGTCGGCACTGAACGGGGATCCGGTGACCGCGCCGCGCAACCATCCGGTGGGCACAGCACTGCTGCTCCGGGAGTTCAATGAGCTCACCGTTCGTCTCGCGCTGAGCAAGGACCAGCTCGCCGGTTTCCTCCAGATCAGCCCGGCCACGGTGCGAGCCTGGACGCGGAATCGCACCGGGTACTACTGGGCGGCCCCCCAGATCCCCACCCTGTTCCGGCTGTGCGCCGCGGTGTCGATGGCGAGGGAGGAGTTCGGCGAGGAGGAGACCAGCCGCCTCATCCGGTCGAGCCCGCATCGCCCCGGTGCACCGGGGGCGGACGCCGACGCGCTGAGCACCTTGTTGATCAGAGCGACACAGGTCGCCAGTGTTGCTGCCTTCACGCTGGACGACGGGTACGACTCGGCCACTGCGCCTCCCACACCGATCGCGGAGCTCGAAGCGGGGGAACGGGAACTGAGCGCCGCGCTGTCCCGGCACCTTCGACGCCCACGAGGCCCGCACCGAACCTTCAGGTCCGGGTAATCGGCACCGGGAAGGTTGCTCGCCGGGTGCCGCACACATCAAGGCCATGAGCACCCCGAATCGTGTATCCCCCGGTGTCCCCACAGGGGGCCAGTTCGCCGCCACCCAGCACACCGAACCCGACATGGACCTGCCCGCACCCGCCGAGTCTTTCGACGAGCGGATCCAACGCGAACGGATCGACGCCCCGTGGGGGTGGGACACCTTCGCGGCCACCATCGGCGAGTACGAGGCGCGCGAGCTGTACGACACCCACCACGGTTCGCTGGGCGCGGCCATGGCCGACCGGTTGAGCACCCCGATGCTGCCCGCCCGCAGCGAAGATCCGTGGGAAGGAACCTCGGCGCGGGACCGGATCCGCGCCGGCATGAACGCGGCGGCAGCGCAACACGGACTCACCCCGCCCAACCCCGTACCGGACGTACAGGACGTACAGGACGGCGCCCCCGTACCGGTCGAGCACCCTGCCGTGCAGGGCGGTGCCGTGTTCGACTCGGTGTCAGTGGATGACCAGGTGTTCCACCGACGCCAGGACAAGGTGTACCCGGGCGAGCCCTACGCCATCCGGCTGCAGGCGAACCGGCCACTGACCGATGACGAAGCCCGCCACGTTGCCGGGGCGATGGGTTATGCCTACCGCTCCACCGTGGCCGGGGAGCCGCTGGGAATGCCGGAACGGGACACCCCGTACTCCTTCGTCGTTTCCGCGGACACCACGAAGTCCGCCCGCGACGACCTGGGCGTGGCGTTGGAAGCGTTCGAGGACATGATGCCCACCATGATCAACGAAGGCTCCTCGGTGCGGAAAACAGACCGTGCCGGTGCCGGCACCAAGGGCACCCGTCTGATCGAGGGGATGCACGAGCCGGACCTGGCGTTCGAGGTGTACTACGACAGCGTCTTCGACGACCGGAGAACACAGGGGACCCCCGCTGACCAGCAGATCTTGTGAACCTCGCCGGCGACGAACCCACTCGCCGAGGACATTGAGGTGACGCCGCACACACCAGACCGGTAAGTCCCTACCCCGACCTGTCTGGAGTACCTCCTGATGCGTTCCAGTCTCCGCCGCATTCCCCGAGCGGTTGCGGGGGTCGCCGTCCTCGCCGCGGGGCTCAGCGCCACAGCCGCCCCCGCCCTCGCCACAGCCGCCCCCGCCGCCGTGCACTCCCAGGCAGCTCCAGCTCCAGCACCAGCACCAGCACCGGTGTCCGGTCCCATCACCCACCCCGACTCCGACCGCATGGGATCCACCATCCGGGCGAACGAACCCGCAGCACCACCGACAGCGTCCGGGGTGTCCCCGAACGCTGTCGCCAACCAGCCGCAAGGCTTGGACGTCAGCGGGTACCAACCCACCATCGACTGGAACGCCGCCGCCGCGAACGGGGCCCGCTTCGCGTACGTGAAGGCCACCGAAGGCACCGGGTACATCAGCCCCCAGTACGCCAACCAGTACGCCGGCTCCTACAACGCCGGACTGATCCGAGGCGCCTACCACTTCGGGCTGCCCGACCGCACCACCGGTGCCGACCAGGCCAACTACTTCGTGAACAACGGAGGTGCCTGGTCCGGTGACGGATTCACCCTGCCCCCGATGCTGGACATCGAGTACAACCCGTACGGGCCCACCTGTTACGGGCTGAGCGGTACGCAGATGGCGAGCTGGATCCGGGACTTCTCCAACACGGTGAACGCCCGCACCGGCCGCTACCCGACGATTTACTCCACCCTCGGCTGGTGGAACCAGTGCACCGCCTCGGACACCACCTTCGGCGCCACCAACCCGCTGTTCCTGGCCAACTACGCAGCCACGCCGGGGGCCATGCCCGCCGGGTGGGGCTACCAGAGCATCTGGCAGTACTCCGACGCCGGCACCTTCCCCGGCGACCAGGACGTGTTCAACGGGGACATGACCGCGCTGCGGACCTTCGCCGGCAACACGCAAACCCCCATCGACCAGCGGTACACCGCCCTCGGCGGGGTCAACTCCTTCCTCGGGGCGCCGACGGACTCCGAGCACGCCGTCGGTAGCGGAACGGTGCGCGACTACCAGGGCGGGTCGCTGTACTCCTCGGCCGCCACCGGGGTCCACGAGGTGCACGGTGCGATCCGGGACCACTTCAACGCCCTCGGTGGGCCAGCTGGCTTCCTCGGCTACCCCACCACCGATGAGTCCGCCACCCCGGACGGGGTGGGCCGCTACAACCACTTCGCCAACGCCGGATCCATCTACTACACCCCGAAAACCGGCGCGCACGAGGTGCACGGCGCCATCCGGGACCACTGGGCGGGCATGGGCTGGGAAGCCGGCCCGATGGGGTACCCCACCACCGACGAGTCCGGAACCCTGGACGGTGTAGGCCGGTACAACCATTTCACCGGCGGTGACGGGGCATCCATCTACTACACCCCGAGCACCGGTGCCCAGTCCGTGCACGGTGCGGTCCGGGATCACTGGGCGGCCCTGGGCTATGAGACCGGACCGATGGGTTACCCCACCACCGACGAGTCACCCAGCGCCGACGGGGTGGGCCGCTACAACGGATTCACCGGCGGTGACGGTGCCGCCATCTACTGGAGCCCGACCACCGGCGCCCAGTCCGTGCACGGCGCGATCCGTGCCCGGTGGGCGTCCCTGGGTTACGAGAACGGCGCGCTGGGGTACCCGACCAGCGATGAGTTCGCCGTCCCCGGCGGGCGTCGCAACACCTTCCAGCACGGCTCGATCACGTTCAGCAACGGGACCACCCAGGTCGGCTGACCCGGCTCGTCTCGCGGCACAAGCCCACCACCACCTCATACCGCAGACCCCGCCGAAGTTGCTTCAGCGTGGTCTGCGGTGATCGGAGCAGAAACCTCATGAACAACCGCACAAGACTGGCGGTGATGGCCGTGTTCGGACTCACCGTGCTCGGAATGACCCCGGCGGCCACCGCCACTGCCGCACCATCAGTAGGTGGACCGGCACACACCAACGACGGCAACAACGACTTGAGCCATCACGGGCACCAACGGGTGTGCACAGACAAACCTGGACGTGACCAAGGCAGCTGCGGTACCATCATCGACACCACCGTGGCCGGCCCCCTGGCTGTAGGAGTATCGGCGCCCAGCGGGTACGGGGCCGGCGACCTGGCGGCCGCCTACAACTTGCCGACCGGGGCGGGCAGCGGACGCACCATCGCCATCGTGGACGCCTTCGACCTGCCCACAGCCCAGAACGACCTGAACACCTACCGGGCGCAGTACGGTCTGCCACCGTGCGGGCCGGGATGCTTCACCAAGGTCAACCAAAACGGGGGCGCCGCGCTACCCCCGTCAGACGCCGCGTGGGGCCAGGAGATCGCGCTGGACATGGACATGGCAGCAGCAGCGTGCCCCAACTGCCGCATCCTGCTGGTGGAAGCGGCATCGACATCGCTGGACGACTTCGGTGCCGCCGTGAACACCGCGGTGCGCCTGGGTGCGGTGGCCGTCTCCAACAGTTACGGCGGGACCGACGGCAGCAGCGACAACTACTTCGATTCGAACTATTTCAACCACCCGGGGGTGGCCATCACCGCCAGCTCCGGGGACAGCGGTTTCGGGGTGCAGTACCCCGCCTCCTCGCCCTACGTCACCGCGGTGGGTGGCACCTCATTGACCCGCAGCCCCAACGCGCGGGGCTTCAGCGAGAGCGCGTGGAGCGGGGCAGGCAGCGGTTGCTCCGCCTTCGAGCCGAAACCTTCCTGGCAGCGTGACGGTGGTTGCGGCGGGCGGACCGTGGCCGACGTGTCCGCGGTGGCCGACCCCGCGACCGGTGTCGCGGTGTACAACAGCACCCCCAACAACGGCCAGTCCGGTTGGTTGGTGTTCGGCGGGACCAGCGCCGCGGCGCCCCTGGTTGCCGGTGCCTACGCCCTCGCCGGGCCCGCCGGGTCCTACGGGCCCGGTGCTTCGTCGCTGTACGCCAACCGTGGTGCGTTGAACGACGTCACCACCGGCAGCAACGGCGCCTGCGGCAACTACCTGTGCAACGGCGTACCCGGCTACGACGGGCCGACCGGGTTGGGCAGCCCCAACGGTGTGAGCGCGTTCACCACCGGCCAAAGCCCCATCGCCGCGCACTATGCGGCCCTCGGTGGGGCGGGGTCCTTCCTCGGCAACCCGGTGAGCGGGGAATACAGCGTTGCCGGTGGGCGGGAGCTCGACTACCAGGGTGGGTCCATCTACTACTCCCCGGCCACCGGGGCGTTCTCGGTGCGCGGGGCCATCCGGGACCACTACAACGCCTTCGGTGGGCCGGCCGGTTTCCTCGGCTTCCCCACCACCGATGAGTCCGGAACCCCGGACGGGGTGGGCCGCTACAACCACTTCGCCAACGACGGATCCATCTACTACACCCCCAACACCGGTGCCCAGTCGGTGCACGGGGCGATCCGCGACCAGTGGGCGGCCCTGGGGTTCGAGCGCAGCCCGCTGGGTTACCCCACCACCGATGAGACACCCACCCCGAACAGGGTCGGCAGCTACAACTACTTCACCGGTGGGTCCCTCTACTACTCCCCGGCCACCGGCGCCCACGAGGTACGCGGGGCCATCCTCAACGAGTGGGGTTCCCTGGGGTGGGAGGCCAGCGTGCTGGGCTTCCCCACCACCGGGGAGACACCCACCCCGAACAGGGTGGGCAGCTACAACTACTTCACCGGTGGGTCCATCTACTACTCCCCGGCCACCGGCGCGCATGAGGTGCACGGCGCCATCCTCAACGCCTGGGCCGCCCAGGGTTGGGAAGCCGGCTCGCTGGGCTTCCCCGCCACCGATGAGTACGCGGTGCCTGGAGGTCGGGCCAACAGCTTCCAGGGCGGCACCCTGACCTACGACTTCGCCAGCGGGAGGGTCACCCGTTCCTGACATGTGGGGGTGCTCATGGCCTCGATGAGGGATCGCGGCGGTCGCCGTACACACCAGGGTCATGAGCACCCCCAGTCGTGTCCAGCCCGGTGTCCCCACCGGCGGCCAGTTCGCCGCCAGCCAGCATTCCGACGTCGGGGTGGACTTGGCCGAGCAGTTCCCGGCACCGAGGTCCAAAGGTCAGGGCCGGTGGGAGGTGTCCGACACGGTGAAGGAGGAACTGGTGTCGGACAATTCGGCCATTTCCCGCACCGCCCTGCACATAGGAGGTCAACCGCACCGCGCCCAGCGCAACAAGGCGGCCATCGCGCTGATCTCCGAGGTCGACGACCATGAAACGACGGAGAACAAGCTGCGGGTGCTGTGCAAGGGTGGGGCGCAGATGACCGTGCTCACCGCGGACGGCTCCGGCAGCGTCGAAGCCAAAGAGGTCCGCGGGTACCCCATGGAGGATCGCCTGGCGGTGCAACGCAAAGGCGCGACCCGCGCCGCCTACGCCCTCAACTCCGACGCGGTACTCGCGGTGGCGCCCGGGTACGGCAAACAGGAGGTGTTGGCGCAGCAGTTCCACGACCGGCTCGCCCAAGTGCCCCAGACTGCACCGGTGGATTTCGACGGTATCCCCGACCACGAGGCCGCCGCACGCGAGAGCGACGACTACGAAGAGCCGCCAGAAACCATTTCCGCTGCATACCTGGTCGACAACCCGGATTTCCAGGGCGGCAAGGTGGATGGGTGCATGTTCCTGGCCACCGACTACGACCAGGAGAACGACATCGTCAACGGTTACCTGTGGGCGCCGGAAAGCTCGGGGTTGACCAGCGAGCACGGCTCTGCCTACGGGGAGGACCTGAAACGCCGCGGAGGTCGGATCACCAACTATGAGCCCGGCCAGTTGAGCTTCGCCGACTGTGTGAACGACGGCATCCCACCGTCGCGCAGCGAGGCGTACCGGTGTGTCACCGGGCAGACCTTCTATAACGAGTGAGCAG
>JAABUL010005992.1_pt1 | contig 14451 bp, 20 predicted proteins | sample 5559151 | NCBI WGS metagenome assembly JAABUL01 (sample SAMN10711876, study PRJNA513368) | rock metagenome | isolation source: Antarctica rocks | place: Antarctica: Victoria Land, Pudding Butte sud | reverse complement strand
CGTCGACGTGACGGTGCTGTCAGCGACGGACGGCATGCTGTATCAGCCGCTGTTGCCCGATGTTGCGGTCGGAACCGTCGACCCCCGATCCGTCGTCGTCCCGCTCACCTCGACGCTCCGCGGCGCGACGCTGCTGCGCGCGCACGCCACCAGTGTCGACTTCGATAAACGCCTCGTGCGCTACACCAGTGCGAACGGCGGGACCGGTGAGGTGACTTATGACCGGCTGCTGCTGGCGCCGGGGAGCGTCACCCGCCTGCTGGACATCCCAGGGCTTGCCGATCACGCGATCGGGTTGAAAACGATCACCGAAGCCCTGTACCTCCGCGATCATGTCCTGCTTCGGCTGGAGACCGCCAACAACCTCACCGATCCGGCCGCCCGGCGGGCAGCGCTGACCTTCGTCGTCGTCGGCGCCGGCTACGCCGGGGTCGAGCTCACCGCCCAGATGGCGCGACTGACCCGCAACCTGCTACCGCTGCACCCAGCTATCGCCGCTCGCGACGTGCGGTGGGTACTGGTCGACGCCGCGAAGGCGGCGATGCCCGAACTCGGCGCGCGCCTGGGCGACACCGCAATGCAGTTGCTGAAGAAGCGGGGCGTGGATGTACGCCTGGAAGTCAGCGTCAACGCGGTCACCGACTCCGAAGTCACCCTGACCGATGGCACCACCTTGGATTGCAGCACCCTGATCTGGTGTGCCGGGGTCACCGCCAACCCCCTCATCGACACCCTCGGGCTGGCGAAGACGAAGGGCCGGCTCGACGTGGATGCGTTCCTGCACCTGCCCGGCCACCCTGAGGTGTATGCCATCGGAGACGCCGCCGCCGTTCCCGACCTGACCAAGCCGGCCGATGACCACGGCACCCACCCGCTGTGCCCGCCGACCGCGCAGCACGCCATGCGCCAAGCCACCGCCGCAGCCCGGAACATCCTCGCTGACCTCGGCCATGGGGTTCCGCGCCCGTACCGCCACCGCGACCTCGGCCTGGTCGTCGACCTCGGCGGCCCCGACGCCGCCGCCACCCCACTGGGCCTGCATCTGCGGGGGCGCCTGGCGAAACTCGTCACCCGCGGCTACCACCTGTACGCCCTGCCCACCGGCAAGCGCCGTATCCGGGTGGCGGTGGATTGGGCGTTGGCCACCAAGCATCCCGACGATGTGGCTCTGAACCTGCCCGGCGGGAAGTCGGCGCTCATCGTCCAGGCCGAGAACTCGAACGGGTAGCGCTGTGTCCTGCTCGCCGACTGAACTGCCGACGTCCAGCTACAAGACCTGCCCGCATCCGACCCGGTGAGCCAGCACATGAGCGGGCGCGCCGACACATTGAAAGCTGCCTCCCCCAGTACGCCGGCGCGCGGCGGCTGGCATTGGGCGTCGTGGGCATGTGAATCCTGCGCACAGCCATTCTGCTGATCAGTGGGCTGTCCGCGGTGTTCCTGGACTTCGGCCCGTCCAGTCCAGTGGCCAGGCACCTGCCGAGCATGTCGGCACGGCTGCTGCTCACCGGGCTGATGTTCGCCGGCACCGGAAGTTTGGTCGCGCTCAGCCCGTTAGACCGCCGCAGCGGTGCCCACCTCAACCCCGCCGTCACGCTGCATTCTGGATCCAACGGAAAGTCCACCCCCACGACCTGGCCGGATACACCGCCGCGCAGGTCTTGGGCGCACTGGCCGCCGCCGCCGCCTTACGGGTGGCGTGGGGCCACACCGCGCGATCGCTGCACCTGGGCGCGACGCAGCCGGGCCGTGGGCTCAACGCGCTCGACGCGGCCGGCCTGGAAGCGTTGATGACTGCCGCCTTGATTCTGATGATCTTCTTCTTCACCTCCCACACCCGTACGGCGCGGTGGACGCCGCTGGGCAACTGACTCCTCGTAGCGACACTGGTCTGGCAGGGCGCCCCCTACACCGGCACCAGCCTCAACCCGGCCCGCAGCGGTGGCCCCGCCCTACTCGCCCCGCAATTGAACAACCTTTGGGTCTACCTCGTCGGCCCGATAGCTGGAGCCCTACTGGCTGTGGCCGTGTTCGCCTATTCCGCAACACCACCACCCTGACCGCCAAGTTGTTCCACGACCCGCGCTATCCCAGCACCCTGGCCAGCGACTTGCCCACCCGGTCTACGCCACCGAAGTGACCAGACTCTATGCCGCGGTATGACTGCTGGCGCCGATCGCCACGCGCAGGTTCTCTCCCGGCCTCTGAAGGATAATTTGGCGGTGTCCGAGCCGGTGGACACGCCGAACGTTGACATCATCAGCTGCCACGGCGCGGCGCGGGCGCAACTGCGCTTGAGGACGGTCGCTACCCCCGCCAACCTCAGGCGTTGGACCCCGCACCGTGGCGGTTTGAGCGGCAGCGCTGAGACGCCGTTTGTCCCCGGCCACGATTAGAGGGGCCGAGGAGTCCCGCGGCGTCCGCGGCGCAGTCGACGCCCCTACCTGATGCGGGGCTCGTAGGGACGGTCTGAATCAGAACCGTTCTGGTATCGGGTCCGCGTCGGGTGGGGTGGCCGGTGCGACGACCTCGGTGATCACCGGCGTGGTCTGCACCGGCGGGACCGTCGGCGAGCCGGTGGGCACCGGATGAACTTGCTGCTCCTGCTTGTCTGGGCCGCTCTTGGTCGCTGCGACGGCTGCGATACCGGCTGCTGCGGCCAACCCGACCGCGGCGGCCACCGCCTTACCGGAGACACCTGCCTTGCCGCTGTCCCCGCTGGAGGCGGCGGCGTGTTCGACGCCGGGCGTGCTCACGGCGGCGTCGGGGTTGACCGTTCCGCGCCACGCGCCGGTGGCGTAACCCTTGGCTTCGATGAAGGCCTTGAACCGTTCCACGTCTCCTTCGGCCTGGTTTTCGATGACGTTGAGTTTGTCGCCGACCTTCTCCACGATCCCTTCCGGTTCGTACTCCAACGACAGGTGCACCGAGGTCTGACCGCCCCCAACATCCTCAAACGTCACCTCGCCGGCGTTGGTGGCCCCGGAGGTAGCGGCCCACGCCACCTTCTGGTCGGGGACCTGCTGCAAGATCTTCGCTTCCCACTGCCGTTTGACGCCGGCGATCTGAGCGACCCACTGCAACGTGTCGTCGCTGGAATGGGTCACTGAGGTGATGCCGTTCATGAACTGCGGGAAATCCTCGAACTGGGTCCACTGGTTGTAGGCCGTGCTGACCGGCACGTTCACCAGGATCGACTTCTCGACCTTCGTTGTCATGACGTCTCCTTCGTCGTCGGGCGCAGCCAGCGTGCCATAGCCGCCGCGCTGCGGTCACCAATGCCAGCCACAGCCGGCAGCGACGATCCTATGAGAGGGCCCGGACAGCGGCCCGACCGGGCGCCCGCTCCACAGCAAGGGGCGCAGCTGCCGTCGGCGGGCGTGTGTTCTGCGGATAGCGTGGCCGCGGAAGGTTTGAGACCCCGTCCCTTCACCGCAGCCAGAAACCGGATACCCGATGGACATCTCTCTGCAGGTGCACCGCAAACCGCCTTTCAAGGAGGCGTTGCGTCGATCGATAGAACCTGGCGGACCATATCCGGGACGGCCTGATGAACGTGCCCGGTGACCGGATACATCGCAGGAATAGCCGAACGCCCTGGGCGGCCTGAGTAACGGTCAAAATTTTATGAGTAGGTGCTGGCCGCAGGCACCTGATCGAGGTAGCGGTAGATGGTGGCCCGGGTGCGCTCGCTCATCAGGGCGTGTTCGGCGATCGATCCAAGGATTTGGAAGAACATTCGGCCGATGGCGGTGGAGGTGTCGATGCCTTGGTCCAGGACGACCAGGTCGACCTCGCGCCGCTGGAGGTCGTTGGACAGCTCGATGAGGTGCTCCAGTGATCGGCCGAGCCGGTCCAGCTTGGTGACCACGAACTGATCCCCTTCCTTGCGTGGCAAATCCACTGATCGCTCCGCGTCGGCCGCATGCGAGGCGGTGCCGCACGCCGGTTCTCCGACGCCGGGATACCTTCCCAGTCCCAGTCTCGGATCCCATGCGGGCAGTCAAGAAAGCGCCCGATGACCGGACGCCTGTGGGACGAGCATGATCATCAGAGAGGCGCCGGCGCACGCAACCCGACAGGCGCGCTGCGGACGTTTCGCTTTGCGGAACGCGCACAAGTCCCGATTTGCGGATGCGGGACGACTTCAGGTCCGCCGCTCAACCGGCCGCGAAGCGAGTCTTCTCCAGATCTCCCCAGACTGCAGCGATTCGTCCTGCCGCCAGTCGGTAGATCGCGAACTCTTGAAGAGTGATGGATTCGCCGGCTGGGCTAGTACCCGCGTCGAACAGGCGGGTGCTCAGCCACTGGCCGTCAACCAGCAGGTGTTGCAGATCCCAGTGGAAATCTGGAAATGCCTGCACGACGGTCATTAGCCCTGCCGCGTACGCCTGAAGACCGACGCGCGCGCCGTTCACCTCGACGTCTTGATCGACGAACTCGCCGAGCTCCGCGAACCTGTGTTCGTTGCAGCGCTGGATGTATCGCTGGTAGAAGGCCGTAAGGTGCGCGCGGTCAGGCTCCATCGGCAACATCATGCCAGCTGCCGAGTCGTGTGCGGGGAGCCCGCCGGACTTGGGGCGGTGCCTGATCATGTCCGCGCGACATGTGCTCCCCGTGCATGCCGGACCGTCAGCGCGGACGCGCGACCAACTCCGTGGCAGCGCGACACGCGCGACCATTGTCGATGCGCAAGCGTTCCGCTCACCGATCCATCAACGAAACAAGCAGGGCCGCCTCCCGGTGAGGGTATGACCCCGATTGGTTGATTGTGGCGGCCGGGGTTCGGGCGGATGCTGAGGCACATGCAGGTGTGGACCATCGAAGTCGTCGATGCAGCCCCGGTGGCGTCGGCCGGCAGCTGGCGACGCGCTCACGGTGAGTGGCTGGTCGAGGCGGCCCTGGCCCACGGTGTGAAGGACTGGACCTGGGTAGTGCGACCGTGGGGCGTGTTGCTGGAACTCATCTTCAGCGACGAGGGTGACTGGCTGCGTTTCCGGGCCACGCCAGCGGTAGGAGCCGCGCTGGACGCGGCCCCTGATCCGGTCAACGGCTTGTGGGTTTACAGCGGCCGCGGCGGTAGCAGCGCCTCGCCGGTGCGGCGTCGTCCACGACCTTTGCGATCCAGCGATGGGGCGCCATTGCCCGAACCGGAGCCGGAACCCGAGCTTTGGCAGCAGCCGCTGGGTCGCCGCTCAGCCTGCATGCCGCTGGCCCACGAGCAAGTGGCAGTGGGATAGCTGGCAGAGAGCGGATGCAGCGAGACTGCGCGGGACCCGTGACGGCAGCGACCCTTGATCGACGCGATCACGATCTTGGTCGTCGGTCTCGGAGCCCGGTTGCTGTGCCGTAGGACGTTCGGCTTTCGGGACTGCCATGAACCGAAACGAGGCCCGGGTTAGGTCCCTGCCTGCTGGGTCAACTGGCAGTGTTGGAAAGTCCGAGGTGGAACCGCAGTAGCCGACTTCGATCGGGGCCGATCGATGTTGCAGCGCGTTGAAGGACAAGGTCGAAACGCTGGGCCGTTGCGCCGGTCGGCGTCAGGTAAGCGGTGGCTGCCTCGTTGTCCAGCCATCCGAACAGGTCCCCCCGCGCTCGGGTTCGAAGATCATCCTCGGGATCGTCGTACAGGTCGAGATCAGTGAGCAGGCGGGTCCACAGACCCTGCGCTCGGAGCAGCCGGTATGCGGCGGTTCGAACATACGGAGCCTGATTTGCGGCCAGCAGCACGCCGAGTCGCTCTGGCTGGATGTCACCGGCGTACGGGACGAGCGTGGCGACCACCTGGCGAGTGACCGCCGGGGACGGGTCATCGATCATGCCGCCGAGCGTCGGGAGGTCGACGGTGCTCAATCGTCGAAGGGCCCGTACCGCCTCGACCCGTCCACGCGAAACGGGATGCTGCAAAGACAGAGCGATCAGGGCCGCATCAGTTTTTGTGCCGGTTTCACCGAGTCCGGCGACCGCGGCAGGGTCTGGCGGGTTGTTGGCGCTGACGAGGTCTCGGTACCGCTGAGCCGGATCGGCACCTGTCCGGCGCGCCGCAGCCTGCGCGATTTCCCGCACCATCGGGTTGCGATCCGCAAGGGCAGCCTCGGCCACCTCCACGTAGCCCGCGCGGGCCAGGGCGGATACGGCCGCCGCCCGCACGGCCGCCGTCCTACTGTCGACCAGGACCCTCACCTCGCTGACCTGGTCAGCGGCCACGGCGTCCCTGATCGCCTGCTCCGCGCACTGCACCCTGATCACCAGATCGCCGTCATGAGCTGCGGCGTCCAACAATTCGACCCGACCCAATCGCCGGTCCCGTAATGAAATCAGGTAGGCGACCCGGCGCAGCCGCCAGTCCGGCGCCGTGAGGGGGCCGGCGCAGTTCCGCGGCTGAGCTGACCGACTAGCTTTTGACGTCTGATCCGTCTTGGCTTGTCGACGCGCGCATGGTCTTGGGCGAGGGGTTGGTGCCCGTACGACCTGGGGGACCTGGGGACCCTTGACAATGTGAGCATGACAAAAGGCTCTACCGTCGGTGCCGACGATTTGGCTGTTCTGATTACGGGGGCTCGAGGCCAGCTGGGACGTGCGCTATCGACTGCCGCCGCTGCTGAACAGATCCGGGCCGAGTGTCGTGGCTCGGCAGAGCTCGACATCACAGATGCGAACGCGGTGGACGACGCCGTGGCCGAGCTGGCGGCCGGCGGCGGTCGACCTGTCGTCATCAACGCAGCGGCCTACACCGCCGTCGATGCCGCCGAGACCGACTCCGCAGCGGCCTACGCGATCAACGCGACCGGCGCTGGTCATCTCGCAGTCGCGGCCGCTCGGCACAACGTCGGACTGATCCACGTCTCGACCGACTACGTCTTCTCGGGGGAATCGACCATGCCCTACCGACCCCCGGATCCGACCGGCCCCCGCAGTGTCTACGGCGCCTCGAAACTGGCCGGTGAACAGGCGGTACAGCGAGCCCACCCGCGCGCCTACGTGGTGCGTACGTCGGGGGTGTACGGAGCTACGGGGAGCAACTTCGTCAAAACCATCGCCCGGCCGGAATCAGTGCACCCCAACATCTCTGTGGTGAACGACCAGCATGTGGCCCCGACCTTCGCCGCCGATCTCGCGTCCGGGCTGCTCGAACTTGCCGCCACCGAGCCGCAAGCTACCGGCGGGATACTGCATGCCACCGGCGGCGGCGGCACCACCTGGTACGGCTTTGCCCGCGCGATCTTCGCCGAACTCGGCGCCGAGCCCGAACGAGTTCGACCCATTGGCACCGATGATTACCCGCTCCCAGCTCGCCGGCCGGCCTATTCGCTCCTGAGCGGCCAGGAGTGGCAGCAAGCCGGTCTGACGCCACTGCGCGACTGGCGGCAAGCGTTAGCGGCCGCATTTGCCTACCACGGCCCGCAGTTTCGGCACATCAGCTGATCCTGTCCACCGCGCGGGCAACCTCGCTAAGGCGAAATGCCCGCTCGTTTGCTAGATCGGGTCAATGGTCGCGTCGCCCTACAGTGACCGGACCCGGTCACCGATCGGTGACCGGACAGTGGTGGAGGGCGACAGCGGTGTTGGGCCTCCACCCCCGGAGGCCGCGGATCTGACTCCCTCAACGGGAGGCCTTCGATGCTGGATATGTTGTGAGGGCGTGGGCCTAGATTGATCTGATGACGTTGGTGGATCACGTGTACGGCTTCTATACCCGTCGGTTGCGGTCTAGCGTCGCCGACGCCGGTCGGCTCCCGGCTCATGTTGGTCTGGTCATGGACGGCAACCGGCGCTGGGGCCGCCAGATGGGGTTGGAAAACCCAAGTTTGGGTCATCGCGTCGGCGCGGAGCACATCGACGATGTCCTGCTCTGGTGTGAGCGCCTGGGCATCAAACACGTCACGGCGTTCGTCTGCTCGACGGAAAATCTCACCCGGCGGGGCGACGCTGAGATCGCCTTCCTGATGCAGGTCATCGAGGACTTGGTGGCGGAAAGGCTGACACAGCAGACCGTCACGTGGCAGATCCACGTCGCGGGAATGCTGGACGTATTGCCTTCGAGTACCGCCCGTGCTCTCAAGCTGGCTGCAGAGCGGACCCGGACCTGCGCAACCGGTGCCCACCTGACGTTGGCCGTCGGTTACGGCGGACGGCAGGACATCCTGGAGGCCGTCCGGGAACTGCTCCAGGAGCGGGCGGAGGCCGGAGCCACTCCGGCTGATGTGGCCCGGTCGTTGACCACCGAAGATATTGGCCGACATCTGGACACCGCCGACCGGCCCGATCCGGACCTGATCATCCGCACCAGCGGCGAGCAGCGGATGTCGAACTTCCTGCTGTGGCAGGCAACCGGGGCGGAACTGTACTTCTGCGAAACGTTCTGGCCGGCGTTCCGGGAACTGGATTTTCTACGGGCGGTTAGAACCTTCGCAGCCCGCAAACAAAGACGTCTCTGAGTAGGGGGCGCGCGTCTGACGGAACCTCCGATGGATATCAGGGCGTCAGGCGTCGCCAAGAACGGCGAGCGCCGTAAGCGGGATTCCGATGGTGACGGTGATGATCTTGGTCCTGGCAGTGGCGGAGGGTCACGGCAGTCGCCGTTAGACGTTCGGCCTACGGGACGCACTGGGCGTCCCGGGTGCGGGACGTGGATTTGCTACGACTCCCACCACTGCCGTTCTCTGATGATCCGATCGAGGAGCAAGCCGATGTTTTGGGCTTCGTTGTGGTCTCCAGATGAAACGGCGATCAGCAGATCCGATGCGAGGTAGGACGACTCGCGCAGCTCGCACGCGGCGCGGATGGAGTCGAGCGATGTCTTTGTCAGCGCGGCGACAAGGGCCAGCACGGCCTGCATGTGCGACCCGCTGAATCGTGAGAGGAACATCCAGTCGTCGGCCGGTTCACCGAAGCGCGCCCACTCGAAATCGAGCAGCACCGTGACCTGGTCGTCGTGAACGAGCCAGTTCCCCCAGTGGCAATCAGCGTGCACCGGCACGGTCGTGCCGGCCCGCTCGGGCGCACGGTCGGCGATAACGCGTAGACCGTCCATGGTCGCCTGCGAAAGCACAGCGCTTGCTTCTCCGACTCGTTCGATCAGATCCATGTATTCCGCTCGCGTGACGAATCCACCGTGGTCGAGCTTCTCGTTGAGGACGGCGCTCGCGGCAGGACCGGGTGACCAATCGTGCAGGCGTTGAAGTCGGTGAGCTGCCTGACGTGCCCAACGAAGCGCGGTCTCGCGATCGACGCCTACTAGCTCCATGCCGGGGCTGGCGCCCGGCTGACGCCCAAGCACGCATAGCGTATGTCGCCACCTTCGGTCGCGATGCGACCGTGTGCCAGTACCGGCGCTGTAATCCCGGCAGGTAAATCGACACCGAGGGTGATCTCACGGTCGAGCCGTGCATGATCGTCGGCGGCGATGAGTTTGACGACCGCCTCGGCACCGACGAACACGTGGTGCGACTTGCTGTCGACCCGGTCCATGGGCCCGACGTCATGTCCGAGGGCAGCCTCGGCGACCGTTCGTGCAGTTGACTGAGCCCGAGTCTCGTCGATCATGACCGCAATGATGTCTGCCACCGTGACCCGCCGCAACGCCACCGCAGAATCGTCGGACTGTGCAAAAAGGGACATGAAAAACTCGGCTTGACCGACTGGCTGCGGTCAATCGCGACCGCGACACACGGGCGGTCGCGAGATATGAGCTCGATCACCTAGCGGATCGCTGACCGGGAAGGCTGCGGGACACAGCCCAGCCCAGTCCGGTCCTACCCGTGGGAAGCGCCCGGGCTATGTGACGCCGGGTCTCGATTGCAGCGCGGGTCATCTGCCCGCAACGCTGATGGCGTCGAGAGCCGTCGCGGCGATATCGCGCGGGTCGTAAATAACCCTCGCGCCATCGCCGAGCACACGCGCCGTGCCAGCATCCAACGGCAATGCGGCCCAAGGTGCTGTCGTAATACCAAACTCCACGATCAGCCCTGACGGCAGCAGCATTCGGCGTTCGGTCACCGGGCCCCACGCCTCCCGACGGATCTCAGCCGCACCTGGAACGAGAGTGTCTAGCCAAGCATCGTCGGCCAGCAGCAGTGTCACATCAGAGACCAGGAGTACGACGTCGATGTCGCTATCGACTCGCTCCGCACCGCGCGCGTAGGAACCTACGAGGATGATGCTCTCAACGTCCTCGCGAGAACGCGCCCACGACGCCAGCGCCGCGAGAACTGAATCGGCTTCCGCACGGAACGACTCAAGATCAAACATGCCGCCCACCACACGCCCAACGCCGCAGGCGTGTCAACCCCTGACCGGTCAAGGATCCGCTACCGGTCAGGAATCGGCTGTGGTATTTCTTCGGAGCCACTCGTCCGATTGGTGGTGACTGGTCAGTCGAATGACCGGCAAGTCGGGTCGTCGTTCCTGGAGCGCCGCGACCCGCTGCGCAGACAAGGCGTGGGTGCGCCACGCCCAACGTACGATGTGATCCCGGTCGTGCAGCACTGTCGACAGCGATTGCTCCACGTTGCCGTTCCACAGAACCTGTCGCCGTATGCGTCGTCGCAGCGTGCGCTGGATGACCTGGCGCATCACCTGAGCTCGGGGAAGGTCGAGCCATAGCAGGAGGTTCGCGCGGTCAGCCAGCAGGTCGCGGACGTCGCTGTATTGCCACTCGGTCACCCAGTGTTCCTGACGAGTAAAGGCGTCGACATCGGCCAGGAACGAGGGCCTCGGAGTCCAGCTTGGGCCATGGAAGAGCGCATCAATCTCCGTGTGCGGCAGATCTAGATGTTGACCCACCCGCACCGCCAGCGTGGTCTTGCCCGATCCGGAGGTGCCGGCAACCAACACACGCGCCGGGCGGATCGGCAAGACGTCATCGACGCTCAGCAGCACTCGGCCATGCTAGAGGTGCGGCCGATGTGCCGCAACGGGATGCTTATCGGGACGGGGCAGTTCAGGGCGAGGGCGGGTCCGAACCTGCGGAACTGCCCTGAGCGGCCTATCGCACCGAACTGTAATACCCTTTCTTGCCGTCGAGCAGCTCGCGCATGACGTCGAGGTGCCCGATGTGCCGCGCAGTCTCCTCGACCATGTGGAGCAGGATCCACCGCAACGTCGGCGTGAACTCCTGGTCCTTCCCGACCTCGTCGAGCGAGTGGCCCGCGACGATCTCGTTCGACTGCGCGAACTGCGCCTCGAACTCGCCCAGTAGCTGCGCCAGCGGTACGCATCGACCCTCATGTCGGCGTCCTTCGGTTCCTTCTGCAACTGCGGGTTGTCCGCGGACGACTCGCCCAGGAAGATCACGTTGAACCAGCAGTGCTCGGTCCATCGCATGTGCGACACCAGCCCGGCCGGCGTCATCATCGGCGACTCCGGCAGCGCCACCCGATGCTCGTCGGCCTCCGCCAGCCCCTCCAACTTCCGGCGAACCAACGCCCGCTGCAGGTCCAGCCACCCCGTCAGCTGCGTCCGCTCATCCGCCACCAACGACGGCCGCTTGCTGTAAAAGTCCATGCCCGGACCGTAGTCCTCACTTGAATCACCGCACGGCGACGAGGCCTGGCGCTCGCAATAGAGTCTTGCAACCCACAGCGTCGTTGACGATCGCTGACCGCTCACCGATCCCCAAACGACACGATGATGATCTTGGCCTGTGGTGCCTGTGGTAGCTCGGGAGGGTGGTTCCGGTCGCCGTAGGACGTTGGGCTTACGGAACGGAACGGCGCGACCGCCGAGCGTCGATGTCATGGACGCCCTGAGCCGATGCCATACGCCGGGAGGTGGTCATTAGCGACTGGCCTAGTGAAACCATCGACAACGACGCTGGATGCCTGGCAAGTAGATGTTCTATGTTGATTTGGTGGTTACTCGCGAGCAAAAACGAAGTCTGATGACCCTGTGCGTCCCAACCGCGCTTGTGATGGCGCTCGGTGTCTTAACCATCTCCAAGAGCTTCGATGGTGGACAAGTGTTCTACGGCGTAGTCGGGCTGATGTTCCTCGCTGGCGCGTTCTTCGCTGTATTTGAAATCGGTCGGCGGGTAGGCCGGATGCTTTGAGCCAGCGTCGTTATGCCAGCCACCGAGCAGCAGCACTCAGGCTGGTGCCACGCATCCGTAGGACGTTCCGCTTACGGACGCGAGGTATGACCGCCATTGGAGAGGGCCACAGCTGACTGCTGTGCGCCGGGCCAGGTCCGCCGACGACCGGCGTGACACGATGCTTGGTGTGAAGGAGCTCGACGGTCGCCTGGTGCTGAGCGACGGGGGTTGGGACCCGCGGTGGACACTGCCCGCGCCGAATGTGGCGCGCTAGATGACCAGCCAGCCACGAACCTTCGCACTGATACCCGCCTCCTACGTCTACCTCCGCCGCGACGATCAGGTGCTGCTCCAACAGCGCATCAACACCGGGTACATGGACGGCCACTGGGCCGCCGGGGCCGCCGGACATATCGAGCCCGGCGAAACCGCCCAGACCGCGGCTGTACGTGAGGTGGCCGAGGAACTCGGGGTCATCGTCAGAGAGTCCGACCTCCGCCTGCTGACAGTGATGCAACGCACCGATGGCACAGACACACCACGCGAACAGCGAGTCGACTGGTTCTGGGCCGCCACGACGTGGGCCGGCAACCCCGAAATCTTGGAGCCCACGAAAAATGCTCAACTTGCCTGGTGCGACCTGGACCAGCTCCCACCACTGATGCCGCTCTACGAGCAGCTAATGCTGGCCTGTTGGTGGGACCAGACGCTGCCCCTGACCTGCTCTTTCGGCTTCGATAGCGACCCCGCCACTCTGCGATGATCGATCAGAGCCCGGTGAACGATCCTCCTACGGGGACGCAGTGGCAGGCCGGGCGCTACCTGGCGGACCTGGACGTGCGGGCAGCGGCGAACCAGGTCCCGCTCAGCAGCATCTCGCCGTTGAGTTCGTCCGCCAGTTGCTGTCCGGTGAGGTAGCGCTTGTAGACCCGGTGACGTGAGCCGTCGTTGAGCACCCGCTCCTGCCACTGCTCGGGCTCTACGTCCGCTCGCAGGGCGGAGTCGATGACGATCAGCTCGTCGGCGACGCGTCGAGCCTCGGTCAGGAAAACCATCCGCTCTGAGGTGGGCAGGTGCCCGTAGAAGTGCCCGGTCAGGACCCGGTCGAAGGCCCCGTCGGGGAACGGGAGGTCCAGTGCGTCGCCGACCATCGCCAGGCCGTCCGGAAGACGGGTCTGGGCGAGCGCGACCATGGCGCGGCTCTGGTCCAGCCCGACCACAAGGTTGCCGCGAAGGTGGCGGGTGAGGAAAGCACTGCCGCAGGCAACGTCCAGCGTGCGGGCGGGCGGCAGTGCCGCAATCAGGCCGACCACGCGCTCGAGCTCGTCGTGCCAGCCAGGTCGGTCGCGCTCGGCGAAGCGGCCCTGACCCAGATACCACTCGTCGTACTCAGCTGCGCGCTGGTCGTAGTACGTCGCAGTGGCCCGGTCCCCGACAAAGGCTGGATCAGAAAGCGTCACGAGGCCCAGTCTCCCCGGCCAACCCCTACGGGTTCCGCCGGGGGGGCGGCCCGCCCGCAGCCGGTGAACCCTGCAGAAGGATCGACTACCGGGGCACGACCGTGGTCAGGCAGTGAATGCCGGGTGCACGAGTGATCCGCCCATCGGCCGTGACGAGCGAGCAGCCGAGGGATTCGGCGAGCGCGACGTAGCCCGCGTCGTAGGCGGAAAGGTTGTCGCGCAGGGCCCAGATGCGCTCGAGAAGACCGTGAGTCGGATAGCGGGTGAGACCCACACGGCCCCAGGTGCCCAGCGCAGACCAACCGGCGCTGGCGGCAATCCGTCCGGACGCGACCAGCCTGCGAAGTCCACTCGCCACCTCCGAATCGATCAGATGAGGCGCGTGCAGCTGTTCACTGGCCAGCGCCTCGCGTGCAGGTCCAGCGTTCAGGAGCGCGGACAGGGCTGCTGAGGCGTCTACGACGATCACCGAGTGGCGCGTTCCTGCTCGAGGCTCTCGACGATTCCAGATACGTCGACATCGAGGTCGGCGAGCTGTGCCATCAATGAAGGATTGTCCGCGCGACGGGACACATCGGACAGCTCTCGGACTGCGACCGCTCCGAGTGATGTGCCGTCGCGATCTGCGAGCTGCTGGAGCCTCCGGACCACGTCTTCGGGAACATTTCGCAGGTACAAGGTCTTCATGTTGCAATATGCTAGCAGCATGCTGGCAGATTCACGAGTCTGTCCCGGTAGCCGATCGGCTTGCGGCCGGCGATGGACGGCCCCGCCCGCGATGTCGCCGCTGCCCTCCCTCAGGAGTTCAACCCAAGCGTGGGCCGGCGTGTCCAGCTAGTACTACAGTCGTAGTTAGGGTTGGTGCCCGCGAGTCCGGTAGTGGCATTGACGGGCGCGTTGTTGGTGGCGGCGTCGCCAGGTTGATCGGGTGAGTGTGGCTTTCTGGTCGGGTGGGTCGGT
>JAABUL010005944.1_pt1 | contig 14452 bp, 18 predicted proteins | sample 5559151 | NCBI WGS metagenome assembly JAABUL01 (sample SAMN10711876, study PRJNA513368) | rock metagenome | isolation source: Antarctica rocks | place: Antarctica: Victoria Land, Pudding Butte sud | reverse complement strand
CGGCACCGTCCGCTTCCTGGGCACGTTCCTGGCCGACCCAGCCGACGTGCCCTGGGCGGTCGCGGCGCACCTGGCCGCCCAGCTCGGGATCGCCGACCCCGGGGTGCTCAAGGCCTACGCCGCCCGGGACGGCACCAACCGGCTGCACGCGGGTCAGATCCAGCAGGCCTACGGCTACCGCGACTTCACCGACCCGCAGGTGCAGCACGACGTGGTCGGCTGGCTGCAGGCCCGGGCGCGGCTGGCCACCGAACGACCGGGCGTGCTGTTCGACCTGGCGACCGCACGGCTGCTCGAGGCGAAGGTCCTGCTGCCCGGGCCTACGGTGCTGGCCCGGCTCGTCGCAGCTCACCGCCGCCGTCGAGGCTGTCGACGCCACCGCGCGGCCGGCCGCGGACACCCACCTTGATGACCTGCTTGCCCGCTATAGCCTGGTCCGCCGGTTCCTGCCCGCGCTGCTGGCCACCCTGCGCCTGCAGGCCGCGCCGGCCGGCGTTGACGTGCTCGCCGCTTGGGAGGCGCTGCGAGCGCTGGAGGGCCGCCGCACGGTACGGGCCGACGGAGTGCCCCTGACGTTGGCCACCGGCCCATGGGCCGCCCGCGTCCACGGCCCGGACGGGCTCCTGCACCGGCCCGCCTTCACCTTCCTGGTCCTGGAGCGCCTCCGGGAGGCGCTGCGCCGCCGGGACGTCTACGCGGCTACCAGCCGCCGCTGGGCCGACCCGCGTGCACGGCTCCTGCAGGGACAGGCGTGGGAGGCCGCCCGCGCTGGCGTCGCGACGAGCCTGGGGCACGACCTCGACCCGCACCGCGAGCTCGCCGAGCTCGCCGGCGACCTCGACGGCGCCTACCGGGCCGTCGCCGGACGGATCGCGGACAACCAGGCGGTCCGGATCGAGACCGCCGACGGCCGCGACCGGCTCATCCTGACCCCGCTCGACCGGCTGGACGAACCGCCGACGCTGCTGGCGCTGCGGGCGGCCGTTGACGACGTGCTGCCCCGGGTCGACCTGCCCGACGTGCTGCTGGAGGTTGCCGGCTGGACCGGGTTCCTCACTGAGTTCACCCACGTGTCCGAGGGCGCCGCCCGGGCTGAGGACCTCGGGGTGAGCATCTGCGCGGTCCTGGTCGTCGAGGCCTGCAACATCGGGCTGGAACCGGTCGTGCAGCCGACAGCCCGGCGCTGACCCGCGGCCGGCTGTCCTGGGTCGATCAGAACTACCTGCGCGGCAACACCATCACCGCCGCCACCGCCCGGATGGTCGACGCCCAGGGCGAGATCCCGCGGCGCCACCGTCAACGGTCGCCACGCCGGCGTCCTGATGACCGGCCACAACGGGGACGACGGGACCAAGGCCTTCTACATCCTCATCGAAGCGCGCGCGGACAAGACGGACGAGGTGCGCGCGATGCTGGCCGACATCCTGCAGTGCGTCCAGGACGAGCCCGCCACCGGTCCGTGGTACGCCGTCCAGCACTCGGCGACCACCTTTGCGATCTTCGAGGTGTTCCCCGACCTGGCAGGGCGCCGTGCGCACGTCGCAGGCGGTGGCGGTGGCGGCGACATCTTCCGCGACCTCGAGCGCATGAACGACATCCTCGCCGCGCCGGCCCACGTGCAGAAGGTCGACGTCCTGCTGAGCAAGCAGGTCTTCACCGCGCCAGCCCATTGACACGGGACGCCCTACACCCGGACCTGGACCAGATCAGCTTGGCCCAGGTCCTGCACGGCTTCGCCGACCCCGCCCGCCTCCACATGGTCAGGACCCTGCAGGAGCTCGGCGAGTGCCAGTGCTCCATGGTCTACGCCGGGCTCGGGCTGAGCAAGTCCAACGCCTCGCACCACTTCCGGGTGCTGCGTGAGAGCGGCATCCTGCGGCGGACCCAGAGAGGCAGCCAGCAGTACGCCGCGCTGCGTGCCACAGAGCTCCAGGACCGCTTCCCGGGCCTGCTCGCCTCCGTCCTGGCCAACATCGACGCCGGAAGACCGCGGTACGAGTGACCGGGCGTGCCGGTCGGCCTTCCTTCATCGGAACATGGTTTGGTTCGCCGGCCTCTGGTGTTGGTCAGTGCTGCGGGGCCGAGGAGGCTGCCGCTGGCGGGCCCGCCTGGGGTCGCTTGGGGCGGTCGCTGGTGGCGAGCCAGGAGCCGGTGACGACTAGGAGCAGGCCAAGCAGCGTCCCGGCGGTGAGGGGCTCGTCGAGCACAAGGGCGCCAGCGGCCACGGTCACCACCGGCGTGGCGTAGAAGACAACGGTGCCTCGCGCGGGCCCGGCCTCGGCGATGAGGGCGAAGTACGCGACGAACGCGGTCGCGGTGCAGAACAGGGCCAGGGCGGCCAGGCTCGCAGTCACCGGTGCGGCGGGCACCCGGTCAGGAAGCGCGGACAGCGCCGCAGGGGAGAGCAGGACCGTGTTGGCTGCGAGGATCGTCGTGATCACCCCGATCGGGTCGGCATCCTCGGTGACGCGCCGGACCAGCAACGCGCCGGCGGCGTAGAACAGGGCCGCCAGGAGCACCAGCGCCGAACCGAACAACTGCGGCCCTAAGCCGCCGACGTCGACGCCCAGCAGGGCCGCGACCCCGACGAGCCCGACGACGAGGCCCAGCACCCGCGGACCGTCGAGCCGGTCCTTGCCACGATCCTCAACGCGGTCCTCGACAGGGCGCAGGTTGCGCCGTAGGCCCAGCACTGCCACGAGCACGACGACCAGGAGCGGCTCGGCGGCCACGAGGAGGCCAGCCAGGGAGCTGCTGATGTGCTGCTCGCCGTACGTGATGAGCAGGAACGGCGCGGTGACCTGCGCCAGAGTCAGCGCGAGCAGCGCCCGCCACCGTCCGGCGAGCCCCCGCAGCGCACTCCGCCGCAGTGCCAGGGGCAGCAGCACGAGGGCGGCCACGCCGGTACGCAGCCACACCACGACGACGGGTGCGATTTCGGCCTGAACGGCGACGCGGATGAAGAGGTAGGGCAGGCCCCACAGCACCGCGACCACCGCGAACAGCCACCATCCCCGCCTGGTCACGAACCGCCTGCATCTATTGCCACGGCTTCAACGATGGCTCCTGTGAAGGCGCGCCGGTGAGCGCACTGACGGTCGTCCGTCGGTATATTCCTGCCATGGGCTCGCGTGGAATCGGCGGTACCCACCGGGTGACCGTGCTCGTTATCGACGGGGTGGGGCTGGCCGAGGTCGGGCAGGCCACAGACGTCTTCCGTGCCGCTGCCGAGACGAACGACCCGGACGAGCCTCGCTACGACGTGGTGCTGTGCGCCCCCACCGCTGGACGGGTGCGCAGCCGTGGGGGGTACGACCTGGACGTCCCCGCTGGGCTCGATGCCCTGGCCGGGGCGGGCACGGTAGTGCTGCCGGGGTGCCGGCCCCTGAGCGCAGCGCACGACCCGCACGTCGTGGATGCCGTCCGGGCGGCCCATGCCGGCGGGGCTCGCGTGGTGGCGACCTGCACCGGGGTGGCCCTGGCCGCGGCCGCCGGGCTGCTCAACGGCCGCACCGCCACGACGCACTGGAGCCATGCCGACGCCTTCGCTGGTGCTCACCCCGACGTTGTCCTCACGCCCGGCGTCCTCTATGTCGACCACGGTGACGTGGTCACCGGCGCCGGCACCGGTGCCGGCCTTGATGTCTACCTGCACCTGGTGCGCACCGACCACGGCACCGAGGTCGCTGCCGCCGTCGCTCGACGGCTGGTCAGTCCCCGCCAGCGCGACGGTGCCCGGCCTCAACTCCTGGCCGACCCCGTGCCCGCCAACTCGTTAGGGGACCGGCCCGACCCGCTCGCCGTTCTGCTTGAGCACCTTGCCGCGCACCTCCAAGACCGCGAGCCCATTGCCGCGCTCGCAGCTCGGCTTGGCCTGAGCGAACGGACGCTGCGCCGCCGCTTCGCCGACCAACTCGGCACCACCCCGGGTCGCTGGCTCGCCATCGAACGGCTCCGGCAGGCCCAACAGCTCCTCGAGACCACCGACGTACCCGTGGAGACCATCGCCCGTCGCCTTGGGCTGACCTCCGCCACCGCCCTGCGCCGCCAGTTCCGCCGCGAGCTCGCCACCACCCCCAGCCACCACCGTGCAACCAACCGCACTAGCCCCCCCAGAACCGTCCCGCTAGCCGATCCCTTGCGGGGGAAGATCGCTCGGGGGCGACGGGCTGCCGCCGCACGGCCACATAGCGCTGCAAGAAGCGCGCCACTTACCGCTGCAAGTCACACTGGTGGTCGGGTACGCGCGGTGCTCGACTGACGAGCAGGACCTGACCGCGCAGCGGGTCGCCCTGGAGCGGCTCGGTGTTCCGGCTGGCCGGGTGTACGTCGATCACGGCCGGAGCGGGACCAACCGGGACCGGCCCGGGCTGCGGCAGGCCCTGGCCGCGGTCCGGCCGGGGGACACCTTGGCGGTGACGAAGCTTGATCGGTTGGCCCGGTCGGTGCCGGATGCGCGGAACATCGTGGATGAGCTGACCGCGGGCGGGGTCCGGTTGAGCATTGGGGGGTCGGTGCACGATCCGCCTGACCCGGTCGGGCGGTTGCTGTTCAACGTGTTGTCGATGGTCGCGGAGTTGGAGGCGGACCTGATCCGGGCGCGGACCCGGGAGGGCATGGCGATCGCGAGGGCCAAGGGCCGGCTCCGTGGGCGGGCCCCGAAGCTCACCGCCAGGCAGGAGGCGCACCTGGTGGAGCTGCACCGGGCCGGTGGGCACACCGGCGGCGAGCTGGCCGAGCTGTTCGGGGTGGCCCGGTCCACCGTGTACCGGGCGATCGGACGGCAAGAGCGCGACCCCAGCATCGGGTGCCCCGCGAACGGCAGCTCCCGCGCTGGCGCGAAGATCCGCATCCGGTAGTAGGCCCGCGGGCTAGTCACACGAAGCAAAATTGTTCGTCCAGCGCGCGAACGCCGCCATCTGGGCTGACATCACTCCCAACGCGTCGTGCACCACTACCACCGGGTTGCCCAACCACAGCTCGCCGGTGAACACATCGACCCCTGGCTGAACGGGAGCACCCGCCGAACCTGCCACGGAACGTGCCGAGACGGCGTGCGCCGTCCCAATACAGGGCCTGCCTGCTGCCACCCATCGCTCGTGCCCGCTACGTCGGCGCCGGACCGCACCACCTTTCGCTGAGCTGCGCCCACAGGCCCGAGCTGTTCCACTTCCTTGGTAGTGAGACGCGGTCGGAGTAGCAGCGCCGCCAGATCCTGCGCTTACGGCTGGGTGGATCTCGTCGTTTCAGCAGGGACGACTTTTGGGGGTTTGGGCTGGACGAGTGTCAGGCGTTCAGCAGGGCGCTAGTGACGTCGTCGGGGTGTGTCAGTGCGGCCTCGTGGGTTCCGGGGATGAGGATCGGTTCGACGCCGAGCCGGGCGGCGAACTGGGCGCCGGGTAACGGCAACGCGAGGTCGTCCTGCGCCAGGACGTAGGCGACAGGTAGGCCAACCGTGGTGATCTCAGGGGTGTCTAGCGGGTCCGACATGTAGTTGCCGGGCTGCGGCATGAGCTGGTCGAAGACGATGCGCTGGGCCTGCTCGGGCTCGTTCTGCATCATTACCTGCTGGAAGGCCTCGAAGGGCAGCGGCATGGTGCTGTCAGGGTTGCCTGCGACGAGCGCCCGCGCGTACTCGGCGTTCTCGGGGCTGAGCAGGTCGTTCTGCGACGCGCCTTGGGCAGGGACGGGGGCGCTGAAGTAAACGAGTTTGGTGACCTTGCCGAGCAGGCGGTGGGCGGCGCCGGTGGCGGGGAAGGCCCCCCAGCTATGGGCGACTAGGACGACGTCGGTCAGGTCGCGGCGTTCGACTTCTGCCACGATGTGGTTGATCGCGTCCTGCAGGCCGAGGCCGCGGGGGTCATCAGTATCGGACAGCCCGGGCAGGGTCAGGGCCAGCGCGCGTTGCCCGGCGGCACGCAGCCGCCGGGCGACGGGGTGCCAGGCCCACCCGCCGTGCCAGGCGCCGGGGATCAGGACGTAGGTCGAAACATCAGGCATGGCCGAGACCATAGCGGGGCCGCGGATGCGCGGGTTGGGGCTGTACTTCAGTCAGGTCCCGTTTGAAGTGACCGGGCAGGAGAGCGATTTGGCAGGCGCGGTGTGCCGTCGGGTTATAGCGGTGGCCCTGCCCGGTAGGGCGAAGCCGAAGGGGTCACCGGTTGCCGGAAGCCGGTCAGTGGGTGTCTGGTGTAGGCACCAGTCGCGCCAGGATGGTGCCCAGCTGGGCAAGCTGGTCCGGGTCCAGCGGAGCGCACGAGACGGCGACGCAGTCGTCGACGACGCCGGCGAGGCAGTCGTCGACGACGCGTTGCGCCGACGTTCGCAGCTCGTCTCCCCGCCCGGTCAGCCTGTGCCGGCCCGTCAGGGCGAGGTGCATCGGGTTTTTCCCGGGCCTGATTCCGGGCGCTGGCTGCGGCACGAGGAACGGGCCAGGCCGGCGAGGACGAGTTCGGCAATGCGCAGCGACTCTTCCTCCACAGCGTGCGGCGAGCACACGCCGGCCAGCGCCTGCAGCACCGTGCGCCCGCTCACGTCCGCGCGGATGTCTCCTGCGGCGACGCCGCGTGCGAGAAGTCCGTCGAGCGTCCGCTCCATCCGCTGGCGGGCCTCGCCGAACACCGGCGAGGCCGTGGCCAGGGCGGCCAGAGCCGCGGCCATGCCCTCGCTCCTCGTGGAGTACGACACGAACCGAAGAAGGAACCCGCGCAGGTCGCCGTCGTGCGCGGAGGCGCAGAGGTCGTCAATGTCTTGCCGGAAGACCTCCTCGATCACCGCCTCGCGCGTGTCGAAGTGCCGGTACAGCGTCCCTACCGCCACCCCGGCGCGCCGGGCGATCTCGTCCACGCGGATGTTCGGCTCGCCGCCCGCCAGCGCGGCACGAGCCGCGGTGAGCAGAGCGTCCCGGTTGCGCCGCGCGTCCGCGCGCAGCGGTCGGGTCAAGGGATCCTCCTCGGGCGCGATGCAAGGTGAACTAGAATCCGTATAGGATGCTGAACTAGGTTCAGCCTATAACGGAGGAGCAGACATGGTCGACGAGGGGCTCGAGGGCCTGCGTGTGCTGGTGACCGGCGGGAGCCGCGGTCTGGGCGCACAGGCAGTGCGCCGGTTCGCCGAGGCCGGCGCCACCGTGGTGGCTACGGCGCGCAGCACCCCGGAGGAGGAGCTGCCCGCGATGTTCCTCACCGGTGACTTGTCCACGGCTGCCGGCGTCGCGCAGGTGGGCGCAAAGGTGCTCGACGCGGTGGGCGGCGTGGACGTGCTGGTCGACAACGCCGGCTCGGCCACGGCGCCGGTCGCGTCGCTGAAGCGCACGGACGAGTCCTGGCTCGAAGATCTGAACGCGAACCTGCTGAGCGCGGTGCGGCTCGACCGCATTCTGGTGCCGGGGATGGTGGAGCGTGGCTCGGGCGTGGTCGTGCACGTGTCGTCGGCCGCGAGCCGCATGCCGCAGGGCGGGCAGGTCTCCTATGCCGCGGCGAAGGCCGCGCTCAACGCCTACAGCCGGGCGCTTGCCACCGAGGTCGGCGAGCACGGCGTGCGCGTGGTGAATGTGCTGCCGGGTTTCGTGGCGACGCCGGGGACCCTCGCGCACCTCCAGACGATGGCCGATGCCCAGGGCATCAGCGTCGACGAAGCGCAGCAGGTGCTCGAGGAGCACCTGAACGTGCCGATGCACCGTCCCGGCGCGCCCGACGATGTCGCCGAGATGATCGTGTTCCTGGCATCGCGGCGAGCGAAGTGGCTGACCGGGGCCCAGTTCCGAGTCGACGGCGGACTGCTCCCCACCGTGTAGGCGCCGCCCGCAAGCCCTGAGGTGCGGACGACCCGATCGCCGAGCTGCTGTCACCCAGCCGTGGCGCTGCGCGGCGCCCGCTCCGGGATGAGCAGCTCGTCAATGGTGGCCTCGATCTCGTCGAAGGGGTGGTGGTCGGCGATCTCGGCCCGCATGGCCGCGGCGGCCTGCGCGTAGGAGGGATGGGACAGCACCTGACGGACGGCGTCGCCGACGGCCTGGGCGCTGGGATGGCCGGTGCGCAAATCGATGCCGGTGCCGGACCAGTCGACGTGGGCGGCGACGGCGGGCTTGTCCTCGGTGTCGCCGGCCACGACCATCGGGACGCCGTGGGTGAGGGCCTTCAGGACCCCGCCGTAGCCGGCGTTGGTGACCAGGACGTCGGCGTGGGGCAGCAGCAGGTCGAACGGGACGAACCCGCCGACGCGGGCGTTGGCCGGCGCGTCCTCGATGACCGTGCCCTCGACGCCGGTGGTGACCACGACAAGGGCGTCGAGGTCAGCCAGGCCGGTCAGCGCGGGTTGGAACAGGGCGGTGTGGTCGGTGTTGGCCAGCGTGCCCTGGGTGACGACCACGACGCGCTCGGCGGCCAGCACCTCGCCCCACCAGTGCGGCGGGTCGAAGTCGCCCTCGAACGGCTGGGGCAGTGGGCCGATGAAGTGGATGCCGCGGGCAGGTCGCTGCGCGGGTACTCAAAGGAGGCCGGGCACAGCTGCAGCGTCCGGTCCGCCATCGTGGACATCCCGTGCGCGACGAAGGGCGGCGGCTCGCTCGCACCGAGGCCCTGCAGCACCCGCTGCAGGTGGCTTTGGGTCGGGGCGAACAGGCCCTCGAACTGCGCATTCATGGCCGCGTTGCGCGCCCGGCCCTCCTTGGAGCTGTCGGGCTCGACGCCCAGCGGGCTGGGAGCGGTGTCCGCACTGGTGACTGTGAGGATCGTGACGCCCAGGATGACGCTGGCCGCGGGCCGGCGTCCGAGGGCGCCGAGGCGGGCCGGCCCACCCACCGAAGCACGTGCTGTCGGTGATGAGTACCACCGGCTCGTCCCCGGCGGCGTCCAGCTCCCGCTGGATGAGCTCGTGCTGGACCGGAACCGCGTCGACGAACAGACGCTGCCACTCCCAGTTCAGCTGCTCGGGGCCGGGTGGGAGGTGATTGCGCTCGGCGACCAGCTCCATGACCTCGAACGCCGCCGCCCCGTAGGTGGGGACGAACTTGGCCCCGGTGGCCTGGACCTGCGGGCCGAACTGGGGGCTGGTGACGAACGTGACGTGGTGGCCTCGGCGCACCATCTCCGCGGCGGTCAACCGCAGCGGGATCACGTGACCGGGAATGGGCGTGGCGATGAACAGCAGACGTGACACGGTGGTCTCCTCGTAGGTCCGTGCGGATAGTCGGCGCGCTGCAGCAGGCCAGCGGTCAGGACGTGCTGCGTCTCGGTGTCAGGCGGGGTGGCAGCCAGCGAGCCCAGCGCGCCGCCATCGTCGACCGGCGCACCTTCCGCGGCGACATCATCGAGGCCGGCACGGTGTCCTACCGCCTGGCGCACGCCCGGGCACAACGCGCAGCGCAGCCCACGCGCGAGTAGCGCCACCTACGCCGGGTACGCGCCAGGACCAGACACGCGACTCCTCACGCTGAGGCGAGCGCCTGTCGGAGCCGGTCCACCAGGAACGTAACTGTGCCTGCATGCTCCTCGGCTGGGACTTCCCCGTGCGTCCCGACGTTGAGGCGCATCCGCTTGTCCCGAGATGCGAGCGCGGTGAACAGCTCAAGCACGCCGGCCGGCGCAAAGAGCTGGTCCTCCAGCTGAGCGAGGAAGAGCAGCGGGCAGCGGACCGCCGAGGCTGCTGACGCGAGCCCGGCCCAGGTGTCGGGCGCAGTACCGGCCGACCCCCACAGCCCGAGCACGGCGGCCTGAACCCGGTCCTCGCGCGCCAGGAAAGGCAGGCCGTAGAGAGTGCCCATGGACAAACCCCAGTAGCCGACAGGCCCTGCGGTCCAGTCGCTCATCCCGAGCAGCAGGTCCAAGGCCGCGTGCCAGTCCGCCGCCATCGTCACCAACGACCCGGGGTGCTCCCAGTCGGCCCTGGCGTCGGCGAACACCGCGGCCGGGTCGAGGCCGCCGTCCGACCGGCGCTCTCCGTGAACCGGCCCGTCGATCGCGGCGGCTGCAAAGCCATGGTCCCGGACCAGGAGCCCCGCCAGCTCCCGCGGGCCGGCTGACCCCTTGTGCTGGGAGCCTCCGTGACCGATCAGCACGAGGGGCACGGGCCGCTCGCCGCAACCGGCAACCATAAGGTGCCGGGCACGTCGCGGCCGTCGGCCTGGGCCCGGAAGCTCCGCTCGGTCACTCTCTGCTCGTCCAAGCCGTTCTCCTTCCGCGTCGCGGCCCTCGTGGTGCTGCTACCTGCTCCGGCGGCTCCGCTGTCAGACGCTAGTGCGAGCAGCCGCTGGTGGCGCCGAGTACCTCTGGCTGACACCCCGGGGCCGGCTGACCTGACAGAGCCAGCGGCGCGACCCCGTCGGGCACGGACGTCTACGAAGACACCCTGGGCGCGAGCAAGGTGGTGCTGGAAACTGCAATTCGCAGCAGCATCGGCGCGGCCACTGCGCTGCGCTTGGCGGGCGGGGGCCACAGGGTGGTTCTCGGCGCCCGGCGGCGGAACCGGCTCGACAGCCTGGTGAGCCGCATCAACGACGCCGGTGGCGTCGCGCAGGCGAGGGAGCTGGAAGCCACTGCGACACCGCCGACGGCGTCAGGTGCAGGACCTCGCTGGGAGGAGCACACCGTCGCAGCGCCGGACCGCCGCCAGCACCACCAGCCGCCGCGGGTTCAGGCTCTTGCAGCAGAACTGTGGGCCCGGTGCAGCGATCGTGGCTTCCGCTGCGCCGGCCGGTCGCGCAGGATCACGCGCATGACACGCCAGCTGCTCGACCTGACTCATCCGTTGCACGACGGCCTGGCCACCCACCCGGGGCTGCCCGGGCCGCGGCACAGCGTCTTCCGCAGTCGCGAGCAGTACCAGCAGGCCGGTGGGATGCCGTTCCAGATCGATCGGGTCGACCTGGTGGGCAACACCGGCACCTACCTGGACAGCCCCTTCCACCGCTTCGCCGACGGACCCGATCTCGCGGCGCTGCCGCTGCAGGCCGTCGCCGACCTGCCTGTCGTGCTCCTCGACGTGCGCAGCCGCTCGGACCGGGGCGTGACGGTCGACCTGCTCGAGCAGCGCACGGGCGGGCTCACGCTGACCGCACGTTGGCGAGCTTGGCCTGCGCGTACGCCACGCCGGGGTCATAGCCCCGGGTGAAGTTCGGGTCGTCCCAGCGGATGGTGCCGAAGCGGTGCGCTCCGGAGGAGACGTTGACCACGCGTGCTCCGTGAGCGGCGCGGAGCGCGTCGTGCAGGGCGAGGGTGAGCTGGAAGTGCCCGAGGTGGCTGGTGGCGAACTGCACCTCGAACCCGCGGCTGTCGCGGACGGCGCTGCTGGGGGCGGGGACGGCGGCGTTGTTGATCAAGACGTGCAGGGGGCGGCCGGTGGTGGTCCAGGCGTCGGCGAACGCGTCGACCGCGACCGGGTCGAGCAGGTCCATCCGGTGCACCTGCACCCGGTCGGTCCCGGCGAGGTTGGCCGCGGCGCGGTCGGGGTCGCGGGCGGGCACGGTGACCGACGCGCCGGCCCGCGCCAGGGCGCGGGTCGCGGCGAGCCCGATCCCGGAGTGGCCGCCGGTGACGATCACGTTGACGCCGGTCAGGTCGGCGCCGGCGAGGACCTCGTCGGCGGTCGACGCAGCGGTGAACCCGGAGCCGAGCGGGTGCTGCTGGTCGTTCACGGGATGTCCTCTCGGCAGGGCAGGGCAGGGCAGGGCACGGCAGGGCGGGCGGAGCAGGGCCGGGCCGCGTGGACGGGGTCGTGGCTGTCTGGTGGGAGCTCCCGGGCCCGCGGGGTGTGGCGGCGCGGGCCCGGGCGGGCTACTTGGAGTCGACGCGGCCAGCCGGCTCCGTCGCCGTGGCAGCGGTCATCGCCGCCCAGGGTGCGCCGTCGATGCCGAGCGCCTGCTGGAGGAACGCGGTCGAGGCGCGGCGGACCAGCTCGACGCGCTCCGGGCTCTCATCGGTGGTGTCGGTGGTCCGGTAGGCGTAGACGCCGCCGAGGGAGTGCTCACCGTCGAAGAGGGTGAGCAGGCTCTGGGCGCCGGGGCTGAGCGTGTAGACGTCGGTGAACCAGTCCGGTCCGCGGGTGGAGAGCAGCGACTGGTCGTGGTCGCCGGCGACGACCAGGGTCGGGGTGTTCAGCCCGGTGAAGTCCGGGCTCATGAACGCGAAGTTCTCCTGCGCGAACGGGGTCAGGTCCGTCCCGCCGAGACCGGTCGTCGACAGCAGCACCCCGACCTTGACGCGGGTGTCGGTCGCGTCCGGGCCGGGCCGGCCGTCCGCGCCGACGACGCGGGCGCCCAGCAGCATCCCGACCGTCTGGCCGCCCCAGGAGTGGCCGACGGCGGCGAGGCGGTCCCGGTCGACCCGGGCGGCGAGGCCCGGGACCGCGCCGAGGACCGTGTCCAGGTCGTCGAGGACCCGCTCGAGGTCGTCGACGCGGGTGCGCCAGATGTCCGCGTAGCGCGGGTCCGCGGGGGTCAGGCCCAGGGTCCGGGAGTCGAGGAACGTCGGCTGGACGACCACGAACCCGCTGGCGGCCCAGGAGTCCACGAGCGGGTCGTAGGTGTCCATCGCCAGACCGAACCCGTGCGCGAACACGATCACCGGCAGCTCGCTGCCCTCTGCTGGGGCGGTCACCCGCACCTGCAGGTCATCACCACGCCCGGGAGCCGGCAGGACGACAGGTTTGACGGACAGGGTCTGGCGGGCGGGAGTCGTGCGCAGCGGAGCAGCGGCCGCAGCGGGAGCGGGCATCGGGTGTCCTTCCGGGAACGTGGGGCGGTGCATGGCGCAGCGCACCGGGAAACGGAGCAACGCTCCACCCGACAGTACGGAGCGTCGCTCCGTTTCGCAACGAGCCGGGCGGGCCGCGTGGACGGCTGTCCCCGCCGTGCCAGGCTCGACCCCGTGCCCGCGGCCCGACCGACGCCGGAGCCCCCGAGGCGGCGCTCGGACGTCGAACGCAACGAGCGCGCCCTGCTCGACGCCGCGGCGAAGGTGTTCGCCGCCTCCGGTGTCGACGCGACCGTGCGGGAGGTGTCCGCGGCCGCGGGCGTCGGGATGGGAACGCTCTACCGGCACTTCCCCACCCGCGCGGACCTGGTCGTCGCGGTCTACCGGCACCAGGTCGACGCGTGCGCGGAGGCAGGCCCGGCTCTGCTGGCGTCGGCGCCCACCCCGTTCGCGGCCCTACTGGAGTGGCTGCACCTGTTCGTGGACTTCCTCGGCACCAAACACGGCCTCGCCAGCGTGTGGCACGGCGACCCGGCCGGGTACACCGCCCTGCACGAGATGTTCCTCGACCGGCTCGTCCCCGTCCTGGCCGACCTGCTGGCGGCGGCGCGAGCCTCCGGTGACGTGGTCGCCGACACCGGCGCCTACGAGCTCATCCGCGCGGTCGGCGACCTGGTCGCGTGGACCCCGCAGGACCCCGACTACGACGTCCGGCGAATCGTCACCCTCCTCGTCACCGGCCTGCGCCAGGAGCAACCACGGCCACAAGCACCCGGGGCGGCGACACGACCCTCCCGCCCGCTGGCCTAAGAAGCCTCCCCCCGACGGCCAACCCTGGCCGCTCCGGGTCCAGCGAACAACCTGACGTCACCGGGCACGAGGTGACGCGATCTCGACTGTCCCAGGTGGGAGTCCTGGGTCCAGACGGTCGTCGCGACGCCGCTGCGCCTACGAAGCCACGATCACCCAAGCAGCCCGCTAAGCGCCGCCGCACATCGACACCACCACAAAGAGAACACCGGAAGCGGCCGTTGTTCGGTGCGATAAGACGCGCAACGCCGTTCCGTTAACGGTCGTTTTCGATACGGCAGTGCAAGCTTTCCTCGCACACTGGACCGCTGGGGCTGCGGTTTGCATGCGTAGAGCAAGTGCTCGGGCTGGCTGGGTCGATCGAGGACGTCGACGACTCGACGGTCAGGGCTACAGCGTGGACCGGGTCGCGGTGTTACGACCGGCGCTGACTCGCGACCCAACACCGCAGTGTTGTGGGCGCCTGACCGCCGACGCTGGCGACTGTGCAGCGCTGAGCGACTGAGGTGCCCCGCGTTTCTCGGACAGTGGATACAATCGCTCCGCTCAGATGAGAGGCAAACAGGTGAGTCGAGCAAAGAGGGCGTTCAGCCAAGAGTTCCGTGAGGACGCTGTCCGGTTGGTCATCGAATCGTCGCGGCCGATCGCTTCGGTGGCGCGGGAGCTGCAGATCGGTGAGGGCACATTGGGAAATTGGGTGAGTGTCTACCGCCGTGACCATGCCGGGGAGGAACCGGGTCTGGACGTGAGCGAACGGGCCCGACTGCGTGAGCTCGAACGCAGATACCGGGAGGTGAAGTTGGAAAATGAGTTCCTGAAAAAAGCCGCCTCGGGTTCAATCGGTGGGTGCAACACTGCCGGTGGACTGGTGAATGAGGGGGGCTGGGGTGGCGCGAGTGGGTCGGCCGGGTATGTCGAGTGAGCAGAAGAAGGAGTTGTGGCGGCGTTGGCGT
>JAABUL010005988.1_pt1 | contig 14460 bp, 14 predicted proteins | sample 5559151 | NCBI WGS metagenome assembly JAABUL01 (sample SAMN10711876, study PRJNA513368) | rock metagenome | isolation source: Antarctica rocks | place: Antarctica: Victoria Land, Pudding Butte sud | reverse complement strand
ACCGTGCTCATAGGCGTCCACCACCTGCGCATGTAGGCTCTCTGTCTCCATATCCTTATAGTGCGGAAACGGCATGCCTTTGTCAACTACCGGCATCATCCTACCCGGAGGGACCTAGGTAGTTACTTTTTGTCTCCAATTAGTAGCCCATTAGCTGCGATAACTCGTGAAAGATGGGAATATGGGGTTCTTTGCATACCCTGTATTGGGCAAGAGCATAATGCACTAATCGGCGAACGGTGGTAGCGTGAGAGGTGGGACAGAAGCGCAGTAGCCAGAGCACCGAGCGCGTCGTCGTAAGAGGGGACACTATGGGCCGGAGAGTACACTTTCGCAGCACGACGCCTATGCAGCATGCAGCATTTGACGACGTGTGCGCGCATGTGCGAGGATGGATGCAGTGCTCCACGGTCACGGACACATCGTCCGACGACGACAGACACTGTCGCGCGACCAGGGGCCGGTGGTCGCACGGACAGGAGGAATCATGGCACGGGATGAGACCCCTGGGCAGAGCCGCTGGGCCGACGCCCGGCGGCAACTGCCGCACGATCTTATGGCCCTCGCCGTGGGCGGCATCGCGGGTGGCGTGGCCACCGTGCCCATGAGCCTGGTGATGGTTGCTGCGGAGAAGGTCGGCCTGATGGGGCGCCACCCGCCCGACCTCATCATGGAGGCCACCCTCGACGCGGGTGGCCTGTCCCAGCACAAAGAGAAGACCCGCGATGCCCTGGCCGTCACCTTGCATCTGGTCTTCGGCATCGCGGCCGGGGCGCTGTTCGGGGTCCTACAGCGCCGGCTGCGCGCGCCGCTTGGTCCCGCCCTGCACGGGGTGATCTTCGGCAGCCTGGTCTGGACCCTGAGCTACCTGGGCTGGGTCCCAGCGTTAGGGATCATGCCGTCGGCGGAACGTGACCGCGTGGGTCGCCCCGTGACCATGGTGCTGGCCCATTGGGTCTACGGTGCGATCTTGGGTGCCATCGTGGGCCGCAGTGCTGCGGGCGGAGCACGGGATCACCGGGCCTAGAGGTGACGCCGCACGCTGGTGCTGGACACAGCAGGCGGGGGCGCGCCAGAGAATAGCTTTTATTGCAGGAATAAGCGCCGAGCCAGGGGATGCGCGCCACTTTGTCGCGTCTACTGGGAGCGCCGGCTTCCAGCCAACCAGCCGTCGCGGGCACGCGGAGCGGTGGTGGCACACCGCGCCGTGGCAACCGCCTGCCGGCTGGAAGCCGGCGCTCCCAGCAGAGACGACGCACGCCTCGGTGACCAGCGCGACAAAGTGGCGCGCACCCCTAGCGCGTCGTGTCGGTGGACACCGTATCGCGATCGCGCATGGTTGTGTCGCCTTGGTCCTGGACACCGCCGTCGACGACGACGCGTTCCTTGCGCACCGTGTCCGTGACCTGTTCTTGGGCTTGCATCGTGTCCTTGTGCAGGCGCACTTCCTCAACCTCGCGCACGCGCTTGCCGGCGACGGCCTCCTCGCCCATCACCGGCACGTCGATGTCGCGCTCCTGGAAGGCGTCTTGTAGCGCGTCGGGGTCGGCCTGACCCTGCGCCGGCATGCGCTCGACGGTGACCTGCTCACGCCGTAGCGTCACCGGGATGCTCTCCTGCTCGGTGGTGACTTCCTTGTGCAGATGCACGCGGCCAAGCTCTTCCTCGCGCGTACCGGCCATGAGTTGCTCCTCATAGACCGGTACCCGGATGTCGGCGGTGTCCGCAGCATTGGTCGCGCTGCCCTGCGCTGGCTGCCACACCCGATCGCTCACGCCCGCTTGGACCGGCTGTACCGTCTCCGCTGTGCGTGTCGTGTCGGCGGCGTCGGCCATCCGCGCGGGCGCCGGGTCAGCGACAGAGGCGTCGGTCGCCCCGACGCCTGTCGAGCCGGCCCGATCGGTCGGGGCCGCCGTGGTGTCGGAGTTTAGGCGGTCACTATACTGCTGCCGCAACTCATCGATGGTCTGCGTGAGGAAGATGCCATTGGCGCCCTTGTCACCGATGGCGTCAAGGGGAAACTCCGTGTCCTGGCTGAAGAGCCAGCCCTTGCGGACGACAACCCGGCCTCCCTGCTCATCGTATTCGAGGACGTTGCCGATCGTTTCGCCGCCAGCGTCGGAGACCATGACACCCGGCTTGATCTGCCCGTCCAACATGCTCGCGGCGGGGGCCGTGCTTACGTACTCGTTCGCGTTGCGCGCACGCCCCAGATCTTGCTGGCCGCCGGCCGTGGTATCCGCCGTTTCCATGCCGGCGCCGGCGACGCCCTGTCTGGGGTCGATTGTGTCTGCGGCGTTGACCGTCGTGTCGTTGGCTTCCTGCTCTCGATTCATGGGTCGCCTCCCGTGTCGCGTGCTATACACTATACATAGACACCTATAGGCTACCGCAGCAAAAACCGTGCCGCCACGCCGCCACTATGCCGCGCTCACCGGCACCGCCGATATACCTAAGTACAGGTGGGGGTGATAGGGGGGTGCGCCACTTTGTCGCGGACGGGAAAAGGGGTAGACTAGCAGTCTGTCGGAGAGAAGCCTATCTCTCTTGTTTTTCGCGTTATGAGAGAGCAATAGCACGTCTGACGCCCCTTTCTCAGCTCCAAAATGGCCCCCAAGTGCACTATCTCTTGGCAAAACATGTTCTCTCCGACAAGCTGCTAGCCGCTCCCCGATCTCGTGCAGCGTGTGCGCACGCTGCCCCTGCAGCCCGAAGTGCAACACCACCACGACGCGCGCCCGCTCGTCGGCTAGCCCGGCCAGCGCCTCCCCCACCCGCGCGTGCAACACCCGCTGGTGCGCCTCCTCGTCGAGCGGGAGCAGCCCCGCATCGGGCAGCACGTCACCGAGCAGTCCACCGTCCTCCGTCGCCGGCGTCTCCAGTGAGGTCGGCTGCTGCAGCGCGACGTGCGCGTGGACGACCGTCTCCACGGGCACGCCCAGCGCCGCGGCAATCTCCGCCGCGCTCGGCTCCCGGCCCAGTCGCTGCTCCAGGTCGCCCGTGACCCGCCGCGCCCGCGCGGCGAACTCGACCATAGGCACGGGCACGCGCACGGTGCGCCCGTGGTCGGCGAGCGCCCGCGTCATGGCCTGCCGTATCCACCAGTGGGCATAGGTCGAGAAGCGGTAGCCCCGGCGGTGATCAAACTTCTCGATGGCACGGAACAGGCCAAGGTTGCCCTCCTGAATCAGGTCGGGCAGCGGCAACCCCCGCTGCCGGTAACGCCGCGCGATGGTGACCACCAGCCGCAGGTTGGCCTCGATCAGGCGGCGCCGCGCGTCCTCGCCCTGGGCGACGTGCCGCGCCGCCGCGTCCTGGTCCGCAGACGCCACCAGGCCCGCGGCGAGCCGCCGGCGCGCCTCCCGGCCCCGGTCCACGGCTGCGGCCAGCGCCTGTTCCTCGGCGGCGGTCAGCAGCGCGACCGCGCCGATCTCGCGCAGGTAGAGCGGCACCCCCGCGTCGCGCAGCAGGGCGTCGCGCCCCTCCTCGCGCGGGGATTCCTCCCGCGCCGGCCGCCCGTCCTGGTCGTCGACGGATGTCGCCATCACTCCTCCTCGCTGGATCGACACAGCCCGCTCCTCCCCGTGCCCCGTCACCTTTGATTCTACGCCGTTGTCACCCGCTGTCGCACCCGTCGCACCTGCCGTGAGAAACGGGAGACCCCGCCCTCGTTTCTCACGGCCGCAGGCCGCCGCTGTGTGCCCCGCGTCGTCCTGCCGTGCGCTGAACGGGCGAGACCGTGACCGGGTCGGACACACAGGCGCGCCGCGCGCGGGACAAGGTGGCCTCACCCCGCCCGTGCGTCGTCAGCGACGCCCGCAGCGGCGACATCCGCCGCGCGGTTAGACCCCTCCCCCACGGCGCGCTCAGACGTGGACACCGCGTCGACGATCCGCACGTCTTTATCCTGCCACCACACCCGCGTCTCGTCGTCGAATACGACCTCGACCTGCCCCCAGCGACCACGGCCGGACAGGACGCCCTGGCGACCGTCCCGATACACGACCTCAGCCCTTGGGCCGAGCGCAAGGAGCGCCAGGTGGCGCGCCACTGCCTCGGGAGCCGCGAGGTCCGCCGCCACCTTCGGCTCCCACACATCACCGTGACGCGCGAACAGGACGCCGCCGCGCATGACGAGATCCCGTGCCAGCGCGATGCGCCCATCGTCTGTCTCCTGTGTTCCCAGGAGATCGGCTGTCGTTTGGCCCGCGCCGGCCGCAGCCCACAGGGCCATCAGGTCGTGCGCGATCACGCCCGCGCGCGTGGCGGCGTCGATCCGTTCCTGGTCGGCGGCCAGCGCGGCCTTGCGGTCCTCGCGCGCGAGGGCGACGTACGCCGGCCGGCGTACCCCGGTCGGGAGCTGGATCACCGCCAACGGGAACCGCGCGCCTTTCCACCCCGCGATCGTTGCCTCCACGGTGCCCTGCTCCACGACGCTCGTGATGACGCCCAGGCGCGCCTCGCCCTGCCCGGCGTTCATGCGCGCGATGACGAGATCGCCTGGCGTCAGCGCGACGTGTGTCGCCTGGCGCGTCGCCACCTCCTCGGGCGCGCGGGGGAGGTAGACGTCCTGCGCCCCCAGGCGCTTGCGCGCGAAGTAGGCCACATCGGCGTCGAGCAGCCCCTGAACGTGGACCCGCGTGGCCGGGGTGTAGCGCGCGCCGGTCGCCAGGCGCGCCAACTCCACCGTCGTCCACGGGCGATGCGCGCCGGCCGCCTTCCACGCCGTACGGTGGATCGCGGCGAGGTCGGCGGGAGACGGGTCGGCGTCTTTCTGATGCGCGCTGTCATCTTTAGAGATAAATGGCGCAATTTCTTCAGCGATATTTGGCCGGATGGAGAGCCGCTCCCGGAAGCGACTAACCTTCCGTGAAGTGAAAAATCGCTGTTATCCAGCCGTCCGCACGGTTGTTTGATGGCTCCCACGCACGATTCACTACTCAGAAGAGACCATCTGTGCAGTGTTTTGACCTACTATCGCCGACACCACTACGCTACTTATCTCTGAAGAAATCGGGCCGAATAATTCTGAAAGTGACACCTCGCTGAAAAATATTCGCCATTAAGAGGAGAGGGCAGAATAAACATGCACCTATTTTACCCCTGTTTCAGGCCCTTTTACCCTTTATATTTACCCCACAAGGGGTATATAATTAAGGTGTAGGGTAAAGAAAAAGGCGGGTCGCCCCCTCCTGGCAGAGTTTTGGGCGACCCGCCTCCGTAGACCCCCTACAAGGGAGTTCACCTTATGGTAGCACAGGCCCAGGATACCGCTATCCCCGCCGCTGGCACGACACCCCCGCGCCGCGCGCTCACCCCCCAGGAGCGCGGGCAGCTGGGAGGGCAGGCGACGCTCGCCCGGTACGGCACGGAGCACTACAGCCGCATCGGCGCGCTCGGGTTCGCCCGCGCCATCGAGGCGGGCTGGGGCGAGTACCTGCTAGAGAAGCTGGCCCCCTCGTACCGCGCCAAGTTCGGGCGCGATCCGGTCTTGCGGCGCAACAAGGCCGGCGACGCGGCCCGCGCCCAGGCGCGCAAGGCGACGCCGACGCTCGGCGTATGCGCGTGGCTCGGCTGCACGGCCCCCGCGACCGAGCGGCACCATATCGACGGTTGGCAGGTCAGCGCCGATACGTGCGGCCTCTGCGACGCGCACCACACGGAGCTAGAGCACTTGTGGCGGGACGCGCTGCGGCGCCACCGCCCGTTTGCCCGCACGCAGGAGCCGCCCACCAAGCGCGCTATCGCCATCGGCGCCGGTGTCGGCCTCGACGACGCGATCCCCTTCTAAGCCCCCCCCACGCGAGCCGGCGCGGTCCCCCCGAGCGCGCCGGCTCGCCCACTGTAGAGGAGATAACACCCATGGGCATGAACCAGATGATTGTGTTAGAGGCACGGCAGGACGACCCCCAGGAGGCGCAGGACGCGCCCCAGCCCAGCCCGATGCACGCGGCCCCGACGACGCTCTTTGAGGTGATCGACCGGGCCGTGAGCGCGGTGCTCGCCCAATTCGACCGCTGGTGCGACCGCGACGAGCGCGAGGGCGAGGACGAGGCCCACTTCGAGGACTACGTGCGCTGGCGCGTCGCCATCATCGACGACGCGGCGGCCCAGGCGCGCGCCCTCATGGTCGCGGACGGCCTGACCGCGGAGGGGAGCCCCTGGCTCGCCGCCCACGCCCGCGCGTAGCGAGTCGGGCGCGACCGACACCGACAGACCGACGCCGGCCAGGGTGGACGCCCTGGCCGACTAGCGCATTGAGGAGGAGTGAGCCATGCTGAAACCGAACGGCGTCAGAGGGCGCGGGCAGGTGGCCGGTGTGCGCGGAGGGGGGGGCCTCCCCCCCGGCCCACGCGGTACGATAGGGGGGACACTACGAAGGGGAGGACGCGCGTGCAAGAGGGCGAGGGCGAAGGAGAGGGGCGAATGCTGTTCACGACCGCCGAGGCGGCCGCGCAGCTCGGGATCAGTCAAGGCACCGTCAAGACGGCCGTGCGCCTGGGGACGTTGCAGGTCGAACGGGTCAACCCCCGGTTGAATTTGATTACGGCCGCGTCCATCGCGGCGTACCGACGCGCGCACTTAGGGCGGCGGGGGCGGCCGAAGGGCGCGAAGAACAAGCCGAAGGCCGCGCCACCGGCGGATGGGCCAGACGCTCCCGAGCGCGGCGCGTGAGCGTGGCCGTGGGGCGAGTTGCGCCAGGCCCGCGCGCGTATTACGCTGGGGGGAGGGACGGAGGACGACGGACAATGGACGGAGGGTAGGGGACGATGACACGGAGATTGGTGATGGGCGCCTATATTTCTCCCCATGGCACGGGGGAACGGCCGCGCAAGGATCGCCTCGGGGAACTGCTCGCGCTCGCCGTCGGGCTCCTCGATTTTCACCGCTACCTAGAGGCCGTGGTGCGCGTGGACCCGACGCTCGCGCGCCTGGACACGCCGACGCTGGAGGCTTTCCTGGTGTTCGATCCCGCGCATGTGCGCCTGTGGGAGCTGCTGGACGGGCCAGACAGCGTGGCCCTGCGCTTCATCGCCCGCAACCTTCCCGACGCCTATCGCGCGCGGCAGGCTCCGGCGTTCGACGACCAGGGGCTCGACGACCAGGGGCGACCGCTCTACGAGGTCGCGACCATCCGCCACCGGCCGGCCGCTCCCGGTATCGGCGCCGCCGACGGTCGAGGAGTCCGCGCAGGCGCGCGCGTTCACGGCGCGCGCGGAGGTGCGGGCGATGATCGCGGCCGTCGCGGCCGAGGAGCGGGCCGCCATGGTCGACGAGGTCGCGCGGCGCAAAGCGCGCGCCGCCGTGATCGCACGCGCGGGGTTGACCGACGCTTGACGGTGGGGTGACCGGGGGGCGTTGCCATTGCGCCCGACCTGGTTACGGTAAGACCCATTACCGTGACCAGTTTCCCGACGTATAGTTAAGATAGTGGAGAGAGTTGCCATGACCGACGTAGGCGCGATGACATGCCGCTGTCGGGAGAGATTCGAGCGGGAGACGTGGCGCAATGCGCGGAGGTGGTGGTGTGGCAGATCTTCATTACGTTAAGCCCAAGCCTATCCTGCTCAAGGATGACCCACGCTTCAACGAAGCATGGTTACATGAACGCATCAAGGATGACCCCTCGATCTTGGGCCTCGGCGACCTCGAACTGCGTGACGCCGAACGCATCCACCCCAAGGCCGGCCGCCTCGATATTCTGCTGCGCGATCCGGAGACGAGCAAGCGCTACGAGGTCGAGATCATGCTCGGCACCGTGGACGAGAGCCACATCATTCGCACCATTGAGTATTGGGACATCGAGCGCAAACGCTATCCCCAGTACGAGCACTGCGCTGTCATCGCAGCCGAGCGCATTACCAGCCGCTTCCTCAATGTCATTGGCCTCTTCAACGGGGCCATCCCGCTCGTCGCTATTCAACTCAATGCGCTGCAGGTGGACGACAAAATCATCCTCAACTTCACCAAGGTGCTCGACGAGGTTTCGCTCGGCACCGACGACGACCAGGACCCGCCGGGTCAGCAGGTCGATCGTGCCTACTGGGAGCAGCAAGCGCCGAAGGACATGCTCAAGGTTGTCGACGATTGCCTGCCCCTCCTGCGCGAGATCAACCCCAAGCTGACTTTCAAGTACAACAAGTTCTACATCGGACTCACCGACTCAGCGCGCTCGCTCACCTTCGTCGTCTTTCGGCCCCGCAAGCAGTGGGTCCTCGTCGATGCACACATCTCCGACGAAGAACAGTGGCGTCAGCGCCTGCAAGAAGCAGGGCTGGAGCAGCGCACGGTATCGGGCAGCATCCTACGCCTACGCATCGGCAAAAAGGACTTCGACCACAACCGTGACCTGCTGCGAGACCTGTTCAAGGCCGCGGCCCAAGAGTATGGGGTTGACACTACCGTCGGCGAAGGGATCGTTTGAGGACCTTTGTGGAACCCATGACCGAACACGCGCTAGCGCTCTTCAACGAGCCGGGGATGCTCGCACCCACACAGGCGACGCTCACCGATCCTGTGTACGCTTATATCAATAGCCTTGCACCGGCCAGCCAGGAGGCCGTCTGGAAGCGCCTGCGCACCGTGGCCCGTCTCTTCGAGATACCCGACCCCGCGACCTTCCCCTGGCACCACCTGCGCGCCGCTCAGGTCGCACGCATCCGGCAGCGCCTCATGCAGCCCTACGGCCCCACGCACAAGCGGGCGGCGCCGGCGACGGTCAACCTCACGCTCGCTGTGTTCCGGGGCATCGCGCGGGAGGCCCGCAACGCCAGCACCATGACAAGCGAGGAGTACCGCCGCATCTGCGAGGTGAAGGCCGACAAGGGCGAGCGCCTACCACGCGGGCGCGCCGTCCCCAAGGGGGAGTTGACCGCGTTGGTGCAGGCGTGCGCGCGAGACAAGACTGCCGCCGGCGTGCGCGACGCGGCGATGCTGGCCGCGCTCTACACCGGGGGCCTGCGCCGCTCCGAACTGGCCGCGCTCACGCGCGACGACTACACGCCGGCGCCACCCACGCTGCGCGTCCTGCACGGCAAGAACGACAAGCAGCGCGAGGTCCCGATCCCCGAGAGCGCCGCCGCCGCCCTCGATCGGTGGCTAGAGCTGCGCGGTGCCGAGCCCGGCGCGTTGTTCGTGCCCATTGACCAGGCTGGCCGCATCGCTGGGGACGGTGCCGGCATGAGCGCGCACGCGATCTACAAGATGCTGAACAAGCGCGCCCGGCAGGCGGGCATCCCACCCCTGACGCCCCATGACATGCGCCGGACGTTCGTGGGTGATCTGCTCACCGCCGGCAACGACATCAGCGCCGTGCAGCGTATGGCCGGGCACGCGAGCGTGACGACAACGCAACGCTACGACCGCCGCGGCGAGGAGGTCATGCGCCGCGCGGCTGATACGCTCCACTTCCCGACGCCGTAAACGCGCTAGGGCTATCATGATCGTGAAAGGAGAAGGAGGCACAGCCTATGCGCCCCGCTGACACCACCCCGTCGATCATGGTGCTCCTCACGCCCCAGGAGCGGTGGACCCGCGCCGAGGAGCGCTGGAAGCGCCAGCAGCGCCGCGTCGCCCGCCGCCGCTCGCCGCTGTCGGCCGCGCCGACGCTCGACGCGATCCCGGCCGCCGTGCCGTACAAGGACCTCACGCCGGACGAGCGGGAGCGCCGGGCGAAGACGGCGACACCGGGAGAGCACGCGCTGCTCTACCCCGAGATGCACGCCTTCCGCCAGTCTATGAAGCCGAAGACCGCGCTGGGGGCCTGGGTCTACCGCGTGCTCCTCACGCTCATGCTCGTCGGCGGCCTGGCCCTGGCCGGCTACGGGCTTGTGGTTGCCTGCACGCATCCGAACCTGCAAGACGCGGAAGGGTTTATCGTCGGGGGCGCTCTCCTGGCCTCCGCGTCCTTCCAATTCGCGGCGGGGCTCGCTGCCTGGGACGAGGAGCGGCAGGGCTCCACCGATCGCGACCTGGTGCCGCGCTGATCGCACGGGGAAATCGCAGCACTAGATGTTGGAGGCACGGGGTACAGCGCGTAGACGCTAGGCCCCCTTTCCCCCGCGCCCGGCGCGGCCCTGTGTCGGCCGTGCCACACACGGCGCGCGGCGCGCGGAGAAACACGCCGGCCAACGCGTGCGCTCTCTGGGCACGCCCGCGTATCCGGCCACGGTGCGCGCTGACCCACGTCTTTCGCGGCGCGTCTGGGACACTAGAGAGAGAAGGCTGAGGCGTCACCAGCGCACTGGGAGGACCGGCGCGCCGCGTAGGTACGAACGAGGGAGAGGGGACGGACAAGCGTGAAGGTGGAGTACATCCCACTGGGCGGCGCGGGCGAAGTCGGTGCCTCGTGCGGCATCTTACGGATCGGGGACCGGCGCGTGCTCATCGACGCGGGGATGCGCCCGTCCGCGCGCGTTGGGCAGGACCGTCTGCCCGCCCTCGACCGGCTGGCCGCCGAGCCGCCCGAGGCGATCTTGGTGACGCACGCGCACATCGACCACACCGGTGCCCTGCCGCTCGTGTCCGAGATGTTTCCGACGGCGCCGATCTACTGCACGGAGACGACCCTGCTCCTGACGCGCCTGCTGCTCGCCGACAGCGTGCGTGTCATGGAGGCCGAGCACCTCGCGCAAGAAGGGGAGACACCGCTCTACACCGCCGAGGTCGTTGAGCGTACCCTCGCCCGCGTGCGCCCGGTCGAGTGGGCACAACCGACCGCGCCGCTCGACGACCCCGCCATCACAGTGCGCTTCCTGCACGCCGGCCACATCGCCGGGGCGGCCATGCTCCTGATTGACACGCCGGCCGGCCGCGTCCTGCACCTGGGCGACTACTCGGTGACGGCCCAGCGCACCCTCCATGGGATGGACGTGCAGAGGCTGCCCCAGGCCGACGCCGTGATCACCGAGGGCACCTACGGCGACGCCATCCACGCCAACCGCAAGGAGCAGGAGCGCGCGCTGGTGGCGACGGTCGCGCGGGTGGTCGGGCGCGGGGGGCGGGCGCTGCTGCCGGCGTTCGCGGTGGGCCGCGCGCAGGAGGTTGCGCTGATCTTGCGCGCGGCGCGCTCCACCGGGGAGCTACCTCCGGTGCCGATCCACCTCGACGGCATGGTGCGCGGGGTGTGTGACCTCTACCAGGCGCAGGTCCACGACCTCAACCCGCGCCTGCAAAACTACGTCCGTAACGCGCGCCGCCCGCTCTTCGCCGATCCCTCGCTCGCCGTCTACGCCGTCACGGCGGGCCGGCGCCGCCAGCTACTGAACGATCCGGGGGCGGCCGTCGTGATCAGTTCGTCCGGTATGATGACCGGCGGCCCCGCCCCGCTCTACGCGCGCGCGTTCGCGGCGGACGAGAAGAGCGCCATCGTGTTCAGCGGCTACCAGGACGACGAGAGCCCGGGGGCGGCCCTCCTCCGAGCGCGGCAGGGCACGACCGTCACGCTGGGCAAGGAGGAGGTGACCCTGAGTTGCGCCGTGGAGCGGTACAGCCTGTCGGCGCACGCGGACGCCGGGCAGATCGAGGTGGCCGTGGCGCGGAGCCAGCCGCGCACGACGGTCCTGGTGCACGGGGAGCCGGACACGCTGCGCGCCCTGGCCAAGCGTGTCGCCCGCCACCACCCCCAGATCGCGGTGAACGGGGAAGCGGTCACGCTGATCGACGCGCCGGCGCGGCCAGCGACCAGACAGGCGGCGACACCGACGGCACCGGGAGCCTCCGCGACGACGGGGAGCCTGATACGGGACGACCCTGACCCGTTGCCCGCCGACCTTGCCGCGCTCCATCGGGCAGCGTGGGAGGCGGCCGGCGCACATCGCCCGTGGACGACGGTCGAACTGGCGCGTTTGGCGACCGGCGCGCGCTACACCCCGGCGACGCGCGTCCACGTCCAGGGGCTGCTCGACGCCGATGTGGCCTACTTCGCGCGCAAGCGCCTGGGGGCGCAGGACGTCTACCTCCCCCGCGCGCCCGAGGACGTGACTCAGCGTCTGTCCACGCACGTCGCCCTGGCACCCGGTGATATCGTGATCGCGCGCATGAACGCCGGTCAGGGCGAGGCGCGCCTGGGCGTCATCACCAGCGTCGTGGAGCAGGGGGGCGCGGAGGCGACGATCGTGGGGTGGAAAGGGGAGCGGTTTCCGCTGGCGGTGATCCAGCTCACGACCGGGGTACGCCGGCCGGCGTACGTGGCGCTCCCGCGTGACGAGCGGCGGGCCACGCTGGCCGCGGACCAGGAGCGCATCACCGCCGCCGCGCGCTCCGGGGACATCGCGCACGATCTGATGGCGCTCTGGGCGCGCGGCGGCCAGACGACGGAGGAGATCCTGGGGACACAGGAGACGGACGACGGGCGTCTCGCGCTGGCGCGGGATCTCGTCATGCGTGGCGGCGTCCTGTTCACGCGCCACGGCGACGTGTGGGAGCCGAAGGTGGAGGCGGACCTCGCGGCCCCCGAGGCGGTCGCGCGCCACCTGGCGCTCCTGGCGTGGGGCGCGGGGACCGCGGTCGCGTATCGGGACGGCCGCCGGGGGGTCCTGTCCGGGCGTGGGCGCTGGGGGCAGATCGAAGTCGTGCTCGACGACGGGACGCGGGGGTGGTGGCAGGATAAGGACGTGCGGGCCGTCGGGGCGCTTGAGCCTGAGCGCGTCGCGGAAGCCGCTGGCCTGGACGACGACGAGGAGGCACGGGAGCGTGTGTAGGTGGCGCGGGAGCGCGAGGTGAGGAGCGTGCGCCGTGGCGGACGGCCCGTGCTGTCGCGCCGTGTGCGGCATAGTCTGAGGGGCATCCGCGCCGGCGTCCCCTAAACGGCCCGGATGCCCCTCATCCGTCTGTAGCGTAGCAGCGGTGGGGGGCGCCGCGCATGATGTGAAACTCACAAAGATGGTCGTGGCGTCAGCAAGAAGCTGTCCTTATCATTTACACCGTTGGTGGAGCCCCCGACGCGGTATGATGGAAAGACGGATGGGTGTGCCCCGCGTGAGGCGCGTGAGGGGAAGGAGGGAGGACGATGCCAGAGGTATACACGGGCAAGGTGCTCATCCCCGGCGACCAGATCGACGCCTACCTCGCCGCTCTCAAAGAGGCCGATGAGGCGCGTGCCCCGTTCCGCCAGTCGGTAGAGGACCTCAACGCCGCGTTCGCGGCCTCCCTGGACAAGAAATATAGCCGGAAGACGGTCCGCAAGCACACGAGCATCGTCGACTTATTCATCATCTTTCTGACGGACTACACGGATGTGGAGCGGCTGGAGGATGTGACGCGCGGCATGGTCAACAACCACTTCCGACGGTGGTACCAGCGCAAGGTGCTTGATCGCATGGACCCCGCCGAGATCCGCGTCGCCCTGCGCAAGTTCTTTGTGTTCCTCGACCAGGAGCGGGACATCCACAACCCCAAAGCGTTGGAGGCGCTACGGTGATGGCGGTGCCGGTAGAGGGCGTGCTATGAGCGGGAAGCGACGGCGGGACACGCCAGAGTGGGCCTGGGAGCAAGCGCTCATCGACGCCTACGACGACTATCGCTGGCATCAGGTGCTCGACCCGCTCGCCGCAGCGGTCAATCGCTGGAGCCTGCCCCTCCCCCGGATGCTCGTGATAGGGCCGCATCCGGGGGACCTCAGCAAGGTCGGATGGTCGCGGTCATGCAGGGGGGCGTCACGCCCGCATCGACAGAAACTGACCGGCCCGCTCAGTTCTAAGTGTACCGCAAGGCACGGATGCCCTTTGTCATAAATCCCGTGTACGGGTCGTCAGATGATAACAGTAGTGTCATACTATCGACGCGTACCGTCATTGATAGGACATAGGGCGCATGGTAAGCTAGGAACGTAACGGCTGCGGTGGAGATAAATGGGGCGTCTCCAGCGCGGCCGTACATCTTTTTCACGCCGCTTTTGTGGTGCCGAAACGGGGGCACATGTCATGGCTGATCCTTGTGAGGATTGGTCGAAAAGGCTACGGCGTGTTGTCATTGCCGACCGCTTCCGGGGCAACCAGTAACCGCGTGCATGTCCACTGCCTGTCGCTCATCAGTTCCCCTTACGCTCCGGCTGCAGAGCCCGGACCGCGCGGGCTAGCTCCGCACACGACCAGGCGCGCTCTTCTCCGTACACGAGCAGAGCGTTCAGAGCAGCGATGTCGAGCGCCCCTACCACCAGAGCTAATAAGTTGGAATCGCTGTCCTGGGGCGGCGTAGCGCCCTGTAGGCTTGATGGCGTATCAACCATTGGTTGATCCTGCGGGCGGCGTGTAGGGCTTCCCACGCGGTCCTTACCGCTGTTTGGCCGCGCTTCTTTCGCTTTATGCGATGGTCGCCCGCCCCCCTTCGCCCGCGGGTTAGTGACACCGGCGGCGACGTGGCGATCCTTAATCCCTTGCAGGTCGCTATGAGTGACGCGCTGCCCGGCCTGGACCTGCGCGCGTACCTCCGCCTTCTCCTCGGTGTCCGGCAGGCGGATGA